>Ga0247814_10001809_pt1 | contig 12214 bp, 8 predicted proteins | sample UWRJL179409R1_FD_179947 | JGI IMG/M metagenome (GOLD analysis project Ga0247814, IMG submission 179947) | Plant litter microbial communities from Arlington Agricultural Research Station in Wisconsin, United States - UWRJ-L179-409R-1 | ecosystem: Environmental > Terrestrial > Plant litter >...
GGTGGATAATGTGGACATCGCAAACGGTGCTTGTAATTATTTTGGGCGGGCTCTCTTTTTTAATGCTCCCACTGCTTTACCGAAAGAAATAATCACTATCTTGCTTCACGATTTTATCCCCTTAAAATTACAAAGCTATGAGACACAAAACCTTACTGTTACTACTCGTAACGGCATTGCCGTTGTTTGCGCAAAAAAAAATAGAAGAGCTCTTCTCTGAAAAATTAAATGCCAAAAGAACTTTTACAGTAACATTGCCGCCTTATTATAAGCAGGATAAAGACAAAAAATACCCTCTTATACTTGTTTTGGATGGCGATTATATGGTTGCCCCTTTTGAAGGTATTTTTAATTACACCGGCTATTGGGACGAATTGCCCGAAGCTATAATTGTGGGTGTAGACCAAAATTACAGCAACCAGCGCGAAGAAGACTGCCGTATAAATACTACTACCGGACTGCCCGAAGGCAGTGGCGATAAGTTTTTCATGTTCATTAATGATGAGTTACTCCCGCATTTAGAAAAAAACTACCGCCTCTCGCCTTTTAAGGTAATAGCAGGGCATGATGCCACCGCCTATATGGGTAGCTTATTTTTATTCAGGGATAATTCTCCTTTTAAAGGATATATAAATTTTAGCCCCGACCTACAGGCAGATATGGAAACACGCCTGCCCGAAATATTAGGCAAAGTAAACAAGCCCGTATTTTTTTACATGTGTACTACCGAAGGTGATGCCCCTAAGCTGCGCAAAAAAATAGAGGCTATGGATAAAACCATTAAAGCTTTACCAAAAAACAATAAACTAAAATATGTTTTTGAAGAATTTGCTTCGGGCTCGCATTACTCTGTAGTGCCATTCGGTGTTCCTGGTGCATTATACAGTATTTTTGACTCCTACAGGCCTATATCGCCCACAGAATATAAAGATAAGATAGAAACGCTGCCGTCAGGTTATGTAGATTACCTTAAAGAAAAATACGAGGGCATAGAACGCGACCTGGGTGTAAAAATGGTTATTCGCTTAGGAGATTTTAAAGCTATAGAAGCGGCCATACTTAAAAACGCCATGTACAAAGAGCTAAAAGACCTGGCTGCGCTGGCAAAGAAAAATTACCCTAAAAAAACCATTGGAGAGTATTATGACGGCCTGTACTACGAAAAAATGGGCGACAATAAACGCGCTAATAAAGCCTACATGAACGGCTATACATTGGACGCGATAGGCGAATACACCAAAGATTTCATGATCGCTAAGGGCGAGAGTGTTAAGTAACCCATCATAAAAATAAACCACAAATTTCACCAATTCCACTAATTTTAATTTCCAAATTAAATTAAGTCCACTGATAAGTCGCTAAGCTTTGCGACTTTGCGAGACAAATTATTTAGACCGCTTTATATCAATAATTGGCATAAATAAGTATGAATTGTTGAAATTCTTGGCTCGTTTTTTCGCCGCCGGCCTTAGTTAAAAACAGGACATTCTGTAAAAAATAAGTACCTTTGAAAATAGCACTTACCAAATACTTAAATGGCTAAATTAAAAACTGTTTTTTACTGCCAGAACTGTGGCGCACAATACTCTAAGTGGCAGGGGCAATGCAACTCCTGCAAGCAATGGAACACTATTGCAGAAGAGGTGATACAAAAAGAAGAAAAACCGGCATGGAACTCTTCTGCTTCAGAAATTAAAAAAATACCCAAACCCCTGCGCATTACCGAAATAGATTCGGCCAATGAAATACGCCTTGATACGGGCGATGGCGAGCTTAACCGCGTGCTTGGCGGTGGCCTGGTGCCGGGATCGTTAACCCTTTTGGGCGGAGAACCCGGTATTGGCAAAAGTACACTGTTGCTGCAAATATCGCTTAAACTGCCGTACAGAACGCTGTATGTGAGCGGGGAAGAAAGCCAGAAACAAATAAAAATGCGTGCCGAACGCATTACTCCCACGGCCGACAACTGCTTTATACTTACCGAGACTAAAACGCAAAACATCTTTAGGCAAATTGAGGCTTTAGACCCGGAAGTAGTTATTATAGACTCCATACAAACATTGCATACTGATTATATAGAGTCGTCTCCGGGCAGCATTTCGCAAATACGGGAAACTACTGCGGAGCTTATAAAGTTTGCCAAAGAAAGCAATGTACCTGTTATACTTATAGGCCATATTACTAAAGACGGCAGCATAGCAGGCCCCAAAATATTGGAGCACATGGTAGATACCGTACTGCAGTTTGAAGGCGACCGTAACCACGTGTACCGCATATTGCGCTCCTTAAAGAACCGTTTCGGGTCTACCGCCGAACTGGGTATTTACGAGATGCTGGGCACCGGCCTGCGCGAAGTGGCAAACCCCAGCGAAATATTAATATCGCATAAAGAAGAAGAGCTAAGCGGTACCGCTATTGCCACCACTATGGAGGGCATGCGCCCCATAATGATAGAAATTCAGGCACTGGTAAGTTCGGCGGTATATGGTACACCGCAGCGAAGTACCACCGGCTATAATGCTAAAAGGCTTAACATGGTGCTTGCCGTTTTAGAGAAGCGGGCTGGCTTTCGCCTGGGCGCGAAAGACGTGTTCCTTAACATTACGGGCGGCATAAATGTAGACGATCCTGCTATAGACCTTGCTGTTGTAGCAGCAATATTATCCAGCAATGAAGATATCCCGGTTAACAAAGATTACTGTTTTGCAGGCGAAATAGGCCTATCAGGAGAGATTCGCCCCATAAATCGTGTAGAACAACGCATACTGGAAGCCGAAAAGTTAGGTTTTTCTACTATTTTTGTATCTAAGTACAACAAGGTCTCATTAAAAAACACGTTGATAGATATTAAACTGGTGGCAAAGATTGAGGATGTGGCAGCCCACCTGTTTGGTTAGCACTTACATAATGCGCAAAAAAATAAATTTTAAAAAAATAGCCCTTTGGGTACTTTCGGTTCTCGTTATATTTTTAATTATAGCGGGCATATCGTTTTTTGCCTTTAGGGACCAGGCCCTGCAAAAAGCCGTGGCAAAGGTTACCGATAAAATGAGCCGCGATTACAACACTTCTTTTAGTGTTAAGCAGGCATCATTTAAAGGATTGTCGGGTATAGAGATGAAAGGCATAACTGTTACTCCTAAAAATGCCGACACCCTTTTGCATGTACAGGAAATCAGCACAAGCATTAACCTTTCCCGCTTGCTGGTGGGCGATGTTCAGCTTGGCACCCTTAAAATGAGCAACGGGTATGTAAATTTAGTTAAAGACACACTGGGATGGAATTTCAGGTCATTCCTACACTCTAAAAAGGATGTTGAAGATGATGATACCGATACTAAGCGTAGCTATGCCGAACGTGCTTATAACCTGCTTACCAAAGTGCTTAACCTTGTGCCTACCGATATGGCACTGGATAACCTTGCCCTGCGCGTAGACGATATGGGCCGAAAGGTAAGCATGAACCTTACCCAGCTTAGGCTTGCCGATAAACAACTTGAAAGCAATATTAAAGTTACCGAAGATACTATTGTACAAAACTGGAAAGTGAAAGGCTTTGCCGACCCGCGTAACCGCAAGGCCGACCTGAAGTTTTTTAATGCCGATACATCGCGTATTGCCGTGCCTTACATTGCACGGCGGTTTGGGTTAAAGTCAGGCTTTGATGCCATTAACCTGAACGTAGAAAAAATAGAAATGGAAGGTGGCGAGCTGCACGTAGACGGATTTGCATCGATACAAAATTTTATGGTAAACCACCGCCGTATTGCCCTTAAGGATGTAGTGATAGACAATGCCCGTTTTGATTACCATTTTCTTTTTGGCGACAGCTTTGTGGCTTTAGACAGCACCAGTACCGTACAGCTTAATAAAATAAAATTTAGCCCTTTTGCAAAATACAGTGTTGAGGACGACACCATTTACCAAATAAAGGCAAACATACCTAAAATGGCCGCACAGGATTTTATTGTATCGCTGCCTAAAGGGTTGTTTACCAATTTTGAAGGGATGGAGGCCGAAGGAAGCTTTAGCTACAACCTGGATTTTTTATTCAACAAGAATAAGCCTAACGCGCTGGTTTTTGACAGCAGCCTTAAAAAAGACAACCTTAAGATAAATAAATATGGTGCCGCCGACCTTGCCAAGCTTAATGGCAGCTTTGTATACCGCGCTATAGATAATGGCCGTGCACAGCGTGCAGTACTTGTAGGCAGTGGCAACCCCAATTACACACCTATAAACGAAATATCGCCCTACCTGCGCAAGGCAGTTTTAACCAGCGAAGACCCGTCTTTCTTTAGTCATCGCGGGTTTATAACCGAGGCTTTCCGACAGTCTATAATAAAGAATATTAAGACTAAGAAGTTCTCCCGCGGAGGCAGTACTATAAGTATGCAATTGGTTAAAAACGTTTTCCTTACCCGCGAAAAAACCCTTTCACGCAAGCTGGAAGAAATACTACTTGTATATATTTTAGAGAATAACCGCATAGCCGGTAAAGAGCGCATGCTGGAGGTTTACTTTAATGTTATAGAGTGGGGCCCTAATGTGTATGGTATAGGCGAAGCATCGCGCTATTATTTTGATAAAAGCCCTGCAATGCTAACGCTGGATGAATGTATATTTCTTGCCAGTATAATACCAAGCCCTAAAAATTTTATGTGGAAATTTAACGGTGAAGGCGACCTTAAAAGTTATGCCCTTAAGCACGATAATTACATAAAGAACATTATGCTCAGGCGCGGCCTTATCACCCCCGAAGATACTATTGCACAAAAGGGCTATGTAAATGTTATAGGCCGTGCAAGGGGAAGGCTGCCGCTTAATAAAGAGAGCTTATTTGCCAGCGATAGTTTAGACATAGATGAAATGTTCCTGAATTTAAGCAAACAGGCGTTTTAGTCTATAAATACTTATAATTATAAAGAAGCAGTTGCGGTGAGACACCCAAAACAGCCCACCGTTAAAGCTCCATATTTGGGGCTTTAATTATTTATAATATAAATCTGCTCTCCCTTCCCAACCTTTCCAATCAAAACATACTCTATATATAAAAGATAAAATCTGTTTTATATGAAAAGAGTATTCCTGTTGTTCCTGCTGCTAAGTGGCATGGCACATGCACAAAAACCTGTTTTTACTACCGCTAAGGTTAAGGCGGCTACTGTATATTTTAATGCAGCCGAAATTTCACAAACGGCAAATGTAACGCTACCGGCTGGTACGAGTGAAATTGTGGTAAAGAACGTAGCCGATTACCTTAACGAAAGCACGGTGCAAATAGGCGCACCGGCATCGCTTACGGTGCTGTCGGTGCAATTTACACGCGATTATATTTCAGAATTTGAGGCCGATGAAACATCGCCGGCCATTACAAAGGTGCGCGACAGCATAAAGCTGGTCCAAAAAGAAATTCAGCGTATAGGCGTACTTAAAAACTCGGAACTTAAAACTATAGAACTGCTTGACAAAAACAGGGTAATAGCCGGGCAAAACGTGGGCCTAAGTGTGGCCGAACTCATTAAACTTGCCGACTATTCTAAAGCAAAGTATACAGAAGCTAATACTGCCTACAACACACTTACCGATAAAGAGCAGAAACTTAACGAACTGCTTGTAAAACTTAACAGCCGCCTTGATGTTAACACCAAACAGGCCGAGAAAACCTCATCGGGCAAACTGGTATTACAGGTTATGAACGAGCAGGCGGGCAGCATTCCGTTAGATATTACGTATCTGTCACCCAATGCGTCATGGTCGCCATTTTACGACTTAAGGGCAGAGAACACATCCGGGCCTATAAATATGCTTTATAAAGCACAGGTGGTACAGCAAACGGGTATAGACTGGAAAAAAGTAAAGCTTACCCTGAGCAGTGGCATGCCTAATCAAAACAACCAGGCCCCGTTGCTAAGCGCATGGTTTTTACGATTTGGGAATAATTTAGCCGGTCGCGTAAACGGTGTCGCCGTGAATACAATTGCGTCAGATAAAGTTCAGTTGGAAGAAGTAGTGGTTGTTGGCTATGGTACAAAAAGAAAAGATATTGGCGATTACACCACTATCAACGAGAACCAGCTTTCTATTTCTTTTGATATAGATATTCAGTATGATATTTTATCTAACGGTAAGAAACACAGTGTGAGTCTTAAAGAAATTAAACTGCCGGCTACTTACAGGCATTATGCTGTACCTAAGGTTGAGAAAGAAGCGTTCCTGCTGGCCGAAATAAGCGACTACTCTAAATACAACCTGCTTAAGGGCGAAGCTAACATTATTTTTGAAGGTATGTACATAGGCAAAACCTATATAGACCCTAACCAAACATCGGATACGCTGAACCTTAGTATGGGGCGCGATAAAAAGGTATCTATTAAACGGGAAAAAGTGGTAGATAAATCGGGTACAAAATTCCTCTCTTCTTACAAAGAGCAGACATTTACGTATGAGACTACCATTCGCAATAATAAAAAAGAAGCCGTACAGCTTACCCTTAAAGACCAGTTCCCGGTAAGCACCGATAAAGAAATTGAAATAGAACTGCTGCAAACCGACAAAGGTAAAGCCAATGCAGAAACCGGTGTGCTAACCTGGGAATTAAAGCTTGCCCCGGGCGAAACTAAAAAAATACGCATTAGCTATAAAGTTAAACACCCTAAGGATAAGTTTATAGATAATTTATAAGTTAAAAGACAAAAAAACCATCAAGCCTCAAAAACATTATCAAGATGCTTTTGAGGCTTTTATATTTTTCTGCAACAAAACAGGCAACTATGTTTGTAATGTAACATTAACTTGTAAACCACAACACATTACGTGCTTTTTAAAACATAATTTAATCTTAACGTATGCCAAATTTCACCGTTTGTTGTTAAATTTACATAACAACTTATAAACCAATTCGCTATGAAATTAAAATTACTATTGCCAATGCTTTTGTTAGGCACTGGCGCATTTGCACAAACTATTGCGCTGCAACAGTTTGCTTCGGGCTTTAGCGCGATTACAGAAATAGCACATGCCGGTACTAACCGCATGTATGTAGTGGAAAAAGGCGGCCGTATAAAAATTCTTGAGGCTAACGGTACCATTAGCGCCACACCATTTTTAAACATTTCATCTATTATTTCAACCACCGGAGAAAGAGGATTGCTGGGGCTGGCGTTTCACCCGCAATATGCAACTAACGGTTATTTTTATGTATACTATACTAATACTGCCGGGAATATAGTAGTGGCACGTTACAGCCGCAATACCACAAACCCAGATGTGGCAGATGCTGCAAGTGGCCTTGTACTGCTTACTATACCGCATCCTGTTAACAGCAACCATAACGGCGGATGTATACATTTTGGCCCCGATGGTTACCTGTATATTTCTACCGGCGATGGCGGCGGCGGCGGCGACCCCAACGGAAATGCCCAAAATACAGCTGTATTGCTGGGCAAAATGCTGCGTATAGACATAAATATAGGCTCAAGCACTGATACAAACTACTTTATACCACCCACCAATCCTTTTATTATTGCAGGTGGTTCACAGGAAATATGGGGTTACGGACTGCGCAACGCCTGGAAATTTTCGTTTAACAGACTTAACGGAGACATGTGGATAGCCGATGTGGGCCAGGGCGTTATTGAGGAAATAAATAAGGTAAGTGCTACGAGTACCGGGTTAAATTTTGGGTGGAGATGTTACGAAGGCAATGCCCCTTTTAATACGCAACCATCTTCTAATTGTCCTGCTATAAGCACGCTTACTTTCCCTGTAGCACAATATGACCATACCAATAATGCGTGCTCTATAACCGGTGGCTATGTATATACAGGCGCTACTTATACCAACCTGCAAAATAAATACCTTTTTGCTGATTATTGCAACAACCGCATAGGCTGGGTAAACAGTACCACACCCGGAACGATTACCTGGACAGAATCTTTTAGCGGTAATTTTACAACCTTTGCCGAAAATGCAGATGGCGAACTTTTTATAGCCGGGGGCAGCAATGGCATAGTATACCGCATAACCGATGCTACCGCAGGTGCAACACCATTTAGCAAAGCAGGCATAACCCTCTACCCTAACCCTGCGAACAAAGAGGTTTTTGTAAGCCTTAAAAACACAGCCCAAACGGCTACCGCTACATTATATGACTTAAATGGTAAGCGCCTTATACAGCAACATCTTACTTTGCAGGACAACCGCATAGATACTTCTGCATTACAGGCAGGTATATATATGCTTGAGGTAAACACGGGCGAAAGCCGTATGCAGCAAAAGCTGGTTATTAATTAATTCTCAGTTTAATAATAAAGACAAAAGCCTGTAAAACGTTATGTTTTGCGGGCTTTTTGAGTTTAAACAGTATGTATAACATAAGAGTTAAATCTAAAATCTACACTCATAAATCTTAAATGGGCAGCTCCTGGCACAACTCTATGAGCACACCGTTAGTGCCTTTTGGGTGCAAAAAAGCCACCAATTTGTTATCAGCACCTTTTTTAGGGGTTTCGTTTATAAGTACAAAACCTTCGGCTTTAAGGCGGGCAATTTCGGCAGTAATATCGTCAACATCAAACGCTATATGGTGTATGCCCTCCCCTTTCTTTTCAAGAAATTTTGCAATAGGGCTATCGGGAGTGGTAGCTTCCAGCAGTTCTATCTTGTTGGGCCCGTATATAAAAAAGGAAGTATTTACACCCTCGCTTGCTACCTCTTCATGTTTATAGGGTGGTACGCCCAGTAGCTTTTCAAACAGCAAATCAGATATTTCAAGGTTTTTTACAGCAATGCCTATATGTTCTATTTTTTTCATTTGTAAGGTATAAGTTAAAGCATTATAAAGTTAGTATTTAAATTACAAGCATCTAAATATTTTAATACTGCAATGCTGCATAGCAAAATAAAACAGCACATGTTTGATTTGTTTATGTTTGTTTTGTAATATTACCGCATGCGGCTTAATTTGTTTTTTAAATATTGTTTACTATTTATTGGTATTAGCGCTGCTGCCCAAAACGCTGCCGATACCGATAGCCTGCTTACGCACTTTTCAACGCTGAGCATTACGAGTCCGCAGCAGGTTATAAAAGGGGCTGATTTTATATACCGCACTTCGTTAGAAGATGATTTTAAAGCACGTGCGGCCATAGCACTTGCCCAAAACTACATGATAACAGGGGATTACAGCCAGGCCGTAAAGTCGCTTTTTATGGCAAAAGCATTGCCAGGTGCCCTACAAAGCCATCCCGAAATTAAAGTGCAGGAAATACTGCAAAGCGCAGCGTTATACCAGTGCCTTGGCTTAAACGAATTATCGCAAACATGCTTAAACGAAGCTAAGAGCCTGCTAAATACAGAAAACATTACAGGCAGCACACAGCTATGGGCAGAAATATACCGCCTTAAAGGTAATTTTGAAACAGCGAACAACAGGCATGCACAGGCACTGCAACTGTACAAAAAAAGCTTGGATAATTATACTGCAGAAACTCTAAACAGCAAGGCAACACTGGCGGTTATTTATAACCATATAGCCCTTACATACTTAAAATTAAAAGATATTGCCGGTGCACGCACGTTTATACAAAAATCGGTAAATGCATTCCCGCCTTATAAAACTCATGTACTGCACACCATAGCATCTTTACATAATTATGAGGGATCTCATAAAAAGGCTGCTGCTGTTTTAACCGATGAAATGCCCGGTACTGCCCAGGGGAATATTACTCTTAGCAGGGACCTTTATAAAGACCTTGCAAACAGTTATGCTGCCCTTAACGATGTTGAAGGGTATAAGCAATACTACGGTAAATATGTTGTACTGAACGACTCTATAGCATCGGGCAAAAAAAATGCACGCGCTTTACTGATGGCGCAGCTGGACCAGTATAAAAAAGATACCGTACCTAACGAGTTAGCCCCGTACCGTTACATTTTTTACGTACTTATAGCACTAACCCTTCTGGTTATGGTTTTTGGCTACCGCTACCGCCAAAAAATGACGCGCGACCACGATTACTTTAAAAAAATAATTTACAAAATAAACCATAAAGAAGTTTTACAGCCTGTATATAGCGATGCGGTTACTACAGTTACTGCGGTCCCGGAATATGATTTGGCCGCCAAAACAACCATTACCATCCCACAAAAGTCTACCGATATTATATTGGAAAAGTTAGCGGTTTTTGAAGCATCTGAGGAGTACCTCGATGCACAGCTGTCGCTTGTTTCGCTGGCAAAAAAACTGGATACAAATACTAAATACCTATCTGAGATCATTAATACCCAAAAAGGCAAGAATTTTCATGCTTATGTAAATGAGCTGAGAGTTAATTATATTGTTGCCCAATTGCAAAACAACCCGGTATACTTAAAATACAAGGTAAGCTACCTGGCAGAAAAAAGCGGCTTTACATCGCACAGTACCTTTGCAACGGTATTTAAGTCGGTTACAGGGATATCGCCCACTACTTTTATAAAACTAATGGATAAAGAAAAGCAGGATGACGCATCTTAAATTCATTTCGGGATTTTATGCTATTCGCAGCTGCATGGTATATACTGTCGTGGCATTATTGCTATGTATAAAGACCATGCATGCGCAAGCACCTGCAAAGGCTGACAGCCTGCTTCTTGCAGCGAGCCTGGAAATATTTAACCACCCCGAGAAATCGATACAAACCGCACTAAAAATATATAAGCATTCCGGCAGTAATACTCCCCGAAAAATAAGGGCTCTTGTTGTAGTGGGTAACGGTTACGCGGCTATAGAAGACCGTGAGAAGGCCATAAAGTATGTAACCCAGGCGTATGCACTGGCAAAATCTTCTAAAGATACTATTAACCAAATGCGCACCCTGGGCTTATTAGCAAGCCAATACCTGCAACTGGAAATGAACCGCAAGGCGCTGGATTACCTTGACATAGCCGATAAAATAGGAAAAAACAATACACTACCCGACTCTATAAGGTATCTTCGCGGCAATATTTACCTGCTTAAAGGGCTCGTGTATAAACACAACCGCAACTGCGATTTTGCTACAGGTCTTTTTAATAAGGCCATTACCGAGTTTAGCACCCATTCTAAAAACAAGGCTGCCCGCGCTAATATTGGGCAGGCCTACAGCCAAAAGGGGTTTTGTGAATTTGAGGAAGCAGAATACGATTCGGCCAAAGTAAGTTTTAACAAAGCTATAGAAGCAGGCAATGTAAGCCACTCTAATATTATTATAGCCAGCTCGCTAATGGGCCTTGCCAAAATAAGTGCAGTTGCGGTAAAAAATGAGCAGGCCATTACTTTTCTAAATAAGGCCCTGACTCTTGCCGAAGAGACGGGAAGCCCCGGTTTAAAAAATGATATTTATAAAGAATTAGCGGTAAATTACCTTGCCATTAACGACGTGCATAACCATCAAAAATACGAACAGCTTTATACCGCCGCAAAAATCGACATTGAACAGAAAGAAATAAACACGCTTAACCGGGACCTTAAAACTACTTCACAGCAAACCCAGGCGGTATTTTTAAAAGAGCGCAACAACTATATTTTTGGCAGTGCCATACTGCTTGTATTTATAATAGCCTATACAACATACATTATATACAGGACACGTATACAGCGTAAGAAGGTAAAAGAAATGCACCACAACATACTTAACGATAAACAGGCTTAAATACTGTTGCTGTTTATTTACGTTTTTAACAAACCTCTTGCCCTATTTGCTGTTTTCTGTAAAAATATCCTTTTGTTTTCTTGAAATTTCCCCGTAATCAAAAGCATCGGCCTGTGTAGCGATGCATATTTTGATAGTTTTGTAAAAACGAAAACTATCACGCTATGAAAAAAAGATTACTATTGATCTTAGGATTAATTACCTGTGCCACCTACGCACAAGAGGCAACTTTTACACTTGTTAAAGATGCCAATACCACCGGCGATGCCATACCAGCAAACACTATTAGTTATAACAACAAACTGTTTTACATAGCCGATGACGGCGTTAACGGGCAGGAGCTTTGGGTATCGGACGGTACGGAAGAAGGCACCTTCATGATAAAAGATATTAACCCGGGTGCTAACGGTTCTTTCCCGGACCAGCTTAAGGGCTATAACGGCAACGTTATATTTACGGCAGATAACGGCGTTAATGGCAACGAGATATGGATTACCAATGGTACCGAGGCAGGCACAACTATGCTAAAGGATGTGTTT
>Ga0247814_10001810_pt1 | contig 12203 bp, 8 predicted proteins | sample UWRJL179409R1_FD_179947 | JGI IMG/M metagenome (GOLD analysis project Ga0247814, IMG submission 179947) | Plant litter microbial communities from Arlington Agricultural Research Station in Wisconsin, United States - UWRJ-L179-409R-1 | ecosystem: Environmental > Terrestrial > Plant litter >...
AAATCAAGATCCACACCAATAATCGCATTGGCGCCAAGTCTTTGTGCCTGGTCCATCATTTCGCGGAGCGCGATACTTTTGGCTTCACGTAAACCTTGTTCGTAGGAACCCGATCTGCCGCCAACGATGTCGGTAATTTTGGCAAGAACGTCTTTCATTACGTTGGCCCCTATAATGGCTTCACCATTGACAAGACCGATGTACTTTACGATTTTTTTTCCTTCAATGTTAGGTGTTGTAGTAACGAGCATAGTAATGAGGCGTGTAGGTTGGTTATATGGGATTTATTTGCAGCGCAAGTTAAAATAAATTAGAGGACGTGTAAAATATTTCGTGGTTAATGGCATTCAGGCTCAATCGCTGGTATTTTATGCTTATGAGTGATTGAAATAGCGGATTGGGTTGCAATCACGTTGATTTCTAAGGCAATCATTATATTCGTTAGCTTTGCAGGAGTTACGAAGCATATTTTCAATAGTTTTTTATAAATAATCTTAATGGGAAACTCAGCAGAAATCATTAATCATACCATTCGCAGTCGCCGCAGTATTTTTCCTCCAAGTTATATTGAAAAGGAAATTCCGGTTGAAATCATCAATACAATTCTTGAAAACGCAAACTACGCACCTACACATAAACTGACGGAACCGTGGCGGTTTATCGTTTTCAAGGGTGATAGTCGTCAAAAGTTGGCGGGCTTTTTCTCTGAAAGATATAAAGCTGTTACACCTCCCGAATCTTTCTCTCAGGCAAGGTACGATGCTGCCAGTGATAAAGTGTTAAAATCGGATTGCGTGATTGCTGTTAACATGGAAATACATCCTGAGAAAGTTCCGGAATGGGAAGAAACGGCCGCAGTGGCCTGTGCCATGCAAAATATGTGGCTTACTGCCACCGCTTACGGTATCGGATCGTATTGGAGCAGTCCTGCAATATTGGATATACTTGGTAAATTTCTGGAATTGCCAGATAACCAGAAATGTCTTGGACTGTTTTTCATGGGTTATCACGATGCACCAGAAACACCAGCCCGTCGTACACCGATTGAGAATAAAGTGACCTGGGCCTGATATGAAAAAGCATAAGTTGACTTTAAAAGCATCATCTCTTTCAAAAAAGTATGGTTCTTCTAATGTGCTGTCTGATATAAACCTGGATTTAGCAACCGGTGAATGGCTTGGAATTTTGGGAGAAAGCGGGTCTGGAAAAAGTACTTTGTTACGCATCCTTGGCCGGTTTCTGGATTCGGATACAGGCCAGGTTCATTTCAAAGGAGAAGCTTTGCCGCCTGTAAGTGGCGAACTTATTCCGGGGCATGAGTCAATAAAACTAATTCATCAGGAGTTTGAGCTTTTTCCAAATCAGACGGTGGAGGAGAATATTGCTTATTCGCTTCGATTTTATGAGCCGGGGTATAAGAAGGAACGTGTTGCTGAACTTTTAGAGATTACAGCTTTACAAACTGTAAGTCAGCAAAAAGCAAAGTTGTTATCAGGTGGAGAAAAGCAGCGTACAGCAATCGCAAAATCGCTGGCTGAGCAACCGGACGTACTGTTACTTGATGAACCCTTTGCGCATCTTGACAATCACAACAGGCGGGTCTTGGCTGATGCGATTGAGAGTTTACGGCAGGAACAGAAAATGAGCTGCATTTTTGTAACGCATGAAGCACCCGATGCACTTGCCTGGTCGGATAGGATAGCAGTGCTGAGGAACGGTGAAATAATCCAGATCGGAACACCGCAGGAAGTGTATAACCAGCCCGTTGACAGCTACGTTGCTGAGTTGACAGGCGATATCAATTGGCTTGGAGATGGTAAATCTGGAAAGAAAAACTTCATTCGGCCCGAAAAAATCAAAAGGACTAAAAACCCGGAGAAAAGTAAGTGGACGGGAGAGGTGGAGACAATCCGTTTTCACGGAAATCACTGGGAGGTACGCTGTGCCAATGAGCTGGGTTCTTTATCTTTTTACAGAAACAAAAAAGATCTTGAAATAGGTGAGACTGTTCATCTTACCTATTCATCACGCGATGTGATGGTCATCCATTAAAGTTTGAACCAGAACGAGATTTTAACAGCAAAAGGAGTTACGTTCGGATTTTTGAGGTAGGTGAGCCGGTGTATAAAATCGATCCGGCCTGCCTTAAAAATATTGTCAATGCCATAACCCAGCTCTACGTAAGGCGTATTGTTCAGCTTATTGAATGTGGGAATACTGTTCCCTTCATTGTCAATGGAGGGCGTAAGGTTAAGATTCGCATCACTCACACTGCCATAGAACAGCCTCCCTGTTGCCAACATCCGCCATTTAAGTCTCCTGATGGCAGGAAGACGATTGAAAAGCAGCCCTTCAAAATTATGCTCCATTCGTAGCACGACATATTTATCACTGATGAATTCAAAATATTTCATCATGTTAAAAGCATTGTCAACATAAAAGAGCGATTCGTTTCCAAGCGGGGTATATAGCAACGGATATGGCAGTGTGGATGGAATGTATCCAACTGTGAGATTGTAATACGTACGGCCCAGAATTCCTACTCTGAAACTCTGCTTCACGTTGAATGAAAACTTTTGATAGCTGAAATCGCCGCTCAGGAAGTTTTTAAGTCCCAGTGTGTACCGGAAAGTGAATGCCGGAGAATCTCCATTTCCCATACTGATCCTTTCATTGTCATTTTGCAGGAAAGTCTCTTTTCTAGCAAGTCGGGTTTCAAAATTAAGCTCGGTAGTTTCGAAAGCGCTTTTTAGTGGAGACTCAATGCCCGCTTCCGGATTGGTTTTATATGCAAACGGGAAAAGTGGCTTAAAATTCCGGTGTTTCAACTGTATACTTCCGGTCAGGCCTTTTACTACTTCCCTTCTGAAATAGGCAGCGACATCTTCTTGCCAATGGGCACGTCGAAATGCGCCGAATCTGGAAAAAGCGCCGAACAATGTATTTGGCCCAATGGTTTCTGCTGAAACGCCAAGTCTTTCCAAATCTTTTGAATACGAAATTCCCGCCATGGTCCAGGGTTTGCGGGAGAAAATGTAATCCATTCCTGCGCCATATTTAAACTCTTTGTCGCGGGTACCATAAGCACCATAACCACTAAAAATCCACTTTCTGCTAAATCCCGGATCTGTTCTGAAACCGAGACGGAAACGATGACCTTCGACTGCATTGTTGGCGTACAGAAACAAATAAGGTCCTATGTCAATATTCCACTTATCCAGTTTTTTGTATCCGTTCACAAAAATATTCAGAATCTCGGTGTACGTTTTAACCACTGGTAATACTTTCAGAGAATCAACAAGCTGGAAGCTTAGAATTTCAGATGGTGTGAGTGATTCGGGCCTGCTTTGTTTCCAGAAGGTAGAATCGTGCTGCATGTAATCTTCGCTGAGCTCAATTCCGGTATCGTAAAATTTGTTGCTAAGCGGAGCGCCAATCTTGTATTGAGAATTGGACGAATAGAATTTCAACAGCATTCCTGCGGTTTGCTTCGTGGGTTCATCCACATCAATAAGCACCCGCGTTTTTTGCGGCACCCATCTTTTTGCAGAGTCAGCCAGTTCGTAGGACTGCTGGATTTTTATTTTTTCGATAAAATTCAAATTGGCTCGTTTTCCAACATTGGCGTCTATTTGTGTGACCGCAAATCCTTCGCCATCCACCCAAAAGGATCCTGTAAAAGCCAGATCCTGTTCTCTCCGCGGCTCAAAATCAATTTGATAGTCATATCCATTTCCGTTGGAGATACTATCTGCGAGATAATACTCATAGTTGATTTTCCAACTGTCTGCAATAGGCGAAACAAAATCCTTTTCAAGAATATTGAGCCAGTTGTTATAGAAATTATATTGCTGGAATGATGAGCCAACAACCTGAGAAACCAGACTTCCGTCTGTAAGCCCAACACCTGAGACTTTCGTTTTCTGAATAATCTCTTTCTTTTTCTTAGGGTTATTTCTGAAATAGACACTGGATACCGATTCAGAAATAAAGATTGGGATGATCGTTTCGCCGTCTTCTCCTTTTATTTCGTCATACTTATCCACAATATGCGTCATCTTTTTGATTGCCTTTCGTTTTCTGAATCTCTCCGAAAGGTTGTCAATGTCGATCTGTATCTTGTTGTAGCTTTGGTATTCGTAAGCGGATACGTTTTCCGGATTGTTATCTTTCTTATTTGCAACAATTTTACGCATGATGGCATAAGCAGGGTTTTCTCCTGCGAATATTTTCACTTCGTGAAGCTGCAATGCACCCGGTGTAAGCTGTATATCAATGGTTTGCTCAGTTAAGTCGGGTGTAATGGCCTTACTGCGGTTTCCATATCCAACATAAGTTACAACAAGAGAATCGGCAGGCGGGGAGAATTTTAAAAGATAAAAGCCGTCGAAATTAGTAGTAGCTCCTGACGATGAAGATTTTACGGCAATGTTCGCGAATGGAATAGGATCGCCGGTAGAGGCATCGGTGATACGTCCCTTGATGGTGTAAGTCGTCTGAGAATAAGCACCTTCAAGTGTTCCCAATATGGTGAGTATCAGGAAAAGTATGTTTTTGTTCATTGATGTATCATGGCCTGTATATATTAAAGCAATTCAGAATTTACCTTCTTTTTATCTCTCTGTTTGACGTAACGTCTGCATTCGGTCTCAGAATGTGTACGTCAAGAACTGCTTTTGGTCTTGCCAGATATTCGCGAACCAGTGTTCTCAATGAATATCCGTCGGGCACATCTTGTGCTGCAAACGATATTGCGCTGATCCCCTCATGCCGGGCAATATATAAAGCACGTGCATTGTGGAAATTTTGCGAGATCACCGTGAAATTATCCTGATTGAAAACCTGCTTGCACCTTACAACTGAATCGAACGTACGAAATCCTGCATAGTCGAGCGTCATTACATTCTCCGGTACACCAAGATTCAGCAGTGCTTTTTTCATATCAAGCGGTTCATTGTAATACTGAGAGTCATTATTTCCGCTCAGAATGATGTATTTAATCTTGCCTTCCTTAAATAGCCGTGCTGTTGCTTCCATCCTATACTTGAAAAACAGGTTCTCCTTTCCTCTCTCTGTATTGCGGCTGGTGCCCAACACGAGCGCTACGTCATTACTAGGGAGGCTTTCTATGGAGAAAAAGTTGTATTGGCGGGTATAATAAACCACCCAGAAATTACAGAGCAAGATGAAAACCAAGCTGATAAATGCTAAGAGAATGATAGCCTTGATCAAATTTTTCACTTCTGAAATTGAGGATAGTCTTAAAACCTAACAACCCATTACTGCTTTCTGGTTCGTTTAAAACTTTTTATCGTCTTTAGAGTCTGTTTAAATTCAGTCAACAATTTAACATATTGAATTTAACCCAGCTCTTAACGATACGCAGATCTGGTTACTTTTTGTTGCCAGGAGACGAAAGTTATATTACCGGCAATAAAAAGCAACCATTTATTTTATTCGAAAAGACCAAGCTGACTTTTGGGGTCAAGTCCTTTTTTTGATTCTTTTTTCTGTTTTACAACTTTTTCTTCAACAGGATCTGTTGCGGGTGCGTCACCTTCATCTGTTTTTGCGGAATCATTTTCCTCTGTTACAATTTCTGTTTCAGATACATCAGAAGAGATGGTCTCATCCTCGTCGCTTCCTGCAATAGTCAAATCCTCCTCTGATTCGCCACTTTCTTCATTCGTTTCTTCTGTTTCAACGGGAGCGGGCTCCTCCTCTGGTTGATCAGGAAGCGATTCCAGCCAGCGAATTTCCTTGAATTTATCGTAAGGGAGTTTGTTTCCCATGGCTTTCCATCCACGCACATCCACCAATTCCTCAATTAGATATTCACTGCTCTTACGGTCAGTATCTGCCGTTTTTGGCAGTGATATTTCCATTCTCGGGTGTTTGTCGGTACTTGCTAAAAGTAGCTTACTGTTTTTAGCGTCGCTGATAAACAAGAATTTCTTATCCAGCGAAGTGGTTTCAATATTAAAGCGTTTGATAAAATGCTGTTTTTGTCCTCCGTCAAAATAAATGGCCGTCACAGCAAGTTTCGGATCAAATTTTTTGACAAGCAAAACTTCATTAGAAACATAGTGGTTGGTAAGGTCAAAGTTGGTCAGCTCATAAGTTCCGTCTTTGTATACAACCAAAATGCTATCCGAAGCACCGAAATTTCCCAGGTACTCGCCTCTTTCATCCCGATTAAGTCGCCCTATAATCGGATCGAACCACATATCCACACCACCAAGCGTTGAGCGGCCCGCCTGCTTCATCGTTAATTTCCTAACCGGATATTTGGTCAGGATATTTCCCATGGCACTGCGGTTTTTGATGAGCAGATCGGCGAAGTTGAAATCAAATTGTTTCACCTTCGCTTTACTCTGGGCTTGCAGGTTTACCGTGATAATTTCCGCCTCACCGTTCTCATTTGCCGTGAAATAAGTAATCTTGGATTTTGGCGTGCCTTGCGTCAGGTCATATTCACGATCGCGGGTAACGGCTGTAATCTGGCAGCGTTTAATGTAGGATACGCCTGTTTTCCCGTCAACGTACACCAGGTTGTACACCTTCCGTTCATCATTTTTGACAAACACAGCGCAGTAAATAATGTCTTTACCTACAAAAATCTTATCCTGCGCCTTCACTACCACGCATTTCCCATCAGCTTTGAATACGATGATGTCGTCTATATCGGAGCAATCCATCACGTACTCATCCTTTTTCAGACCGTAACCAACGAAGCCTTCCCCACGGTTTACGTAAAGTTTCTGGTTGTTGGCCGCTACAATATTTGCAGCGATCTGATTGAACGCGCGTATTTCAGTTCTGCGTTCTCTGCCTTTTCCGTATTTCTTTAAGAGATCTTTAAAGTAGTCAATCGCAAAGCGGGTGATGTTCGCAAGATTGTCTTCTGTTTCGGCAAGTTCGTCCTGCCATTTCCGCATGAGCTCGTCTGCTTTATAGCCGTCATATTTGGAAATACGCTTGATACGGATTTCCGTCAGTTCTACAATGTCATCATCTGTGATTTCTCTGTAAAACTGCGGTTTGTAAGGATCAAGACCTTTGTCGATGGTTCTGATAACAGCCTCGAATGTTTCGCACTCCTCAATATCCCGGTAAATACGATTCTCAATGAATATTTTTTCAAGAGATCCATACAGGATTTTTTCAAGTAAGGCAAGCCTTTTTATTTCCAGCTCTCTCTGAAGGAGGTGAACCGTCTGTTGCGTATTGTATTTTAATATTTCTGTTACGCCAACAAAATGAGGTTTGTCGGCGATGATGATACAGGCATTGGGAGAAATGGAAACTTCACATTCCGTAAATGCGTAAAGCGCATCCATGGTAATGTCGGGAGAAACACCGGGAGCCAAATGCACCTGTATTTCCACATCAGCTGCGGTGTTATCCACAACCTTACGGATTTTTATCTTACCGCCGTCATTGGCTTTTACAATGGATTCGATCAGTGAGGTGGTGGTGGTTCCGAAAGGAATGTCCCGGATCACCAGCATTTTTTTATCTTCTTCCTCGATTTTAGCCCGTACACGCACTTTGCCGCCGCGATGCCCGTCGTTGTAGTTGGAAACGTCTATTTGCCCGCCCGTTAAAAAGTCGGGATAAATAACAACTTCTTTTCCCTGAAGAATATTTACCGAAGCTTCAATCAGCTCACAAAAATTGTGCGGCAATATTTTGGTAGATAATCCAACTGCAATACCTTCCACGCCCAGCGATAGCAAAAGCGGAAATTTTACAGGAAGTGTTACCGGCTCTCTTTTACGTCCGTCATAAGAAAGCTGCCATTCTGTGGTGTTGTCATTGAAAACAATCTCCCTCGAAAACTTGGAAAGCCTTACCTCAATGTAACGACCTGCCGCGGCGCCATCGCCTGTACGTATATCACCCCAGTTTCCCTGCGTATCGAAAAGCAGTTCTTTCTGGCCAATATTTACAATGGCATCGTATATGGAAGCATCACCGTGCGGGTGATACTGCATGGACGATCCGACAACGTTTGCCACTTTGTTGAAACGTCCGTCGTCCATTTCGTTCAAAGCGTGCATAATCCGCCGCTGTACGGGCTTCAATCCGTCTTCAATGGCTGGAACAGCACGTTCCAGAATTACATAAGATGCATAATCGAGAAACCAACTTTCATATAGACCCGAAATGGGCAATTTTTCATGTAGTTCGCTATCTTCTGCTTCGGGTGCAGATCCGTTTTCGTCCATAAAAGAAGGAAGAACCAGGGTTTAAATATTCTGTAAATTTTTATAATATCAACTTCTTACCGGCTTCGCTGAAGAATCAACAGATTTGGTAAAGATGGAATCGGATGAACGAATTCCGGAAGATTATTTTTTCAATATCGCTAATATAGCAATTTCAGTGCTTATTTTTCATTTTTCGCGCCCTCATTGGTGGCGTTTATAACGGTCAGCAGTTCGCTGATCATCATGGCTGTGGCACCCCAGATTTTGTATCCATGGATGTCATAATGCGGTGCGTGAATCTGCTCTCCCCGTATCTGAATATAACTTGCTCCAATAATACCAGTGTCGGAAATTTCATCCAGTTTAATCTCAAAAATATCTTCTACTTCCCGTGCATCCGGATAAAAATCCGGACGGTATGGGATGGTTGCAATTACCGGTAGTACGTAAAAGTTACTTGGCGGAATAAAGAGCTCCGTTAAAGTTCCTAAAATGCGCACATCGGTCAGCCTGAGCCCAATTTCTTCCTGTGCCTCACGCAACGCGGTGCGAATCAGACTTTCGTCTGTCAGCTCGTATCTGCCTCCCGGAAAAGCCACCTGGCCGGAATGTACACCGTCGTAAGCCGGGCGCAGAATCAGTGGAAAATATATCTCACCCTGATGCGGATAAAACAAGATCAGGACCGCACTTTTTCGTGTTCTGTTGTTCGGTTTGGCACTCAGTCGCAGTTTCGACGAAGCCTGCATGGCCACGTGAGCTGCTTCACCGGGCAGCGGATATTTCAGGTTATCAACCAGTTGATTGGTAAACAAAGAAAACGATCCTGCTGAGGCCATAGACGGTGATTTTTATATAATTGGTGTAATCTCTGGTCCCTGAAAATCTTCAATTTACAAAAAGGCTACTGTTTGCCTGAATGCAACTGAAGACTCTCTGTGCAAATATAATACAACTTTTCTGATATTTAAAGTATCATAATTTAACAAACAAAATGATACTGATTGTGCTATTTTACGCAAATTGGACTACCCGCAAATTACACAACTGCGTACAACTTAGCAAGCTGTTCCGCACAACGTTCGCCATCCATGGCAGCCGACATAATGCCACCAGCATAACCAGCGCCTTCTCCGCACGGAAACAATCCTTTTACAACAGGATGTTCGCAAGAATCGCGATCTCTCGGAATCCGAACCGGGGAGGAGGTGCGGCTTTCAACGCCTATCAGCTGCGCGTCACCGGACAAATATCCTTTCATTTTTCTGCCAAAGTCCGATAAACCGTCTCGCAGTGGATGTGCAATATTGGAAGGTAACACTTCATACAGATCAACCGAATGCAATCCGGGCTGGTATGAGGTTTCTCTTAATTCACCAGAAGTTTTCATCCTTACGAAATCATTGGCCAGTTGAGCTGGGGCAGTTTGTGTAGCGCCTGCCAATTCACACGCTTTCCTTTCAATTTCCTTTTGAAATTCCAGTCCGGCCAGTGCGCCAAAATCTTTATATGGTTCTATATCGCTGTCTTCAACGGAAACCACAATTCCTGAGTTGGCATAAGGGGAATCGCGTCGGGACGGAGACATTCCGTTTACAACCAGCTCGCCGGGAGCGGTGGCTGCCGGAACTATAAAACCACCCGGACACATACAGAATGAAAATACGCCTCGCTGTACTCCTTTGTAACGTGTTTGGGTTACCAGACTGTAAGAAGCCGCTGGCAAATATGGTCCGCGATCTGTTTCACAGTGGTATTGAATTTTATCAATAACCCGTTGCGGATGTTCGATACGGACACCCATTGCGAAAGATTTGTTTTCGATCAGGATTTCTTTGTCTTTCAATAACTCATAAATATCCCGGGCCGAATGACCGGTTGCGAGAATTACACCCAAGCCAATGTGTTCTTTTGTATCCTCTGTAACAACTCCTTTCAATACATTTTGCTCGACAATAAAGTCTGTTACTTTGGTGTCAAAATGAATCTCTCCGCCAGCTTTTAAAATGCTTTCACGCATGGCGGAAACTACAAGTGGCAGTTTGTTGGTGCCAATGTGCGGATGTGTATCGATCAGAATTTGCTCGCTTGCGCCATGCCCGACAAAAATTTCGAGTACGCGCCGTATGTCACCACGTTTGTTGGATCGGGTGTACAGCTTGCCATCAGAATATGTGCCTGCGCCTCCTTCTCCAAAGCAATAGTTGGATTCAGGATTCACAATATGTTCCTTATTGATCGCCGCAAGGTCTCTGCGCCTTGTTCTCACATCTTTCCCGCGTTCGAACAAAATAGGTTTGATTCCCAATTCGATCAGCCGGAGTGCTGCAAACATTCCTGCCGGTCCGCAGCCAACAATAATTGCCTGAGGGCGATTGCTTACGTCGGGATAAGTGGTGCTGAAACTGATTAGCGAAGGTGGTAATTCGTTTACGTAAACCTCGGCCTGCACGTTCACTTTTACCTGCCTGCTTCGCGCATCAATAGATTGCCGGGTTCTGCGAATAACAGGATTATCGCCTTCACGTAGCTGTAATTTTTTGATAATAAACCGACGAAAATTTTCGTCATCCAACGCAATCTCAGGCGTTAGTGTCAATTGAAGAGTCTGTTGCATTTATTAGAAAGGGATTTATCCTTTAATTACTGCAAAGTTAAGCAATTTTGTGTTTGGCCTAGGGCTACGAATTGTCATCGTTTTGTGTTTTTGAAATGTTTTATAGTATTTTGGGTCTATTCAATTCATCTCTTTTCAAAAACAAACGAATTCGTGGAACGTCGCCATTTTATACATTCACTTGCAGGAGCAGCAATTTTACCAGCCGTTTCATTTACCAACAAAGAGGAGTATTTGCCAGTTTCGTGCAATCAGTATTCCTGGATCACTTTTTACAATAGGGAAGGCCGCGAATGGGCTGCGGATCCGGATGTCAGTCTGAAAGAATTTGCTTCGACCGGGATCAAAGCTTACGAACCTGCCTTTAATCATGCAGGCGAAGTAACTAAGCTTCTTCCGTTTTTGAAGAAGTACCAATTGGTGATGCCTTCTGTGTACGTCAATAGTGCATTACATAAGAAGGATGACGCTCAAAAATCCATAGATTCTGTTCTGGCCATTGCAGATGCATTGAAGGCGGCGAATACTAAAATTATTGTGACCAATCCAAGCCCGCTAGCCTGGGGAAGTGCAGAAAATAAGTCGGATGAGGAATTGATAGAGCAGGCAAAAAATATGGACAAATTAGGGGCGGAGTTGAGAAAGCGAGGGATGAAACTGGCTTATCACACTCATGACGTTGAACTCAGAGCTGCCGCCCGCGAATTTCACCATACGTTGCAGGCTACGAATCCTGAAAATGTTTCACTTTGTCTCGACGTACACTGGGTATACCGCGGCTCCGGTAATTCGCAGGTTGCCTTGTTTGACATTGTAAAAATGTACGGAAAAAGGATTACAGAGCTGCACATCCGCCAATCTAAAAATGGGATTTGGCAGGAGAGCTTTGGAGAAGGCGATATTGATTATCCACGTTTGGTAACAACCTTAAGTGAAATGAAAGTGAGGCCGCATCTGGTTTTGGAACAATGCCTTGAAAAGCAATCGCCCAATACGATGAATAGTGTAGCAGCGCATAAAGCGGATCTTGCTGCTGTGCGGACGGTTTTTGGGAAGTGGGTGAGTAAGTAGAGTTGGAGTAGATATTTACCTGGATATTTCAAAACCATTTTGTTTGCAACATGGGTCTGAGAGCGATGACGTTCCAAAGTGGTCTGGAGACTGCGCCGAATGGGGGGAATTAAAAAATGAATGGGCACAACTTCTATGCGACCCATTCATTTTTTAAGACATTATTTACTTATTCTCAAACCAAATCACCATCTCGTTGGCGCCACGGTTGGCCCAGGCGTAGTAGGGGATGAGTGTTATATTTCCTTTTGAGGATTTTAGCGTATTCACACCTTCCAAAAGATCTTTGTTGTAAGCAGATT
>Ga0247814_10001813_pt1 | contig 12192 bp, 10 predicted proteins | sample UWRJL179409R1_FD_179947 | JGI IMG/M metagenome (GOLD analysis project Ga0247814, IMG submission 179947) | Plant litter microbial communities from Arlington Agricultural Research Station in Wisconsin, United States - UWRJ-L179-409R-1 | ecosystem: Environmental > Terrestrial > Plant litter >...
ATAGGTAAGCTTGTTAGGCCTGTATTCGTCAAGCTTAATTGTAGCAGTGCTGTCTACTGCAAAAGTGGTTTTAGCAGCAGCATCGGCAAATTTAGTTTTGTTAACCACCGCTACGTGTTTAGTATCAAGCTTGTCCAGCGCTTTCATTTCTTCATCGGGCGTATTTACTGCCTTTACGCTGCTTACAAACCACGCATTGCCATTAGCGGTGTTGTTTGCAATAGGCACTACCTGCCCCTGCTCATCGCGCTGCAACACATACTTAACATTTAGCATATCTAAAACCTTGATGTTCATTGGGCTTTTAGCTATCTGGTAATCAAATACCTGCTGCATTTTTTGAGGCTTGGCAGCATGGTAACCCCCAACAGAATTATGAAAGTAAGAAGCCTGGGCGCCATTCATGTGGTTATCCATATCAAACACGCGGTAATGAGAGTCGTCCTGCATAATTTGCTCATCGGCAGGCGTTGCCCTAAAAGGTACATCTGCCTCCCTGGCACTTACAAAACTCTCACTGTTTACATAGTTTTTATCTACCAGGTAAAGATCGGCAACCATAAGCAGGCCGGCCAAAACTACCGCAGTGGTTTCTGCCAGTTTTTGTTTGGTATACAGCCATAATATACCTGCTACTGCAAGTATAAAGAAGGCAGAACGAAAAAGGTCTGACGAGTACATATCTTTCCTGTCTTCCTTTAGTGCATCTATAAAACCCTGGCCTAACTGCCCTGCATAATTAGAATCGCGCGGGCCCGAAAAATCAAAACTGCTTTTAAATATTAAAAGCAACGCCACAATACCAAGGCTTACAGCACCTGATTTCCAAAGGCTGTCCCACTGTTTATCTTTATCTGATTTAAAAAACGCATATAAGCCCATTATAGCCAGTGCAGGCATACAAAGTTCTAACAATACCTGTATAGACGCCACTGCCCTAAACTTATTGTACATAGGCACATAGTCTATAAAAAAGTTAGTTAACGCAGGGAAATATTTACCCCACGACAGTACTAATGACACTATTACACCTGCCAGAAAGGCATATTTAAGTTTACGCTCATCGGCAAACATTGCTAATACAAACAGAAAAAAAACTACCGCACCAATATATGCCGGTGCAGCAACAATGGTTTGGTCGCCCCAATAAGTAACAATGCCATTTTGTGCAAATTCCATAGCCTGTTCCTGGCTAAGATACTGCCCCTCGCCTACCTGTAATGTTTGCAGGTACTCTACAACATTGCTGTCTTTATCAAGCTTTTCACGGCCGGACGATCCGCCGTAAAGGCGTGGCGCAATAAGGTTTAACGATTCGCCTATGCCGTAGCTATACTCTGTAATATACTCATAGCTCATTGCATTAGCGCTTTCTTTGCGGCTGCCATCAGGATTATAAGTTAGGTTGCTGTCGCTGCGGGTACTAAATTTAGCATACTCTGCCGTGGCCATTAAGTTTGTAGCATTCATGCCTACAGCAAGCAATGCGGCACCGGCAAAAAGGCCAAGTGAAACCGCTAAATGTTTGTAATCTTTATTTTTAACGATCTCTATTATAAAGTAAATACCTATTATTAATAAAAGTATAAACAGGTAATACGTCATTTGTATGTGGTTTGCATTAATTTCTAATGCAGCGGCTATTAATGTGAGCAGCCCTCCTGCAATGTACCGTTTCCTGAATACGAGCAGCACACCTGCAATTACCAGGGGCATATAAGCAATAGCGTGGGCTTTAGCATTGTGGCCCGCACCAAAAAGTATTATAAGGTAAGTAGAGAACCCAAACGCCAGCGCCCCAAAAAAAGACATTAATGTATTTACCCTTAACACCTTAAGCAGTATAAAAAAGCTAAAGAAATATAAAAACAAATAATCGGCAGGGCGGGGTAAAAAGCGTATGGCACCATCTACAGCTTTTATAAAATTGTAAGGATAGTGGGCACCAAGCTGGTACGTGGGCATACCGCCAAAGGCACTGTCTGTCCAGTACGATTCTTCGCCGGCATTTTTCCTGAAGTCATCCCTCTCTTTTGCCATGCCTGTATATTGGGCAATATCGCTCTGGGATATTTTTTTACCCTGAAGTACCGGGTAAAAATAAATAAGTGAAATTACTGCAAAGCCAATTATAGCCAGCAGCTGTGGATAATACTTATTAATATTTTTCATTAAAACCTGTGTATTTGTGTTTTGTAAAAACGGCGTGAAGATACTTAATTTCTGCAAAACCCATAACTACTAATTGCAATTAATAGTGTTTTATAAAAGATAAAAATAACTTTAGATACTTTGATTTAATTTGAAGAAAACTAATAGCGGATTATAATTCCTGATTTACTTTCTTTTGGCCAATGCAGCCGGCCAGGTTATAAACATACCGGCAACGCTGTTAATCAGGATTACAGCAAGGAGTAGAACATATATAACGTGGTTGAGTTGTGATTTTGATATGAGATCATATATCAAAAAGTAAAAAGCCGTAATAAATGTTATTACCGATAATATAAACAACCCCGTTCTCATAATATTTCCTGTTAAATAATTACAAAAATAGCTATATAGCTTTGTTATAATATTATAACATTTTACACATAGTGTTATATATAGTTGTAAATTAAACATGTAAAAAATTACATGTAACTTTTTGTTTTTTTTAAAACACCCAACTATTAAAAAAGTGTTAAAAAGCAAAGTCTAAAAAATTGCCCAAATTTTAAAATGCTTACATTTGTTAATTATACTTTAATATATATAGTGAAAAATCCGGTCTTATGAAGAACGATCTAACCATATTTTATACAGATGATGACCAGGATGACCTTGAGTTTTTTAAAGAAATAGTAGCCGAAATTTGTAGTGATTATAATGTAATAACACAAAACAACGGACTGGATCTCCTGCACGCCCTTAATAACCCGCCGCCCACACCTTATGTTATATTTTTAGATATAAACATGCCCGGCATTAACGGTTTGGATGTATTAAAAAAGGTACGAGAGTCGGCAAAACATAAATTACTGCCCATAGTTATGTTCTCTACTTCTAATGACGAAGCAACTATAAAGAAAAGCCGTGAGCTTGGCGCAAGTTACTACATGCCCAAATCGGGCGCTTTTGACAGCCTTAAAAAATCTATAGAGCACGCGCTTTCTATAAACTGGGCCGGTTTTATACCTAACGATAAAAATTTTTTATACACCACTTAGCACAATAATTTAATGGACACAACACTTTCTGCACCTGTATTTTTAGATAAATTACGTTCTGCAACAACACAATCGCACACTGCCCTGGAGGCATTGCCGGTTTCTGTATCTATAATGAGCCCTAACGTTACCAATGCTGAATACTCTTTGTACCTAAGCCTTATGCTTGACGTAGTAAAAGATGCCGAAGAGAATATATTTCCTGTAGCCCACGCCGCTATACCCGGCCTTGATGTACACCCTAAGGCACAGTTTATACAAGCCGACCTAAATGCACTGGGTTATACAAAACAACAATTTTATAAGCCATTAACTTCTAAAACAAACGATATCTCACCAGCCTTTGCACTTGGTGTATTGTATGTAATAGAAGGGTCATCGCTTGGTGGCCGTGTTATACTTAAAAATATAAATACCGTTCTTGGCCATGACGCCACAAGTGGCGGTTCTTACTTTACAGGTTACGGCGGGCAAACCGGCAGCCACTGGAAAGCTTTTTTAGGAAGCCTGACAGAGTATGAAAGCCAGCACAATGCCGAAACTGAAATTATTGCCGGTGCTAATTTTGCCTTTGATGCAATTAGCGCCCATTTTACAGCAAATGCCCACCAATAGTTTTTTATGAAGATTAAAGATATTGTAAACCGCGATATTGTAAACCTTACCAACTGCGAACAGGAACCTATACACATACCGGGCAGCATACAGCCGCACGGTTTTTTGCTGGGTTTAAAACAAGATTCGCTGGTTATAGATTATTGCAGCGCAAATACAGCCGAATATATTAGCCTTTTTCATTCGCAGTTATTAGGGCAGCCTTTTAATGCCGTTTTTGGAGAGGAGCAAAAACAGCTACTTATACAATATATAAACGATAACCTTATGTTATCGTCGTCGCTTTTGCGGCTTACCCTTGCGGGCGTAGATTTTTTATGCACCGTACACAACAGCCATGGTATTTATGTACTGGAAGCAGAACCTCTTACCATGCAGGCAATACCTGCTAACGAAGCCTATAATCAAACGTCGCAGTTTTTAAGCTACATGCACGATACGCATACATTAAAAGAACTATGCCAGCTTGTAGCTAAAGGAACCCGCGAAATTACAGGTTATGACAGGGTAATGGTATACCGTTTTGATGCCGATTATAACGGTGAGGTATTTGCAGAAAGCCGCCGTGAAGACCTGGAGCCTTTTTTAGGGCTGCATTACCCGCATACCGATATTCCGGCACAGGCAAGGGAACTGTATATGCGTAACCTTTTAAGGCTTATTACCGACATTAATTATACTCCCGTACCTATTTATACCCTTGATGATGGTGCGGAAAAAAACCTGGACCTTAGCCTTGCCATGTTAAGGAGCACTTCGCCCATACATGTTCAGTATCTTCATAATATAGGCGTAGGCGCTACGCTTACCATATCTTTAATTTACAAGAAAAAATTATGGGGCCTTATTGCGTGCCACCATTATTCGCCTAAAAACCTTAGCCCCGAAGTTAGGCTTGCAGCACAGTTACAAGGGCATTTTATTACATCGCAAATAGATGTAAGGCAGGCATCTGAAGAATATGAACTTTCCCGAAAGGTAAACGTTGCTTTAGAAAAGGTAAACGGTTACGAGCTGCATCGCACTGCCGGCCTGCAGCTCATTGTAGAAAGCGAAGATATATTAAGGCTATGCAATGCATCGGGCGTATCTATTGTGTTTAATGGCAATGTTTACAAAAGCGGTATTACCCCTTCCGATGAAGAAATACACAATTTATCTTCATGGCTGGCGGTATACAGCACCCATAGCAACTTTAATACTGATAAGCTGCTGGATTTCTTTCCGGAACTTAAAGATATGTGTGGCAACACATCGGGTATAATATATCACTCGCTCGAAATTGACAGCAATAATTGTATAATATGGTACAGGCCCGAAACAAGAACTGAAGTAAACTGGGCCGGCGATCCGTCTAAATCAATCATTAAAGATACTAAGGGGCTTTCTCCAAGGAATTCTTTTGACTTGTGGAAAGAAATTGTAGAGTGTAAAAGCAAGCCCTGGCTACAGCCCGAACTGGACACTGCCGCTGCCTATGCTTATAGCCTGCAACGCCAAATAAACCTGCTTATAATTACCCGGGAGGAAGAAAAGTACCGTAAGCTGAGCGAACTACTGCATCAAACCAATTCTGAGCTGGAAAACATTAACTGGATAAGCACACACGACTTACAGGAACCACTGCGCAAGATACAGCTTATTGCTTCGAGGATATTAAGCAAGGAAGACCAAATGTCTATTAACGTGCAGGATTCTATACAAAGAATGAATGCATCGGCAAACAGGATGCAAACCCTGCTTATAGATATCCTTAAATATACAAGGCTTAAGCATACAGATGAAGCATCGGGGCCGGTAAACCTTAACGCTGTTTTAGAAGATGTAAAACAGGATATGGCAGAGAGCATTAATGAAAGGCAAGCCGAATTGTTTATAGACGAACTGCCTCTTGTTAAAGGGATATCTTTTTTACTTAAACAATTGTTTTCTAACCTTATAGCTAACTCTATAAAATATTCAGAGCCGGGGGCAGTACCACAAATAAAGATTACACCAAGCCATACACCACAAAATTATAATACAGAAGACCCTGCGTTATATAATGTTATATATGTAGCCGATAACGGTATAGGCTTTGAGCAGCATTATGCCGAATCGATATTCAATATTTTTACAAGGCTGCATTCGTCTCAGGAATACCGGGGATCGGGCGTTGGTTTGGCTCTCTGTAAGAAGATCATGCAAAACCATAACGGACACATAAGCGCATCGAGCGCCTTAGGCCAGGGCACTGTTATTAGCCTTTACTTCCCTATTACCGAAAATGCCTAATGAACGCGCAGGCCGAACTTTTAGAACGGATTGAAAACCATGGTGGCCTTTGGCAGGAAGATGAGCTGCTTTTAAAACGTAACGGGATATTACATCCGGCAGGAACAATAGCCAATAACATTTATTTTGTTACAGATGGTGCCCTGCGCATTTATTATGAAAATGATTCGGGCGAAAACACCATACGCTTTGCCTATAAAGGCTCTTTATTTACATTACTGGATTCTTTTTTAACAGGTAATCCGTCGGTATATGCCGTTGAGGCACTGCGAAAATCATCGCTTAAAGTAATGCCTAAAAATGCCTTTATAGCATTTATAAACGGCGACGCGCATAACCTGAAATTATGGAACATGCTCCTATCCCACACCATTGCCTCGCTACTGGAACGCGAAACCGATTTGCTTGCTACAACCCCAAAGGAGCGTTATGAAAGGGTATTGCTCCGGTCGCCACAGCTTTTTCAGCACATACCCCACAAACACATAGCATCTTATTTAAGGATGGCCCCTGAGACACTTTCGCGCCTTAGAAAATCTTGATCCCAGTCAATATTTTTAAAGCTATATGGTGTCAACTTTGCAGTATCAATCATATATCATGAAAACAGACAGTACTATTTTATTACAGGAGTTGCTGGGTATAGCAAAGCAGGACAAGCAGTCAGTAATTAACCTGCAAAAGCTAAGCGATGCACAATTAAACTACAAACCTTCACCAGAACGGTGGAGCATCCTGGAGTGTTTAGAACACCTAAACCTGTACGCAGCCTTTTACCTGCCAAAAATTGAAAAGGCAGTTAGCAAAGAGCAATCACCACGACAAATTTTTAAGAGCGGTTTTTTTGGCAACAAACTGGTAAACATGGTAAAGCCTGTAGAGAGATCTAAAAAAATAAAGACTTTTAAAGCGATGGATCCTGATGGAAAAATAGTAACCCACGAAGTTTTAAATAGCTTTTTAGACAATCATAAGATACTTATCTCTCTCATAGAAAAGGCTGCTGATACCAATCTTAATAAAGCAGCTGTGCCGGTAACCTTTACATCGCTAATAAAATTAAGGACCGGAGATGCGTTACGTTTTATGGTACACCACCATCAACGGCATATAAAGCAGGCATTACATATTAATGTGTAATTGTAAGCATACACGTACAACTATAAATATTTTCGCTACGCTATTGTTAATTAATAAGTTATGGCATACTATCTGCATACTAAAACTGCAATAGCATACGTTAAATATTTCTTAACTATTTTACTGTTCCGTAAATCATACAATTAATATTTTTAAATTAAAGAATGAAATAACAACACATATAGTACACAAATAAATTTACCGGCAATTTCCAGACTCAGAAAAAAGATGTAGAAGAATGATGAAAGTGAAACTAAAACTGAACCACCTGAAAAATTTACCTTGTTACCCATTTATTATCCTGCTTAGTTTGTGCATGGCATTACCGGCCTACTCTCAAAACGACAGCATAACTTTTGTGCCCAACAGCATTAGCTTTGGCAAAAAAAGAAAGCCATTTTTAAGACAAATGGTAGTACCTGCATCGCTTATTGCTGCAGGGGTATTGTTTAACCGCAGGCAGTTTGAAAAGAACATTAACAAAAATGTACTTAGTACGGTAGGCCCTGATTTTAAAACCAAAATAGACGATTACCTGCGCTATGCACCTGTAGCCCAGCTTTATGTGGCCGATGCCATAGGTATAAAAGCAAAGAACCACTGGTTTGACCAGACAAAGAACCTGGCAATATCTTTATTTGTAACTGATTTTGTTACCTACCGCATTAAAAAAATGGCTAACAAAACGCGCCCTAACGGAGCCGAGGTAGCGCATTCATTTCCGTCGTCACACAGCTCTATGGCTTTTGCAAGCGCCACGGTGCTCTATGAAGAATTTAGAGATACCAGCCCGTCTTTTGCCTATACAGGTTACGGTTTTGCAGTAGCTACAGGTTCACTGCGCCTTGCTAATAATGCCCACTGGCTAAGCGATGTACTGGTGGGTGCAGCCATAGGTATAACGGTAACTAAAGTGGTATACTTATTAGACCCCATTATTAAATGGAACCCTTTTAAAGATTCAACTAATATTATTGTATTGCCTACTACAATGGATAATAAGGGATATGGCCTTTACTTATGTAAAAGGTTTTAGGAAGCAAACAACCAATTTCCACTAATTTAAGTACAGTATTTTACAAAACGTATACTCACAAACAACTTAGCCCGAATAATTTCTTATTCGGGCTATTGTATATAAATAATTCTCCTAAAGAGAATTAGTATTTGCTAAAATAAACTATTCCTCAAGCTTTTTCTGAGCCCTTTTTTCTTTAATAAGCTCAATTGCTCCACCACTTACCCAGTACATAACAAAAGGTACTAAGAAAAACATTAACCAAAAACCAATTGACAAAACGGTTAAAAATGCTAAAAAGCCTAAATATTGAGAAAATTCCATGATTTGTGTTTTAAAGCACCAAATATAGGACGAATATTTTTTTTAACCAACCCTAACGCACTAAAAAATGGCTGAAATTTTTTACGAAATCATTTTCTTAAGGGTCTATTTATGCTTAAATTTGGCTTGCTTTAAATATCCCGGCACAATGCCAGGCAATTAGGGGGCCATTAAACAATAAAACATACAACCATAAATTTTTAAGGATGGAATACAGGATTGAGAAAGACACCATGGGTGAAGTAAAAGTGCCTGCCGAAAAATATTGGGGCGCACAAACCGAACGTTCACGCAACAACTTTAAAATAGGCCCGTCAGGCTCTATGCCAACAGAAATTGTAGAGGGTTTTGCCTATCTTAAAAAAGCAGCTGCTTTTGCTAACCACGACTTGGGCGTACTTTCTGCAGAAAAACGCGATGCCATTGCACAGGTATGCGACGAAATACTTGCCGGTACACTGGCCGACGAATTTCCGCTGGTTATTTGGCAAACAGGATCGGGAACGCAAAGTAATATGAATGTAAATGAAGTTGTGGCTAACAGGGCACAGGTTCTTGCCGGTTTTAAAATAGGCGAAGGCGAGCCCGTACTTAAAGCTAACGACGATGTTAATAAATCGCAATCGTCTAACGATACCTACCCTACCGGTATGCACATTGCTGCTTACAAAGCGGTGGTAGAAGTTACCCTTCCAGGCGTAGAAAAATTGCGTGACACCCTGCAGGCCAAAGCGCAGGAGTTTATGAACGTAGTAAAAATAGGCCGTACCCACCTTATGGATGCCACTCCCCTAACCCTTGGGCAGGAACTAAGTGGGTATGTAGCACAGCTTACCTACGGTATTAAAGCCGTTAAAAATACCCTTGCACACCTTAGCGAGGTTGCCCTTGGCGGAACCGCCGTAGGTACCGGACTTAACACGCCCGATGGCTACGACGTTAAAGTAGCCGAATACATTGCCAAATTTACCGGCCACCCATTTGTAACGGCACCTAACAAGTTTGAAGCCCTTGCCTCTCACGATGCTATTGTAGAAACGCATGGTGCACTAAAACAGCTTGCGGTATCGTTAAACAAGATAGCAAATGACATCCGTATGCTTGCATCGGGTCCGCGTTCAGGAATTGGAGAGATATTAATTCCTGAGAACGAGCCGGGATCGTCTATTATGCCGGGTAAAGTTAACCCTACACAGTGCGAAGCGCTTACTATGGTGTGCGCACAGGTTATGGGTAACGATGTTGCCATTAGCGTAGGCGGTATGCAGGGCCATTATGAGCTTAACGTATTTAAACCCCTTATGGCGGCTAACTTCTTACAGTCTGCAAGGCTGTTAGGCGATGCATGTTTATCTTTTGATGAGCATTGCGCACAAGGCATAGAGCCAAACTACACCCGTATTAAGGAACTTGTAGACAACTCGCTAATGTTGGTTACGGCACTTAACACAAAAATAGGCTACTACAAAGCAGCCGAAATTGCCCAGACTGCCCACAAAAACGGCACGACCCTAAAAGACGAAGCGGTACGCCTGGGTTATGTTACGCCAGAAGATTTTGATGCATGGGTTAAACCCGAAGATATGGTGGGGACTATTAAATAGTGTTTACTGAATATAGATATGAAAGCCGTCGAGAGACGGCTTTTGTTGTTTATGAGCACAAAAAAGTCCCTCGCGGGACAATATATTTTAAACACTAAAACTTAACTTAAAGCTCAGTTTATTTACTCCTTTCACCTACACCAAATCACCATTAAAAGCCACTATAATACCACTTGTCGAAAATAAAATCCTACAATCGTAGATGCGCATAATTTTGAGATATAATAACTACATACCCTTACAATTATGACCGACTATATATTTAACTTAGAAAAAGATTTTCAGGCGTACCTGCTCGACGGATACTATACCTTTATAGGCCCCGCCAACCAGGACCTGTTAGGCGATTTTACAAGTATTGTTAACCTGGTTGCCCCCACTAATAATGCAGCGCGTACTATTAATAACGCGCTGGCTAATAAAAGTGCCGTTAAGCAGGTGTTGGCTACCATGTACCAGGACACGCCCTTAAATGTGTATGTAGTAGAAGGCAGCCTTCCGCACGGGCTGCTTTATACTACCATTGCAGAATACTGTGAGCGTTTTGATATTCATTTCAGGCAGCTTAGTTCGTAATCTTGGAGAAAATGGAATGTGGATGACCCAGATGCTCCGCAATCGCAGATTTTCACAGATAAACTTCTATTTTCGGAAAGTATTTTCTGCATCATGTCCTATACTTAAGCAAATGATTAGATAGAACTATCCTATTTTAAAAGATTACGTTAAAAAGGTAACGGTTCTGTTTCTTTTGTTTTAATTTTAGTAGTACGATTCCTGCCTGTATATTACAAACCGGCAAATCATTAAATTACTGCTTTCATGATTAAAACACAGCAACCGTTACGTACATTTTATATAACCTTTTTATTTGGCTTGCTGCTTTGCATGCCGGGCAGGCTGCAGGCACAGCTTATTCCATCCACCTCATCTGAAAGCACCGAACAAACTGCTGCTGCAATTCCCGACGATTCTTTGGGAAGGCGCACGCCGCGTGGCACGGTAGAAGGCTTTATAAAGGCCGTTGCCGACCAAAATTACCAGCGTGCCAGCCAGTACCTTCAGCTAAAGCGTGCCTACCGTAAAACAAAGCAACGGGAACGCGTGGTAAAGGCTTTTCAGCAATTGCTGGATCGCGGCGGCAATATTACAGCCTACAGTTTTATAAGCAATAAAAACACCGGCCGTACCGACGACGACCTGGCCACCGCTACCGATATGGTGGGTACTGTAACCACTAATAAAGGTGAAATTAACCTTTTAGTTGAAAATAATGAACCCGAAAATGCGCCGCCGGTTTGGCTGTTTTCTTTAGAAACCGTAAACGCCATAGCCGCGATAAATGTTGATGATGTAAGCCTGCTGGATAATATTCTTTCTGATTATTTAAAAACCCGAAACCTGTGGGGCGTACCTTTAGGGCACTGGCTGGCGGTAGTAGTTTTTATACTGGTATCGTATCTTTTAGCATGGATGATTATTGCTGCCATATCTTTTATAATCATTAAAGTATGGAAGAGAGTAAAAGAAAAAGGCGAAACATCTAATATTATTCATATCCTCGCGCTCCCTTTCAGGCTGTATTTAGCCGTTTGGTTCTTTGTAGCCTTCTCACAGGAAGTAGGGCTGTCTATAATTGTACGCCAGCGTTTTAGTTCCATCACCGTTACTATTGGCATTTTAGCCTTCCTTATATTATTATGGAGGGTGTCGGATATTGTGAGTAACTACACCCGCGACAGGATGACGCTGCGCAAGCGCATATCGGCCATATCGGTAATATTGTTCTTAAGGCGCACATCAAAAGTAGCCATTGTTATTATTGGTATTATCGCAATATTGGGTGCCATAGGGGTAGATGTTACTACGGGTATAGCCGCACTGGGAATAGGTGGTATAGCCCTTGCCCTGGGTGCACAAAAAACCATGGAAAACTTTGTGGGCAGCGTTACCCTTATTGCCGACCAGCCCATTCGCGTAGGCGATTTTTGTAAGATAGGCGATGTTA
>Ga0247814_10001816_pt1 | contig 12181 bp, 8 predicted proteins | sample UWRJL179409R1_FD_179947 | JGI IMG/M metagenome (GOLD analysis project Ga0247814, IMG submission 179947) | Plant litter microbial communities from Arlington Agricultural Research Station in Wisconsin, United States - UWRJ-L179-409R-1 | ecosystem: Environmental > Terrestrial > Plant litter >...
GCTTGCTGGCTCACGACATATGATTTCGAGTGCGGACCAGTCTTATTCTCATGCACAGGTGAAATCGATTTTAGGCACAGTGGAGGCCTGAAATGGACATTATCTTCTGAACGATTAACTTTTGATGTGATAAGGCTAAACGTTCTGCAGAAAATCGTAAAATCAGGAAACTTTGATATCTGATATTTTATAGTGAACTTTGAACTCACACCAGATATAAAATCGATTTTTTGTGAATCCTAACGCCGAAAAGAATACCAGACTTGATCTTACAGATGAAGAACTCGTTGTGATGCTTCACGAAAACGAGCTGCTGGCATTCAAGGAAATCTATACCCGGTATTGGTACCAGCTTTATCTCGTTACCAACCGGAGGCTCCGTTCTCAGGAAGCGACGGAGGAGATTCTGCAAAATTTTTTCACTACTTTCTGGATAAACAGAAAGCAAACCAGGATAAGAACCTCCTTAAAGGCCTATTTATATACTGCAATCAGGTATTCTATTATTAATCACCTGGCCAGGGAAGCAACCAGGAACAATTATGTTGAACTGATCGCTTATGATCTAAAGGAAACAAACAATGCCACGGAAGAAACGGTATTTCTGAATGACCTGCAACAGAATATTGATAAAATACTATGTCAGCTGCCTAAAAAATGCAGGGCTGTATTTGAATTAAGCAGGAAGGAACACAAAACAAATAAAGAGATTGCCCAGCTGCTGAATCTTTCTGAAAAAACGGTAGAAAACCACATTACAAATGCCCTGAAGCTCTTCAGGCTAAATTTGAAAGAAACGCTGATCTCGCTTTCGCTGGCCTGGCTGCTGCACCGTTAATTTTATTTTTTATTTTTTTTTGGGGGCTGAGCACTGGTTGGCAGACTATACATAAACTAACCATTTATCCAGCTTACCAAATCAACTATGAGGTCAGTTCCTGTTACCTTGCTAAAAAAATACATTTCCGGGAATTGCTCACCTGAAGAAATTGAAACTGTAGAGAACTGGTTCAGCAGTTTTGATGGCATGCCCGAAACTATTGCCGGTTTGTCTCCTGAAGAGCGGAAACTACTCGAAGAGCACCTGTTCGGCAAAATCATGATGGCAATCGATCAGATAGCAATTGCAGGTACCAGTCAGCAAAAAACAAAAACTGTTTTTTTATGGAAAAAAATAGCCATCGCAGCGTCACTGATTTTATGCATGAGCATAGGGTATCTTTATTATAAACAGCCTGAAGCAATTCACCAGTCGCCTGCAGCAACAGCAGCTGTTAATGATGCTGCGCCGGGTGGCAACAAGGCCGTCTTGCAACTTTCTGATGGTTCATCAATTACCTTAACAGATGGCAACAGCGGCGAAGTGGCAAAAGAACAAGATATTGCCATCACTAAAACAGGTAAAGGTCAGCTCACTTATCTGCTGACTGATAATGCTTCGTCAGCTCATATTGCTTACAATACCATTTCCACACCTGTTGGCGGCCAGTACCAGGTACAATTACCAGACGGCAGCAAAATCTGGTTAAATTCTAAATCTTCAGTCAGATTTCCTACGCGTTTTACGGGTAGCGAAAGAAAAGTAGAAATGACAGGTGAAGTATATTTTGAAGTGGCGAAAAATGCAAAGATGCCTTTCCACGTCATCGCTGGCGAAACAGAGATCAAGGTTTTAGGAACACATTTCAACGTAATGGCTTACCAGGATGAAAGAATCAAAAAAACAACCTTGCTGGAAGGAAGCATCAATATTTCCAATCAGCATTCTTCACAACGCCTATTGCCTGGTCAGCAGGCACAGCTCAGCAATAATATACTGGAGGTGAAGGATAAAGTTGATATTGAACGTATCATGGCCTGGAAAAATGGCGTGTTTAATTTTAAGAACATGAACATCAGGGACATTATGAGGCAAGCTTCCAGATGGTATGATATAGAGGTTAATTTTGAAGGGAATGCGTCAAACCTATCCTACACGGGTACCATTTCCAAGGATGTTAACCTTTCTGAAATGCTGAGCATGCTCCAGTTTACGGGCCTCAACTACCAGCTGCAGGGAAAGCGGCTAACCATAAAAAACTAATACAAATAACCAGAATATAAACCAAAAACAACATCATGACAAAAAACTACAGAACAGCTTAAACAGCCAGGTAATCCTGCGTTTTATCGCATAAAAGAATAAGCCGAAAGTGTTCTTACCACTTCCGGCTAGCATTCAGGTTACCTTCCAGACAGATCGAACTGACATTATTATTTAACCCAAACACTGTAAAAATATGAATTTAATTTTTAGGGTCAGGCATGCACTATGCCTAGATTCTTCCAAAATCTTATTGAAGATGAAACTTACCCTGCTCTTTTTTATTGCGGCCCTCTTACAGGTCAGTGCAAAAAGTTATAGCCAGACCATCACACTGAACGAGAAAAATACCTCTATAGAAAAAGTACTGCAATCGATTGAGAAACAGAGTGGTTTTCATTTTCTTTTCAAACAGGAAGATCTTTCCGAAAATGAAAAGATTTCCATTCGGACAAATCGTATGCCGCTGATAACAGTATTAGAGCAATGTTTCAAAAATACGGGCTTTACTTATAAGATTATCAGGAACACGATTATCCTGAAAAAGATCTCAGTACCTGAACTTCAGGAGCAAAGAAAACCGAATGTGATGATCACGGGAACCGTTACAGATGAAAAAGGCATCACATTGATCGGGGTCACCGTCAATGTAAAAAACAGTAAAACTTTTGCCCTGACGAATGCCGATGGCAGGTACAGCATCAGCGTACCTTCGTCGTCCAGTATCTTGGTTTACTCGTTTTTAGGAATGCAGTCGCAGGAAATTATTGCAGGAGAACGCACTACAGTTAATGTTACGCTAAAAGCAGGTACGACTACTTTGAATGATGTGGTGGTGATCGGTTATGGTACACAGAAAAGATCTGACGTATCGGGAGCAATTTCGTCAGTGAAAGCGAGTGATATCGCAAATATCCCGCAAACCAGTGTAGACCAGTTGTTACAGGGCAAGGCATCTGGTTTGACCATTTCTCAGAACTCTGGTGCGCCGGGTAGCAATACTTCGGTAAGGGTGAGAGGAGTTACCTCATTGTCAGGGTCCAATGAGCCGCTGTATGTAATCGACGGGATCCCGATCTCCGGAGACGCCAGCAACCAGAGTACCAGCGGCAGATCTCCCCTGCAGGCTGCTTCAGGAAATGCAAATTCACAGACTACCGTGAGTCCGCTATCACTGATCAACCCGGGCGATATTGAATCTATAGACGTACTGAAAGATGCTTCGGCAACTGCTATTTATGGCAACAGGGCGTCGAATGGCGTCATCATCATTACGACCAAAAGAGGTAAAACAGGAAAATCTGTGATCAACTATGATGGCTACGCCGGATTCCAGAAAAATGCCAGGTACCTGGAAATGATGGACCTGCAGCAATATGCAACGCTGCAGAATTCCCTGTCGGATATTTACCAGCTTGGTCGTCGCCAGGAATTTGCAGATCCTTCCTTGCTTGGGGCGGGTACCGACTGGCAACGTTCCATATTCCGTACTGCATTACAGCAAAATCACCAGTTATCGGTTTCTGGCGGAAAAGAAGGGCTGAACTATTATATCTCGGGTGGTTACCTGGGGCAGGACGGTATTGTGATCGGCTCAGATTTTCGCAGATATACTTTCAGAAGTAATATCGATGCACAAGTGAAAGAATGGTTCAAACTGGGCCTGAACTTAACCGGCAGCCGCTCGGCAGAAAATGTAATTACCGGAGAAAACAACGGGATCATTTATAATGCATTGCTGCAGGCACCGGATATGGCCATTACCAATCCTGATGGCACCTATACGGGTCCACCGGTATCAGATCCCCTGTCTTCTGCCGCGGCGATCAATCCAATTGGTCAGGCACTGCAGTTAACGAACAGACTGAATCGCAGCAATTTAAATGCGAACGTATATAATGAAATCAAATTTTCACAAGACCTGACCCTGCGTTCAGAGCTGGGCGGAGATTTCAACTTTTCGGATAATAATGTATTTACACCTACTTATGCCTGGGGTCGCTTTGTTAACCCAACAGCTACCCTGAGCGAACGTCATCAGCAAAGTACATTCCTGATCTGGAAAGAATATGCCAACTATTCGCATACTTTTAATGAGAAGCACAGTTTAAATGCAACGGTAGGTTACGAAGTGCAGCAATCTACGTGGCGCGGTATTCAGGGCGGCAGACAAGGTTTCTTCAGTAATGATGTACAATCGCTCAACCTTGGACAGGCCATCACGGCAACGAATGATGAATACCTGGGTACCCAGCGTCAGGAATCAATATATGCACGTGCCATCTATTCATACCTGTCAAGATATAGCTTAACGGCCACCATGCGCCGTGATAAATCTTCGAAATTTGCAGAAGGTCACCAGACAGGTTATTTCCCTGCAATGAATGCGTTGTGGAAAGTATCGGATGAGTCTTTCATGAAGGGTATAGACAATATTGCGAAGAATGTGAGAGTGCGTTTAGGTTATGGACAGGTAGGTAATCAGGAAGTTCCCAATTATTTGTATACGTCCTTGCTGAGTCCTTCTCAAACAGGTTCAGGTACTGGTTTCCTGGTCAACAGAATAGAAAATCCTAACTTGAAATGGCAGACTTCCATTCAATACAATGCCGGGGTAGACATGACCGTCCTGAACGGACACCTGGATGCAAGTGTGGATGTGTATAAAAAGACTTCGAAAGATTTCCTTTTTCAGCTGAATCTTCCGGCCTATCTGATTGGTGGTCCTAATTACCTGGGCGGAATCAATGCGCCTTATGTGAACCTGGGAAAGGTAGAGAATAACGGGATTGACCTGACTCTAAATTCAAGAAATATTACCACTGACAATTTTAAATGGACCACTACGGTGATCTTGTCTCATTACAAAAATACGGTGAAGGAATTGGGTGGCAGTCTGGACGAGCTGATCGGAACGGTGACTAACTTTTATTTTCCGCTGTCTGTAACCAGAACCGTGGTGGGCAGACCGATTGGTGAATTTTATGGCTACCGTGTAAAAGGAATCTTTAAAGATGCTGAACAGTTGAGAAATGCTCCTGTACAGTTTAATCGCCCTGTAGTGAATAACAGCACAGGTACATGGCTTGGAGATGTACAATATGAAGACGTAAATGGAGATGGTAAAATTGACCCGAACGACCGCACGGCAATTGGTGACCCGAATCCTAAATTCACTTACGGAATCACGAATAACTTTACGTACAAACAGTTTGACCTGAGCATATTCCTGAATGGATCTTATGGCGCAAAGGTGATGAACCTGCTGAACAATACGCTGGGCAACTTATCTACGGTTTATCAGAACCAGTATGCGGCCTATGCTAATTTCTGGACTCCTGAGAATCCGGATTCAGATATTCCCGCACCTAAAAGCGGCCTGGATAATCCGAATCTTTCTGTATCGGACAGGTACATCGAAAGCGGTTCTTTCCTGAGAATACAGAACCTGAGCCTCGGCTACAGACTTCCTTCCAGATGGATTAAAAAGGCAAAAATAAGTAATTTGAAAGTGTACAGCAGCGTACAAAACTTATATACGTTTACCAAATACAAAGGCTATGATCCTGAAGTAGGTGCCTCCAATCAGAGCGCAATTCTGAACAATATTGATATAGCCAGGTATCCGATAGCGCGGACGATTACTTTCGGAGTGAATGCTCAATTCTAACGACCAAAGATTTAACAAAATGAAACAACATAAATTATACTTTATAGCGCTGCTTACTTTGATGGGAATCAGCAGTTGTAAAAAAGACTTTTTTAATATTCCGCCGCAGGATGCACTGAGCCTAAGTAATTTTTATCAGACCAATGAACAGGTGCAGGCGAGTACAATTGCCTTATACAACTCGCCATGGTTTGACTGGAATGCAAAGTCTTCCTGGTGTATTTCCGAATTGCTGAGCGGTAACGGACATACCTACTCGCCGGATGTGATCAATTTTGGTACGTTTTCGGTAACGGCAGACAATACACAGTTACTGGCTGCATGGAACTCGATGTTCACTGTTATTGCCCAATCGAATGCACTGATCAACAATTTAAAGGACAAAGTTCCTGCCTCGGTAAGCCCGGCAGTAGTGAACAATGCACTGGGTGAGGCACATTTTATGCGCGCATTGGCCTATTTTAACCTGGTACGTACCTGGGGTAATGTGCCGATTATTGAGAATAGCCTTGATTATGTGAACAACTACCAGGTCAATACCAATCCGGTGACTGATGTTTACCAGTTTATTATTAACGACCTTACTTTTGCAGAGGCAAATTGTACGGCCATGGTGAGAACCGGATCTGTTGCACAATCTCATGTTTCGAGCGGCTCCGCTTCCGCTTTGCTGTCTAAAGTTTATTTATACCAGCAGGATTATACCAATGCCCGAATCAAGGCAGAAAAGGTAATCAACAGTGGTGAGTTTAAACTTTACGGTGCTGATATTGCGGGTAAAACTTTTGCTGATTTATACAAAACAGCGAACAATAACAACGAAGAATCTATTGCTGCCATGCAATGGCTGGGCGGTTCGGCTTACGGTCATGGAAATGCACTTCAGTCGTTTTTCGCGTATAATTCAGCCATTACAGGAACGGGGGATGGTTATGGTACAGTAGTACCTTCTATTGATCTGCTGACCGCTTTTGAGCCGGGAGATTTAAGAAGAAAGGCAACTGTGATGATGCAGGGAGATTTTTATCCGGAAATTAACCAGGCCACTGGTGGATATAAATTACCGGAGGGGGCAATGACGCAGGGTTCCAATTCATTCATCAAGAAATATGTGGTAGGTACGCCGGCAGACAACGGGGGTAAAGGTGCGGCATTTTCTGCGGGTAACAACACTTACCTGATGCGCTATGCAGAAGTGCTGCTGATTGAAGCAGAGGCTGTGTTAGGCAATGGCAGCAGCACATCAGATGCAGCAGCGCTGGGCCCGCTCAATAAGATCAGGAGACGTGCAGGTTTAATCCCGCTGACTTCGGTTACCAAAGAGAACATTTTAAGGGAGCGCAGAATTGAACTTGCTTTTGAAGGAGATTACTGGTACGACCTGGGCAGATTAGATGGCTTTAATGCGACTTCACACCCTAAGGCAATTGCGCTTATTGCCAATCAGGAAAGAGGGATTTACAGCACAACTACACCGGTGGTGATTTATTCGCAGAAATATACGCCGACAGAAGCCAACTTCCGTTTGCCGTATCCGACAACAGAATCAACGCTCAATCCTAAATTATTGCAGGCTCCTGTTCCTTATAATTTTAAATAAAATTGGTGCGAATGAAGCAATCATGATCTTTCAATATCATTTGTGAGCTACAGGATCATGATAGCTCCATCACCGTTAAAAAAACAAATTCTGATGAAAACTATATCCACAAAATCATTGCTCTGTCTTTTTGCAGGTCTATTGCTGATATCAGGCATAAGCTCTTGTAAAAAAGAGGAAAACAATATGCCGGTGATTACGCGTGTACGTGCATTCAGCAAATCACAAACCGTTAATGGTACGCGTCCATATAATCTTGATTCGACCTTTACTACGAGTCAGATTATACCCTTACCTTTTGACTCTACAGTAAATTCGGGAACACCGGGAAACATGTATGCCATAGTTGGCGAGCATCTTGGTACCGCAACCAGCATAGAATTTAATGGCGTGGCCGCCAATTTAAATCCGGCCTTGTTTAAAGATGATCTCCTGATTGTCACTATACCCCCAGCTGCACCATGGCAAACCCAAAAGGGAACTGTAGTGGTGACCACTAAATACGGCACGGCAAGTTTCGCCTTCAATATCTCCCCTCCTGCCCCTACTATTTCTGCGGTAAGCCAGCTGGCCGGTGCAGCGGGAGAAACCATCACCATTACAGGTACGAATATGGACAATACATCGGGTGTAAAATTCGGAAATGCCGCAGCGGAAATTGTATCCGTGACGAGTACCGAAGTGAAGGTAAAAATACCAGCCAATGCACTGGGTGTAATTACGTTAACTACACCGGGAGGAACTGCTTCAGGCCCGTATGAATCTTATAATGGTGTGGCCGTACCGATTTTAAATCCATTTGGGTTTAATTACGTATTCTATGATGACGCGGTAGATAACGCCGGGGAATTCGGCTTTAATGGTCATGAAGTAGATCAGCAGAACACGGAAGTAGTGAAGAGGGGTACACACGCCATTAAAGTTACTTTTAAAGGCAATTATGCGGGTTATGCGTTAACAACGAATGCACCGGTAGACTTAACGGATAAGACCTACCTGAAATTTTCTATATATGGCAGTACAGGTACAGAAGGGAAGATCATTAAAGTGACCGTGAATGATTTTGACCACAGGCAGGTGAGCGTAATGCTGCATGCCGACAAATGGTCTACTTATTCCATTCCCTTAACGCTTTTCCAGAATAGCAGTCAGCCCGGAAAACCAACCAGCCTGGGTTATGTAGGCTTCCAGGAACTGAGTGGTAATGCGCCGGAGATTATTTACCTGGATGATATTGGTGTCTATTAATTAAACCTATTGAATATTCCTGTTGATGAATTGATCTTTCAACGGGAATATTCATTTCTGCTGCCGCTGCTGCTTAGGCCATAGCGGTGCGCTCTATAAAAGAATTTGAGATGAAAATTAAAATATACCTGATGGCGGGCTTGCTGATGGCCAGCTGCCATTTTGCACATGCGCAGAAAAACCTGATCAGCAATGGCGGGTTTGAAGAGGAACTGGAGAGCTGGACCGACTATACGGCGAAAACAACGACCTATATTTTTAAATCGGGCACGTCCTCTGTTGCTGTATTTGCTGCCGATGATAGTAAATGGCTGGGTTTGCACCAAATTGTACAGCTACCTAAAAAGAGCCAGTATATATTACTGAGCGCCTGGATGAAAGCCGACCAGATTGCACCGGCAAAGGAGGCCTGGCATGGAGGATTATTCAAGGCGGAATGGCTGGACGGCAGTGAGAAAATAATTGGTGAAAGTATGACCCTGACTTCTATCCGCAGTTATCAGGACTGGCAGCTATATGAAAAAGCGGTTATCATACCGCCGGGATGTTCGAAAATAAAAGTGATGTTTGCCTTGGCATTTGCAGCAGGAACGATGTTTGTGGATGACGTAAGTGCGAAAATCCTTAGTCAGGATGAATTTGAAAAATACCAGTAGACCATTATGAAATTTAAAAGATTGATTATCGCATTGAATAGCATATTGCTGCTGACTACCTGCGCTGTAAGTGCACAACAGCAATTATCAGGTCAGATTTATTTGAACCAGCTGGGTTTCTACCCATCAGGTCCGAAAATAGCAGTGGTGATGGCAGATGATGCGCAGGAATTTGAACTGCACGATGCCGCTACCGGGCGGGTGGTCCTTACGGGCAAACTGTCTGCAAAACGCACTTTGGCAACATCAAATTTAACGACAAAAATTGCAGATTTCAGCAGTTTTACACATGCGGGCACCTACCTGATCACAGTAGCGGGAAAAGGAAGCACCGCACCGTTCCGGATTGCAAATGATCTGCACCATCCGGTAGCGGTAAGCAGCCTCAAAGCGTTTTATTACCAGCGAGCTTCGATGCCGCTTGAAGCAGTCTATGCAGGAAAATGGGCAAGAGCTGCCGGACATCCGGATACTACGGTGTTGATCCACCCTTCGGCAGCGGAGGGTAAGCGGACAGCAAAAAGTACCATCAATACAACTGGCGGCTGGTATGACGCAGGGGATTACAATAAATATATCGTTAATAGTGGTATATCTACCGGCACACTGCTGGCAGCTTATGAGGATTTCCCCTCCTATTTTGATACCCTAAAGACGCAAATTCCTGCTGAAGGTAAAAAAGTTCCTGACCTGTTGCTGGAGACTTTATACAACATCCGCTGGATGCTCCGGATGCAGGACCCGGCAGACGGGGGCGTGTATAATAAATGTACAAATACCCATTTTGACGCGATGATTATGCCAGACCAGGCAGTACAGCCGCGTTATGTGGTGCAGAAAGGTACTGCAGCTACTTTAAACTTGGCGGCTGTTGCCGCACAGGCGGCCAGAATTTTTAAGCACTATCCGCAGCAGTATCCCGGGCTGGCAGACAGCTGTCTGAAAGCAGCAGTTAAAGCCTGGGGATGGGCCGAAAAGCATCCCGATGTGGCTTACGATCAGGATGAAATGAACAGGAAATTTGAGCCGCAGGTGACTACCGGCGGTTATGGTGATGACAAATTTGGAGACGAATGGATCTGGTCTGCCGCAGAACTGTTCATCAGCACAGGAAGTAAGGTATATTACGACGCCATCTGGAGTCGGCTGAATGATGCTACCGGAATACCAGGCTGGAGTTACGTCAGTATGCTGGGCTATTATAGTCTGCAGCGGAACCTGAAAAGCCTGCCTGACTATAGTAAGGGGATGACGGGCATTATGAAGAAAAGAATATTGACGATAGCTGATCGGTACATTGAAGTACTGTCCAGCCATATCTTCGATACAGTATTCGGCGATGCCAGATCAGACTATAACTGGGGAAGCAACAGTACGGTGGCAAATCAGGGAATATTATTGATAAATGCTTATTTAATGACGGGCGAGCAGAAGTATATTACTGCGGCCATTAGCAACCTGGATTACCTGATGGGAAGAAATGCAACAGGCTACTGTTTTGTAACCGGCATGGGTGTGAAATCGCCCCTGCATCCGCACCACCGCCCCTCTGTAGCTGATGGCATCGAAGCACCCGTTCCGGGTTTCCTTGTCGGCGGTCCCAATTATGAAAAACAGGATAAAGCAGCGTATACGAGTAACGAACCAGAACTATCGTATACTGATCTGGATAGTTCTTATGCCAGCAATGAGGTAGCTATTAACTGGAATGCTCCGCTGGTTTACATTTCTAATGCAATAGAAGCTTTACAGAAAAAGAAATAAAGGCTTTTATCAACTGTATCTTTTGGTATCAATAGCCTTAACCCACTCCTCACGGCTGCACCTGCTGCAGCTGTGAGCTGAGCCCTGAATTTCTTCTATATTGCCGCAGTACGTGCAGGCATAAGCACCCGGAACTGCAATCAGCTTACTTTTCTGGTTATAAACCTTTGGCCAGATCGGCAGGCCTTTTTTCACTTCTTTGTCCTCATAAAAGATAAAGCTCACATTGCCATTGGTTTCCAGAACAGCTGTTCGGATCTGCCCGAGGTGCTCCACATTCTGCTGCCGCATCTCTGCCAAAAACTCATCTTTCCCAAAAAACAGCTCTTTCTGATCTACCAGATCAAACATGCCATCTTCGATAATATATAGTGCCTTTCCTTCTACCAGAACTTCAAACTTTTCACTTTTTGAAGCCAGCCAGGTCATCAGGCGATAAAAAGCGCAAATCACTATAAATACGATAATGGCTGGCAGGATGGGCTCATCGGGATTGAACATAGGGTCGCCCGCAGCTGACCCTAACCCAATAATAATAGCTACCTCGAATAGAGACAGCTGCCTTACCCCTCTTTTGCCTGTGGCACGCAATACAATCAGGATCAATGCGAACATGATTAACGTACGCGCGACAACTTCTACTGCCAAACTGAGGTCTACCCCCTTAAAAAATATCTGAGTCCATTCCATAATATAATACTACTGTTTAAACTCATTATAATCGATTTTGTTTAGCAGTCATTTAAATTGGGACTCTTGCCACCGTTGATCAGTTTATTAATGCCTGCCGAATTTATCGGCTATCAGTTCATGATTGATGATCGCTCCTGCAAAACCTCCGGTGGCTACAGCTCCAGAAACAGCTCTGCGCATCGTGATATTATCACCAGCAGCATATACTCCCGGGATATTGGTTTGCTGCATATCATTAACGACAAGATATCCGGCTTCTGTAAATTGGCAACCTAATAGTTCCGGAATGTTGCTCTGCTGTATAAAAGCTGGTCGCGCATAGAGCGCATCCAGTGTTTGGGTAGACCCATCTGCAAATTCGATATATTGCAGTTGTCCCCCGGTATGCTGAAAGCTCCTGATCTCCTTTTCTACCACCTGAACCTGGCTTAACTTTAAAAACTGTTCCAGCCTGGAGTTAGAGATAA
>Ga0247814_10001817_pt1 | contig 12180 bp, 11 predicted proteins | sample UWRJL179409R1_FD_179947 | JGI IMG/M metagenome (GOLD analysis project Ga0247814, IMG submission 179947) | Plant litter microbial communities from Arlington Agricultural Research Station in Wisconsin, United States - UWRJ-L179-409R-1 | ecosystem: Environmental > Terrestrial > Plant litter >...
CGCCTTGGCGGGATCGGCATCGAGCTGGCGGTCCGCCGCGGCGAGGTCCATCTGGAGCCGCACGAGCCGCTGCTGCGGACCATCGTGAATGTCACGCTCGAGGCGGCGCAGCGAGTGGCCTTCCGCTGCCTGGGCGGCACCGCGCGAGGCGCTGAGCGCAATGACCTCGCGCTGCAGGGCGTCGGAGGCGAACGCTCCGAGCAACCCGCGGGCAATGCCCTCGTGGATCAGCACGAGGCCCCGGGTAACAAACGGCAGCAGGACCGCAAAGATCACGCCGAGAACGAGGTAGAGCACAATCTCGATTGCGGTGAGGTTGACCGAGGCGGGGTCGATTCCGTACCGCTCCAGGAGCAGGTCAGCGAGGCCCCGGTTGCTGCCGTCGCGCGGCAGGAATATCTGCCAGAACCAGTACGTCGTTCCCGCGAGCGCAATGCTCGTCCACACCACCGTGACGATCCAGCTGAACAGGGAAACCGCAAAATTGATGAGGCCGGTGTGCAGCAGGTAGAGCCAGTAGTGGCCATTGCCGAACAGTGCCCGCAGCCAGCCCCAGAACCCCTGCCGGGCCCGGGCGTCCTGCCACTCGGGACGCTCGATCGCGGGACGACCGGCCCACCGCAGCCGAAGCAACTCAAGGGATCCGAACCCGCGCGCCACGTACAGTGCAACCACGATCACAAAAATTCCGACAAAGGTGACAAGCAGCCCGGCGCCGGTGGTGAACAGCGTGATCACCGCGATGAACCCGGCGAGCGCGACCGGCATCGCCAGCAGCAGGAAACCGAGCTCGCGCGGCACACTCCGCCACAGCTGCCCGTAGCGCGACGGAAGGCCGGCCGATGCTCCGGTTAGCTGGTTCGGGATGCCGCGTGGCATAGTCCCCCGTTCGTCGTTGGCCCGGCCGCTGGGGTTCTGGTCATTCATAACTTCGGTACTCACGTGTCGCCCACCTTTCCTAATAGTGACAGCACCCAGCCTTCCCGCCGACGAAACCTCGCGGAATGCGGCCATACCCCGGATCGGGGGTGGGGTTATCCCCCTCCTGCAGGCCCTTGAGGGCATCGGCAGACAGGCGCTGACCCCCGCCGATCCCAGTGGTTAGGCGTGCCTCAGCTTGCTTGCGGAATGTTCTGGCCTGAGTAGCGTTACACCAGACATCAAGAAAAAGGAGGCCTGACATGACCAACGTCATTGCAGTTCCAGAGAGTTCCGTTGACCCCGATGTGACCTCGGGCGTCGCCCAGTTCCTCGGCCCGGTCGTCATCGACCTGACCGCGCTTGCCGTTGACGGCAAGCAGGCGCACTGGCACGTTCGTGGGGCCAACTTCCAGGCCATCCACGAGCTGCTCGACCAGATCGTCGACCACGCCCACGATTACGCGGACACCGCCGCGGAGCGTGTTGTTGCCCTCGGTCTTCCGATCGACGCGCGCATCCAGACCGTCGGCGCGAAGACCACAACCCCCGCGCTGATTGGTGGATTCCAGCAGTCCGACGTGGTCATCGCCGAGGTTATCGCGTCCATCGACGCCACCCTGGTGACGGTGCGCACCGCGGTTGAAGAGCTCGCGGAGCTTGACCCGGTCAGCCAGGACGTTGCGATCGAGATCGCCCGCGGTCTCGAGAAGGACCGCTGGTTCCTCTTCGCGCACATCAGCACCAAGTAACTAAGTAACTCAGCAGTACCGCACGGTACGCGCACCACTAGAGCGTGGTGTGCGTAAACCGCCCTCCCAAAACGGTGGCGGCAACCGGCATCCCGAACAGCGCTTCCGGGGTGGCCGAGTAGGGGTCGATCTCGGTCACCACGAGGTCGGCCCGCTCGCCCGCGGCAACACGGGTGCGGGTTGAGGCGTTGATCGCCTCCTCCGCCGTGATTGCCTGCTCCGGATGCCACGGCTCGCGTCCATCCCGCCGGCGCCCCACGGCCGCGGCTATGGTGCGCCACGGGTCGAGCGGCGATACGGGCGCATCGGAACCCAGCGCGAGCGTGGCACCGTTGTCGAGCAACGACCGCAGCGGGAACGCCCGGTCGGTGTGTCCGCTCCAATAGTGGTCGGCCACGTCCCGGTCGTCCATTGCGTGGTCCGGCTGCACGCTGGCTTCGACACCCAGCTGCGCGAAACGCGGAAGGTCGGCCGCGGCCAGCAGCTGGGCATGCTCGATCCGCCCGCCACCGCCGACCTCCGCGAAGGCGTCGAGCACCATCGAGTTCGCGAGGTCGCCGATGGCGTGCACGTCGGGCGTAATGCCCGCCTCCGCCGCCCGCCGCATCAGGGGAACAAGGCGATCCTTCGATACGGTGAGCTGGCCGTGCGCCTGCTCTGTGCCCTCGAGGCCCGGGTACTCGTTGTAGGTCCAGGCGGTCCGCGTGTTGAGCGACCCGTCCGCAAGCACCTTGTACCGCCCAACGGTCAGCAGGTCGTTGATCGCGTCGCCAGACCGCAGGCCCAGGGCGATCGCACGCTCCAGGTGTTCGGTGTAAATACCAAACTCCACGCGCAGCACGTCGAAGCCGCTCGCCATGCGCCGCTTCCAGGTTTCTAGGTTCCAGGTCATCTCGAGCTCAACGATGCCCACAACTCCACGGGCCGCAGCGGCGCTGCCGGCAGCACTGGCCCACGCATCGAGGGCTGCGTCCGGCACGGAGTCGACCCGCCGGGTTATCTCGAACGCGGCGTCCTCGCGGAGCAACCCGGTCGGGTGCCCGGCGAGACCGTACAGCGTGAGCGCCGCCGAGTTCAGCCACACGGCGTGCAGGTCGGCGCTGACCACAACGATCGGGTGCGTGGTCGACGCGTCGTCCAGATCGGCGATGTTCGGAGAATCGGGCCACAGCCCATCACGGAACCCGCTCACCACGTAGGGCACCGTGGCGTCGAGCGGTGCTGTCCGGGAACTCGCGATGTCCGCCGCCAGCGCGCGGGCGATGAGTCGCGCCGCCTCCGCCGCGGAGGTCGCTTCCATCACGCTCAGGCGCTGGGACGACAGGGTCCACTGCGAGAAATGCACGTGGTTGTCCCACAGCCCGGGAATCACCCAGCGCCCGGCCACGTCCCACTCCCCTCCGCTGGTCTCACCAGTGCGCGCGATGGCATCGGCGGCGGGAGTGACCGAGGCGATGATTCCCCCGTCTATTGCGACATCAACGGGATGCGCGTTGCCGAGCACTCGGGCGTTCCGCAGCAGCATCAGGCGCGCACCCCACCGGCAGCGGCGTCGTCGCCACCATCGGCGTCAACGACGTCCCTGTCCGCGGTTTCCGGATCAACGGCCTGGTCTCCTGCGGTTGCCTCACGTACACGCCGCATCTCGGCGGCGAGCGCCGGGTGGGAATACGGGCCCTTATCGGTTTCCAGCGCGGCGATGATGCGCTCGATGACCTCCGGTGCCTTGTTCTGGCTGAGCTTGAGGCGCGCGTCGAACCGGCTGACCCGCAGGCGAATGCCAACGGTGCCGCGGGCGATGTTGCGGGCGGCCCGCTCGTCGATCTCGAGGGACATCGGTTGCGGCATCCGCGCCTCAAAATGGTCAACGAGGTCATCCAGCACCTCAAAGTTTTCCTCCGACGAGAGAATCTCCGGTGTGCCGTACAGGTGCGCGGTGACGTGGTTCCAGGTCGGCACAAAGTCGCCCTCGTTGTACCAGGCGGGCGAGATGTAGCCGTGCGGCCCCTGGATGATGACGAGGATCTCGTGCTCACCCAGCTCGTGCAGCTTCTCATCCGGTCGTCCCACGTGACTGACGATGCTGATCTCTGCCGGATCGTCGGTCTCCTCGAGCACCACCGGGTAGTGCGAGGCGACCAGCCCGGTCGCCGTGTTCGACACAATGGTCGCCCACGGGTTCTCGGTGATGAGGCGTTTGACCTCAGTCGGATCGGTCAGAACATACGTGGGCGTGTGGCGCATGGCTCTAGCTTGGCATGAGCGCCGGGTGGTCCCGGTGAGGGCCGCTCAGGCCTGGTCGAGCGGGCAGTAGTAGAGCTTGCGACCGGCGGCCATCTCCATCACGATCGGTGTTCCGCACACCCGGCAGGGCAGGCCGGTGCGGTGATACACCCAGTGCCGGTCGTCGCGACTGGCCAGCGCTGCGCGGTACCCCTCCTCGGCGAGGTCATCCATCGTCATCATCTGGCCGGTGCGTACCCCGATGTCAAGCAGGTAAGTCCAGTCCGTCCAGAGATCCTCCAGCACCTCCCGCGGCACCAGCTTGCCCGGCGTGTGCGGGTTCAGGCGCGCGCGGAACAGCAGCTCAGCGCGATACACGTTCCCAATGCCGGCGACCACGTTCTGGTCCATGAGCAGCAGGCCGATAGCGGTGGGTTTTTTGAGCACGCGCTCCACAAACCGCTCCGCGCCGACGGCGGGGTCGTCCACCAGCGGATCAGGGCCCAGCTTGTCGATGACGGCCTGCACCTGCTCCGGCTGCAGCACCTCGCACGCGGTGGGGCCACGCAGGTCGGCGACAGCATCGTCGGTGAGCAGGCGAACGCGCACGGCACCGATCGGCTCCGGCGGAAACGTTTCCAGCTCCTCCCCGAGCTTCTCCTGTTCCGCCATGCGCAGGCGGGTCCGGCGGGGCGCGCCGATGCTGTGCAGCGAGTCCTCGTTCTCACCGTGCGCACCCGCCGCGTTATTCGGTGCAGCGGATGCCGCGGTGACCACCCCCTCGTCGGTGGTCGTTCCCCGCATATTGGTCTGGCCCATACGTCCCGCCGCCGAGGCGACCGTGGCGTCGGCGGTGATGTCCCCCGCGAAGTCCCAGGCGCCGTAGATGCCGAGGTGAACCCGCAGCCACAGCCCGTTGTCGAACTCGAGGAACATCTGCTTGCCGACCGCCTTGGAGTCCGTCATCACGTGCCCGGAAATGTCCGAAGCCCCATCGGCGAAGCGCCCCTGCGGCGAGCTCGCCTCGACACGTTTGCCCACAAAGTGCAGGGCAAACTGCCGCGCGATCCGATGGACGGAGTGACCCTCTGGCATGGCTAGTCGAGCTCGTGGCCGGCGATGGTGCCGGTGGCCTCGTACTCGGCCAGCTGCGCGATCCGGCGAGCGTGTCGCTCCTCGCCGCTGAAGGGTGTGGCGATGAAGGTGTCAATAAAAAGGACGGCGTCCTCGACCGGGTGCTGGCGCGCGCCGATCGCAATGAGGTTCGCGTCGTTGTGCTGGCGAGCGAGTTCGGCTGTGGAGACGTTCCAGACCAGGGCCGCGCGGGCCCCCGTCACCTTGTTCGCCGCGATCTGCTCGCCGTTACCCGAGCCGCCAAAGACGACGCCGAGGGCTTCGATGCCGTTGGCCTGGTCCGCGACGACCGCGCGGGCGGCGTTGATGCAGAAACTCGGGTAGTCGTCGAGGGGCTCGTACGTCTTCGGGCCGTGGTCGACAACCTCATGACCGGCGGTGGTGAGATGGTCCTGCAGGTCCTTGCTGAATTCGAGTCCTGCGTGGTCGGTCGCGATGTGGATGCGCATAAATCCAGTTTAGAAGTAAAGAAAATTCGATCTGTTTTCTTCGGGCCAACAGGCGCAAACTTATTAGCACCGGTTTCTTGTCGAGGAGGCCCTCATGCCAAGGGTAAACACCGAACAGCTCATGCCCGTCCTGTCACCGGGACGGCACCGCAATCCACGCAGGGGCGCCTGCTTTATGGAGTATGCGTCCTACCTCTCCGGCGCCCGCTGGAGCGACCATCCGGCGTGCACGCACCCCTCGGTCGCAGCCCTCGCGCGGCTGGTCAACGATGTGACGAGCGATGAGGCTCGTGCCCGCCTGACCCCGCTGATCCCGTCGGTGGTTGGCCTCAATGGAACAGACCCGCGGGTGCCACTCGTGGTGTCATCACTGGCAGCGGCCTCCGCCCTTCCGGTCTCCAGCGAGGGACGGCAGCGCGCGCTCGCCGCGGGGCTGCTCCGCTGCGAACGGTTGCTGGCGCAGTACACCGACCCGGTGTCCGAGCGCGTCCACACCGTGGTGAGGGCGGCGCTCGCCTGCGCTCCCGCGGCCGAGGCCTGGGCCCGCGCTTTCGAGACCGACGACGCTGTGTCGCGCCCGCGCCCCATACCTGCCACGGACGAGGCGATCCTCCGCACCTCCGTGATCGGCATCGCCGAGGCGTGCATCTCTGACCCCGACGCCCGGCTGGTGGCGCTGCTCACCCGGGTGATCTCGGAGAGCACCGAGCTGCTCCGGCCGCAGGAGCCCGCAACGGTCGATCTCCGGGTACGGGTTTTGGCCTGATTTCGCACATATCGCGCGCTGGGTTGTCCCAGGCGCGATATTTGTGCGCGCAAAACGGCCTCGCGAGCGTAGCGGCCGCAGGGGGCGCAGAGTGCCCACAGACGGCCGCATTAGGCTGTTCGCTGGATACAATCCCCGCTGCGAAGGAGCAAAGTCTTGCCAGGAGAGAACCTCACCAGAGTCGAAGCGCAGGAGCGCAAGGCGCTCGTCAGCGTTACCAGCTACGACGTCACCCTCGACCTCACCACGGGAAGCGAGACGTTCGCCAGCACCACCACAGTGACGTTCAGCTCCACCCCCGGTGCCTCAACCTTTATCGACGCGATCACCCGCCGGGTCGACTCCGTAACGCTGAACGGCACGCAGCTCGATCCCGCCGAGGTCAGCGATGGGCTCCGCATCCGTCTGGACGACCTCTCCGACACGAACGTCCTCACCGTCGTCTCCGAGTGCGAGTACACCAACACGGGCGAAGGCCTGCACCGCTTTGTCGACCCGGTCGACAACGAGGTGTACCTCTACACGCAGTTCGAGGTTCCTGACTCACGTCGGGTGTTCGCCGTGTTCGAGCAGCCCGACCTTAAGGCGACGTTCCAGTTCACGGTCACCGCACCCTCCACTTGGGAGGTCGTCAGCAACTCGCCCACCCCCGCGCCAGAGATGCTCGACGCCGAGCGCTCCGTGTGGAGCTTCACGCCCACCCCTATTCTGTCGAGCTACGTGACCGCCCTTGTTGCCGGCCCATACGACGTGGTCCGCAGCGAGCTGACCAGCCGCGACGGCCGCGTTATCCCCCTCGGGCTGTTTGTGCGCAAGTCGCTCTCCGAGTTCCTTGACGCGGACTACATCTTCGAGAAGACCCGCCAGGGCTTCGGGTACTTCGAGGAAAAGTTCGACTACGCGTACCCGTTCGAGAAGTACGACCAGCTGTTTGTTCCGGAGTTCAACGCCGGCGCCATGGAAAACGCCGGCGCGGTCACCTTCACCGAGACGTACGTGTTCCGCTCGAAGGTCACCGACGCCATCAAGGAGCGTCGCGTTGTCACGATCCTCCACGAGCTCGCGCACATGTGGTTCGGCGACCTCGTCACGATGAAGTGGTGGAACGACCTCTGGCTCAACGAGTCCTTCGCCGAGTGGGCGTCCACCATCGCCACGGCGGAGGCCACGGAGTGGACGGAAGCCTGGACAACGTTCCAGGCCATGGAAAAGAGCTGGGCCTACCGCCAGGACCAGTTGCCGTCCACGCACCCCGTTGTGGCCACCATCAACGACCTGGAGGATGTTCAGGTCAACTTCGACGGAATCACCTACGCCAAGGGCGGCTCCGTTTTGAAGCAGCTTGTCGCGTGGGTGGGCATCGACGCCTTCTTCGCCGGTGTTGCCGCCTACTTCAAAAAGCACGAGTACGGAAACACCGAGCTGTCCGACCTGCTCTCCGAGCTCGAGGTCACCAGCGGTCGCGACCTGAGCGGCTGGTCCGCACTGTGGCTCGAGACCGCGGGGGTGAACACCCTGCGTCCGGCGATCGACGTGGCCGAAGACGGCACCATCATCGGGTTCTCGGTGCTGCAGGAAGCGCACCCCGACTACCCCACGATCCGCCCGCACCGCCTGGCCATAGGTTTCTACGACCTGGTCGACGGCAAGCTGGTGCGCGTGCACCGGGTCGAGATCGACGTGGACGGCACAACCACCTCCGTTCCCGAACTGGTGGGAATCGCCAAGCCTGCCCTCGTGCTGCTCAACGACGACGACCTGGCCTACGCCAAGATCCGCCTCGACACCGACTCGCTTGCCGTGGCCATCGAGCAGCTGGCGCAGATCGAAAACCCGCTTGCGCGCTCTATCGTGTGGGGTGCGGTGTGGGATGCGACCCGCGACGCCGAGGCCTCGCCCAGCGACTACGTTCGCCTGGTACTGGGCAACATCGCCAGCGAGACGGAGAGCACCACCCTTCGCACCACCCTGAGCCAGCTCGGCACGGTGGCCCGGATGTACGTCGCTCCGGCGAAACGCGCCGACACCATTCGCGAGATCGGCGACGCCCTGTGGGCGCTCGCCGAGGGCGCCGAGGCCGGTTCCGACGCACAGTTCCAGTTTGTGAAGTTCTTCGCAAACCTCGCCTCCACCCCCGCGCACGCGGAGACGCTGGCCCGGCTGCGTTCGGGCGAGAGCGCGCTCGACGGCCTTGAGATCGACACCGACCTCAGCTGGGAGCTCCTGGAGGGCCTTGTCCTGACCGGCGCCGCCGGACAGAGTGACATCGACGAGGCGCTGGCCGCGGACAACACCGCCAACGGTGCCCAGGCCGCCGCCCGGGCGTCCGCCACCATTCCCACCGCAGAGGGCAAACTCGCCGCCTACACCGAGCTGGCGGACAACGACAAGCTGCCGAACGCCATCGTGCGCAACGTTGCCGTCGGATACAACCACGTCAACGAGCCGGCAGCTCTCGACGGGATCATCGCGCCCTACTTCGCTGCCCTCGGCGACGTGTGGGCCAACCGCCCGTACTCGATCGCGCAGACGTTCATTGTGGGGCTCTACCCCGCGCCGCTCGCCAGCGTCGAACTGGTCGAGGCAACGCGCGCCTGGCTGTCGGCCAACACCGAGGTGCCGGCACTCCGCCGTCTTGTTGTGGAAAACCTCGCCGGCGTTGAGCGTGCACTGCTCGCGCAGGCGCGCGACGCCCAGTAGGGAACGGCTCCGTTCAGCGTGTGCCGGGCCTCGGGATTGTGTATCCGAGGCCCGTCACCGCGAACAGGGCACCGAGGATCGCGGGTAGCAGCACACCGCCGATGGGCAGAAGCCCGAAGATGGATACGGCATAGAGGATTCCCCACCCCGCGGGCAGGAACAGCAGCCAGCGCGGGATGCCGGTGACCACTCCCGCCCGAAAGACCGCAACGGCCGCGAGTGGACCGCCGACGACGATGAGCAGCCCAGCGAGCAACGGCAACAGCTCCGTGATTGCCACACCAAACGCGGACGCTCCCCCGGACAGCCCGAGCAACAGGTACCCGGCGGAGAAGCTGCTGAGGGCCGCGCGCCCGAACGCGGAATCGCCCACGGCTCCATCGGTCCCCGACGTCCCGTAGCCGACGAACAGCAGCCCCATACCGACGGCCAGGATCGCGAGGAGGCTCGCAATGAGGGCGACAACCGTGATGGCGGTGAGCCCGGTGAACGTGGCGAAGAGCCACAGCAGTCCGCCAGCGGCGAGAGCTCCACCGCCCCAGGTGCGCCACCGAGTGCGGACAGCATCGCTCATACCGGCAGGGTAACTCCGCGCAGCTGCTCGCCGCACTCCCCTGTTGGATGGGAGGGCGCTCGGATAGGGTCCGGCGTGCCCGCCTTAGAATTGACCCCTATGGATGCATCTGACTGGAAGGCCATCGGCACAAACCTGGAATCGTTCTACCAGAGCTGGGAGATACCGATTCGGGTTCTGCTCATCATCGTCATCGCGATCGTGCTCCGGTTCGCACTGCGTTTTGTGATCGACCGGGCCGTCTCCCGCATTGTGAACGGCGTCAAGAAGCGCCAGAGCATTGAAGACACCCAGGCCCTGCTCGCTTCCCCGCTCAGCGCGGTCCGTATTGTTCAGCGCACCCGCACCCTCGGCAGCGTGCTCAACAACATCGTCACGGCGGTCATCGTCATTGTTGCGGTGTTGTCGATCGTCACCACCATCGATGCGAACATCACCGGGTCATTCGCCCTGATCACCGCGGCCCTGGGCGCCGGGCTCGGCTTTGGAGCCCAGAACATCGTCAAGGACGTGCTGAACGGTCTGTTTATGGTGGCAGAGGACCAGCTCGGCGTCGGCGACGTTGTTGACCTGGGGCCGGCGACCGGTGTTGTTGAGGCCGTGGGCATCAGGATCACCCAGATTCGCGATGTGAATGGCACGGTGTGGTTTGTGCGCAACGGCGAAATCCTCCGGGTGGGCAACATGTCGCAGGGCTGGTCCCGCGTCATCGTCGATCTCGCGGTTCCCTACGACAGCGACATCGATGCGGTGCAGGAACGGATGCTGTCGACCGCGGTCGAGCTCGCTGCGGACACGAAATGGCGCACCCGGGTTCTCGATAAGCCGGAGGTCTGGGGAATCGAGTCCATCTCGGGCGACGCCATCGTTGTCCGTCTGGTGATCAAAACGCGCTCCGGCAGTAAGGACGATGTCGCCCGGGAGCTGCGCGCGCGGCTGAAGAGCGCCCTCGACGCGATGGACATCAAACTGCCGAGCCTCACCAGCATCGTCCTCACGGGTTTTGACGGCGCCGAGAGCATCAAGGGTGCTCACCCGCCGCGCACCCGCCCGAACCCCATCACCACAACGGAGGAAGCACGGCCGCGGAAAGCCCCGCGTGCTCCCCGGACACCACGGAACACACAGGAATGAGCACCGCAGGAATGAACGACCAGATCCCGGTGACCCCGGCGACGGCAACTCCCCCGGCCGGCAATCCGGTGACGCTTCGCGTCAGCCAGAACGGCGAGTCCGTGCAGGGCAACTTCTGGGAACAGGTGGGCGGTCGCGCCACGTTCGAGAAACTCGTGCGGGGGTTTTACGACGGCATCAAGTCCGACCCGGTGCTGCTGCCGATGTACCCGGCGGACGACCTCGAGGGAGCGATCCAGCGCCTCACCGGGTTCCTGGAGCAGTACTGGGGCGGCCCGGGAACCTACAGCGAAGAACGCGGGCATCCCCGGCTGCGGATGCGCCACCAACCGTTCAAGGTGAACCCCGATGCGCGCGACCGCTGGTTGCTCCACATGCGTGCCGCCCTCGACACCCTCGACCTGTCGCCGCTTCATGACGCGACGCTCTGGGCGTACCTTGATCGCGCCGCGCAGGCGATGGTGAACACCTTCGACGAGTAACCGCCGACCGCCCAGCGCGCCTGATTGCACGCCCGCATCGTCAACAGTTGTGATGAAGAATATTCGTCACAGTTACATCGTCCGGTCGATCTGCGGAGGGGTGCCTGCCACCTAGCGTCGGAGCTATGGCAAACCCCGGCTCCATCAACGGACACGAACCACTTCCGCGCGCCACGTCCCCTGACGCTGGACGGGCGAGCGCGGCGTTGATCGTCGGAAGCGTCGCCCTCGTAGCGTCGGCAGGCACCATGTGGCTGGTTCTTATGCTGTTCTTCGTCGGCATTTACGGAGCGGAACTGCCCGCCGCCGCGGCACCCGAGCATGGCGCCCATGACCACGCACCAGAGAATATCGACCACACGTCGAGGGTCGACACGTCCTGCTACGCGTTTGTGACCCTGACGAAATACTCCAACGTCACCACCCCCACGGATCGCCACCGCTGCAATCTCGAACTGGAGCTGCACGAATCGTTCAATGCCGCGGGTACCTTCGCTCCGTCGCCCACCGGTCCCACCATCACGGTAAGCGTGCGGTCCGTTTCCGCCGAGCGGGAGAAAGCGCTGGCGCCCGACGGAACCCTCGAGTCGATGGTGTCGGCGCTGAGCCACCGTTCATTCGCCCGGTTGGGGCACATCACCACCCTCCGAAGTGCAACCACCCTCGGCAGCGTTCATGCCAACCTCACCAGCATCGAGCCGGTGCCCGCCCCGAACTACCCGACGCCGACCACCACCACCACCACCACCACCACCACGGCAGTCATCACCGCCTACGCGCCGTATCGCTACTTTCCCGTCACGACCGACACCCACTTTTTTGTCGTCACGGTCACCGCCGACGCGAACGACATCGATGCCGTTACCGACCTGCTCAGCAGCTCGTGGGAGTGGAAGTAGCCGCGGCTACTCTTCGATGCCCGCACTCTCGGCTTCGGTCTCCGGCTCGGGGTTCGCCGCCGCGCGCTCGGCGGCCGAGCGCTCCACGCAGAACTCGTTGCCCTCCGGGTCGTGCATCACCACCCATCCGGTGCCGTCCGGACGGCGGC
>Ga0247814_10001818_pt1 | contig 12173 bp, 13 predicted proteins | sample UWRJL179409R1_FD_179947 | JGI IMG/M metagenome (GOLD analysis project Ga0247814, IMG submission 179947) | Plant litter microbial communities from Arlington Agricultural Research Station in Wisconsin, United States - UWRJ-L179-409R-1 | ecosystem: Environmental > Terrestrial > Plant litter >...
TTGCACCTAAAATAAATATAGATGCATCAAGGTCGAAAGCCTCACCTGTGGCACTGCTGTTAGTATCCCAGCCAAGGCCCACGGTAAACTTAGGCGCTGCTATATTTTGTCTTTGTCCTTTTTCTAAATTTATTGCCATTGTTTTATTTTGAATTGATGTTAATGTTTAGCATTGCCCTTAAAATATTGGTTTGCTCGTCTACATTTTGTAATTCTTCGAGGAAATCTACCCCCGAAATCTTTTCCAGGTAAGCCCCTAAAACTGATTCTACCTCGTTAGGCAATGCCGTTTTTAAGGTAGCCTGTTTATCTCTCAAGAGATCATTTTTGTAATGCAGCCCCATAATAATAGAGGCTTTGTTTGAGGTGTTCTTAGACAGATCGATTTCTTTAGCGGCTTCATCACTTAAAAAGTAAAATGATTTGCTGCTGTTTATAAACACAAACTTATCATTACTGTCCATAAAGTCAAAAACCTCGGCATACTCGTTATTATGGCTTATGCCACAGGCAAACTTTACCCTAAAATTAAGTATATTAAGCCTGCCTAAAAGCTTGCGTTCTATAACTGCATAATCGCTTTGGTACACTTTTTTATCCTCCAGTTTGGTGAGCATTTCAAAATGTTCTGCCGTTACCTCACGGTAATATTCGGGTGCAAGGCGTGCCGAGAACTGCATTATATTGCTCCAGCTAAAAGGCATGGTAACATTAGCCGCCAGCATGTTGTAAAGCTGCTTAAGCATAGTACCCATATTTTGGCTATGCTTACGGCTCTCGTCCGGAAAGTTGCGCTGCTCGTTTTCCTTCTCCAGTTTGTTAATCAGGTCCGTATTAATGTGTATCTCATCCTCCATTAACAGGTACTGCTGTTCCTTGGCCCTTTTAAGCTTCTGGAACAAATCTGTAAGGCTGCTGGTATACTGCACATGAAAGAGGTCCAGCTTGTTAGCATCGAGGCTTTTGTTTGCATCAAAAAGATTATGTATCACTTTTGTGCGAACATAAACGGCAAAGAGGTCCTTATGGTTAAAAAAGTTAGACAACATTTTTACAACCAGCAATTTCTTTTCGCTCTCCCTTATGATCTGAGCATATATCTCTTCCTGCTCGTCCATTTTTATTTTTTTACCGCAAAGGGCACAAAGTTTACACTATGTGCACTAAGCAGTTTTAATTCTTTTGAAAATTACCACTCAAAAAGCACACGAAGCTTAGTGTACCTTGTGGTAAACATATATTCGCAATCTACTTATTAAACTCACCAAAATGCCACAGCACTCCCGACGGGTCGTGCACAAAACATTCACTGCCCCAGTCCAGCTTTTTAATGGGTACTAACCGCGCGGCTTTATAGGTATCGGTCAGGTTTAAAGCTACAAGGTCGGTCCAAAATTGGGCTACATCTTCTACCTCCATAAAAAGCATGGTATTGTCTACCCACTCTTTAGCATAATAATTTTGGAGGTAAAAGGCGTTGGCACCGGTTTCAAAAACCGACATGCTGCCATCTATAACCGTTTCCTTAAAACCAAGGTCGCGGTAAAACGCACGCGACAGGTTAAAGTCTTTAGACCCTATAAACGGCCGTATTGATTTCGCTTTATGGTCCATATTTGGTTTTAGCTAATTACCCCTTTTTTAAGTTCGGCTTCAAGGTTTTGCAGACCGGCATCAAGCTCGCGCCTGGTTTTGGTACCCTGCTCGTGTATTTGCTTCACTTCTGTAAGCGTTTCTATAAGCGACTGCGTAGTGGTTTTAAGCGTATCTAAAGACACTATCGTGTTTTCGTTCTCTTTTGCTACCTCAATACTGTTCTGTTTCAACATTTCTGCATTCTTTTTCAGGATGGTATTTGTAGTTTCAGATACTTTGCGCTGCACCTCAATATTCTGTTTCTGCCTTTGCAGGGCTACTGCAAGCGTAAGCTGGTTCTTCCATACCGGCATGGTTGTAGTAAGTATGCTCTGCGCTTTCTCTGCAATAGAAGTGTTGTTATTTTGCACCACCCTTATTTGTGCCAAAGACTGCAACAATATAAATCTAACCACCTTCATATCGGCAAGGCGTTTGTCCAGCCTGTTTACAAAAGTACGCTTATCGGCAATTTCATAATCCTGGTAATTGGCAGGGTTGCCTTCCATAACAGCAAGCTCTTCGCTAAGCTCTTTAAACTTAAGCTGGCCTGCCACAATATACTTTTCAAGTTCTTTAATAAGCCCCACATTACCATCAAACATAGTTTGCAATGCGGTATTATCTTTAACCGAATTAATCATCCCGGCCTTTACCTTATTGCTTATCCTGTCTACGTTAGCAGTGATCTTATCATACTTCTGGAACAGTTGCTTTACATCAACAACCAGTTTATTTAATAACGGTATACCCGAAAGGAACCTCTGGAACGCATTCTTGTTAAGCTCATCTACATCTATGTAGTTAAGCTCTGTAAGCAACTCATTAATAAGTGAGCCTACTTCGCCGCCCTGCTGTACCCTTACATTATTTAAAAACGTATCACTTTGCTTTGCTATAGCGTTTTGGATCTCTGCACCGTAGTTCAGTATCGAGTTCGAATCCTTTTCAGTAAGCTGCCCGGATATCGATTTGTACTGTGCTAAATCGGCCTCCTTAATATTGTCCAGGTTTACGTTGCCCTCTTTATCTATGGGGGCAAGCGATGCGCCTGTGGGTATATTTTCTAAATTGTCCATATATTAAAGATAGCTTTGTTGAATGGTAACCACAGTTTGTTCTAACTTTTTATCGGCCGTAGGTGCGCCAATAGCATTAAATTTCCACTCGCCGCCCTTTTTGTAAAACACGCCAAGCACCAGGGTAACGCTGCCGGCAAAAGCCCTTTCGTTAGCAACATCATATTTAGCAAATACTTCGGTAACGCGTGTTGGTGTACCTTCGTATATCCTTATCGATGCAAACGGGATATCTTTAAAATCCTGTCCCCTAAAGCTGTTTATAAAAAACGCCACATAGCTGGCCGACGGGTTAAGCCTCGAAAAATCAACAGTGATAACCTCGTTATCAAGGCCGTCATCGCCGCTCATGTCTCCGGTAAGGTCGTCACCGCTATGTTTAATAGCCTGGTCGTTACTTTTTAACTGCCTGAAGCTTACGGTATCCAACAGTTTTTTATTATCGTCGTAAACAGAGCAGCTTGCATCAAGATCTACCGCCACTTTGCTGGTACTAAAGAAACCTTTTTTCTCTATAGCGCCCCAGTTAACGCCTACACATATATTAAGCAGTTTTGCTCCGTTACTTTTTTCAAGGCTAATGCGTTGCCCTTTTTCTAAATTTATTGCCATGGTATTTTTAGTTGTATTTGTTTAAGTAATCCTGTAATCCGCCGCGCTGGCCTGCGCCCACAGCTTCAAACTTCCATTCGTTGTTCCTTTTATATATCCTGCCAAATTCTACAGCAGTTTCTATACTAAAATCTTCTTCCAGTTCATATTTTACCAGTTCGGTACCGTTAGCGGCATCCAGTATGCGAACGAACGAGTTGCGCACCTGCCCAAAATTTTGTTTCCTGGCATCGGCATCATGTATGGTTACCACTATGCAAAGCTCTGTAACGCGCGGGTCTATTTTGCTAAGGTCTACCTGTATTTGCTCATCGTCGCCATCGCCGGCACCGGTAAGGTTATCGCCTGTATGCTGCACGGCCTCATCGGGCGAAGTAAGGTTGTTGTAAAATACAAAAAATTCGTCAGCAATGAGTTTTTTGTTTTCACCCATAATAAATACAGATGCATCAAGGTCAAACTGTGCACCGGTAGACGATGAGTTGGTATCCCAACCCAGGCCTATGGTAAACTTAGGCGCATTAAGCGTTTCGCGCTGACCCTTCTGTAAATTGATAGCCATAATTTATTTGTTTATTGTTGGTTAAACTTTTATTAATGTAATCCAGGTTGCTCTTATAATCGTCTATTGTATGATAGTTGTTGCTCACCGCAAGGTTAAAAAGCTCCTGTTGTAAATTAGTCGCTACCTGCGGCAGTAATGTTACAAGATCCTGATGGTTTAATTTTAAAATATATTTTACCGTGCGGGTATTAAACACAAAAGACGGCGCATTAATAACCGTGGCCAGGCTTTCGCCATCTTTTACATAAAAGTAGTTATAGTAATTTTCTATGTTAGGGTGAATGTCTTTATTAAGCAGCTCGGCAAAATAAACAAACACAAACTCACCCTCTACCCCATGCTCGTTAAGTATCTTTTTTACAATATGCTCGTGGCTGCCGGTAATTTTAATATCGTCCATAAAGAGGCACAGCTTGCCGTTTATATAATTGCGGTCTATATAATAGGTATCGTTAGCAATAAGCTTTACACGGTCGTTAAAGTCCAGGTTGCCATAGTCTGTAGTATACGTCTGGTTACGGTATATTTTGCTTTCGGCCAAAGCCTTCCTGCCATGCGTATATAAAAAATGGTTCATCCTGGCCTTAAAATGAAAGCTAAGGTAGTTGCTGGCTGTAGGTATGGCAAGGTACGGGCTGGGCAGTATAACCACCTCGTTATGCGCCAGTATAAGGTTTGCATGTTGTGCAATGAACCCTTCAAAAAGTTCATCGGCAAATTTTTGTGCCAATGCATTATCTCCAAATTTAAACTTGCTGTATTCGGCTTCAGAGAAAGGGCAGCAGTTTTTGTCGTTTATTTTATGCAGGCTGTAGGTTAGGTTCATTTATTGTGGTGTTTATAATTAGGTGTGCATCAAACCCAAAGTTAATAGCGCCGTTATAATCGCTAAGTCGGTTATCGCCCACATGCAGCACTTCGTGTTTTGCTATGGTGGCTGTTTTCAGGATTTGATCGTAAGCATATTGGTACATCTCCGGAGCAGGTTTAGAATATCCTGTTTCATCGGAATATGCCTGAAATGCAAAATATTCATCAAGGCCATAAGAAGCTAAAATTTTCCTAAGCGAACTGCCCTTTATAAAAGCGGTATTGCTTAGTATGTTCATGGTTTTACCTTCTTCATGAATTTGTTTTAAAAGTTTTGGTATATTGTCATGCAGCAGTACCGGCTTGTACTGCATTAAAATTTCGTCGTTAAAATCGTAAAATTCCTGTAATTGCTCCCTTCCGTAATTATTAATATCTACCGAGAGGCCATCGAGGATAAGATAAAATATCTCGAAAGTATCAAAATTGCGTCCCACTTTTTCGTTAATACTATTAGTGAGCAGGTCAAATTTGCGAATCACAGCCGCTACCTCTTCAATAGGCTTACCTATCTTAAAGTACTCCTTATATAGAAGGTTGCGTTTAACTTTAAATTCGGGGTGCGATTTAATGAGGGTAAGCCATAAATCGAATGATATATGCCTGTAATTATATAATTTCGGTATCCACTCCCCCATGCTGTTGTACATCTTAAAGAAAATATAATATTGGTAAATATAAAATTTAATCTTTTTTAAAGCAATTTATTTTAATGTTAACAAATGTGCCGGCTTATTTTTTAACTTTGGTTACCTGTAAATACATACAACTATGAGCACTCCCCTACTTGGCCTTCGCACCGTGATCTATAAAGTGACAGATGTTGCCGCTGCAACAAAATGGTATACCGAAGCTTTTAATACAGAACCTTATTTTAATGAGCCGTTTTACGTGGGTTTCAATATTGCCGGTTATGAGCTTGGGCTACAGCCCGATGAAACTACGCCCGACGCTAAAGCTGAAAATGTAGCCACTTACTGGGGCGTGAAAGATATTGAAGCTGAGTTTAGCCGGTTTATTAGCCTTGGTGCCACAGCCTTTGAAGAGCCCGAAAATGTGGGCGGCGATCTTATGACCGCAACTTTAAAAGACCCCTGGGGAAACCTTATTGGCCTTATATACAATCCCTATTTTAAACTGCCGTCTTAATGGCCGCTTTACCAACGGTTTACTTTACCGAAACCGGTAAGGAAATAACCGTGCGCATTGCCCAACCCGAAGATGCACTGGCGTTACTGGAGCTTAAACTGAACTACATTAAAGACACCATTACCATACCCATGTATGAGTACGAGTATAAAAATGACATAGCCCAGGAAAAGCAGCTTATAGAACGCTATCTAAATGAAGATAACAGTATTTTGCTCGTGGCACAACATGCCAATACACTTATAGGCAACCTCGACGTTACGGGCAGCCAGCGCAAAAAGCTATTTCATACCGGGATGATAGGTATGGGTGTGGCTTACAACTGGCAAAATTTAAAAATAGGCAGCTTTTTAATGGAAAGTGCCCTGCTTTGGGCAACCCAAAATGAGCATATAAAATTGCTTTGGCTCGATGTGTACAGCACCAACGCGCCAGCTATACGCCTGTATGAAAAGTTTAGATTTATGCACGCCGGAACAATTAAAAATTTTGTAAACGATAAAGAATTTACAGATAAACTTACCATGGTAAACTACCTAAAATAATAGCCTTTAAAATTTATATGCGCGCATTATAGTTAATTTATTTTGGGGTTATAAATTTCATTACACGAAATATCCGTTTCATTGCATATTACTGAATTTGGTATTAAAATTATCCTAAAAAATTTTACCAAATCTAATTTATTTGTAATTTCAACCTGTAATAATAATGAAATTACATTTTTTTAGACATGAAACCAATAATTAACCCAAAAAATCAAGACGACATGAAACTGCTAAAATTTTGCCTCGCAGCTCTTGCCGGATTTGGGCTTGTAAAAATGTTCGGTTATTTTACCGAGGATGAGCTTAATGAAGAAATGGAGAATGACACTTATGATGGAGAAGAATTCCCTCTTTTTGTTTAACATCAGTATGAATAACCGCACAATATAGAGCAAAGCACCTGTAATGGGTGCTATGCCCGTTTATAGCCGTTTCATGTTTTTAGATTATAGCATATAACGCTTAATGAGTTAATTATCTAAATATATTTTATTGACCATTCAATTAAAAAAGGGCACAATTCCGATAATCAGAATTGTGCCCTTTTTAATTGCTATAAAATATTTATCTACGATTTCTCTAATATCTTACCGGCAACCTTACCAATAGAAAGCCCCTGTACAATAATAGAGAATACCACAACAAAATAGGTAATGGCTATAATGGTATCTTTATAAGGCCCGTCGTTTATCGATAGCGCCAGCGCAATAGATACACCGCCCCTTAAACCACCCCACACGAGTATTTTTATGGTACCCCGGCTAAATTTTTCCCTGAAAGGTATAAATGTGGTAGGTATCCAGATAGATATAAATCTTGAGAACAGTACTAATACTATAGAGATAAGGCCGGGTATCCAGTAATCGTTAATATTTTTTATAACCAAAAGGTGAAAGCCTATAAACAGGAAAAGTACGGCATTAAGTATTTCGTCGTTAAGTTCCCAAAACTTATCCAGGTAATCCTTTGTAACCGGCGACATGATAAACCTCCTTTTAAAGTTACCTATAATAATACCGGCAATAACCATGGTAAGCGGCCCCGAAATATGAAGCTCCCTCGCTATAAGGTATCCTCCCATAACTACTGACAGTGTTATAAGCACCGATACTTTATAGTCATCTATTCTGCGCAAGGCACGCGATGCCGTTACACCAAGTATAATACCAAGTACAAAACCACCACCGGCTTCTTTAACTAACAGCCACGCTACATTAAGTGGTGTTATATCGCCCGATGTGCCCTGTGCCAGTTCCAGTATTACTGCAAAGACCACAACTGCCACACCATCGTTAAAAAGCGATTCGCCGGCAATTTTAGTTTCGAGCGATTTACGCACCTTGGCACCCTTAAGGATGCTGAGTACCGCAACAGGATCTGTAGGCGATATAAGCGCACCAAAGAGCAGGCAGTATATATAAGGAATATTAAAGTCGGCAAGCGGTATGTAGTAAACCAGCGTACCCACGGCAAAAGTAGAGATAATCACACTAACGGTAGAGAACACCATTACAGGAGCGCGTTGTTCCCTGAGGTCTTTAAGGTTAATGTGTATAGCCCCTGCAAATAACAGGAAGTTTAGCATAGCCCCCATAAGCAGCTCTGTAAAATCAAAGCCATGTATAAGGTTAGAGATACGCAATAGCGTATTAGGGAAAACTTTACCAAAAACTACAAGGAATATAGATACTGCCATAGCAATAACCATAACCCCGATGGTAGACGGAAGCTTTAAAAAACGAACATTTAAGTAAGCAAAAAAGGATGCAAGTACAATAAGTACAGAAAGCGAATAGTATAACTCCATAGGCAGATATTGATAATTTATAAATAGCGGATATTTACAAACATAGCAAAAAAAAGCCTTAAAACCTAATTAAAGATGGGCACCTAACGCAAAAAACCCTGCAAATGCAGGGTTTTATTTAATTATAGTGCGATTTAGCTAAAATCTTTTTTAGTGTTTTTCTTATCTCTTTTTTCCTCTTTTTTCTCTTTAGCAGTTTTAAGAGGCTCTTTTTTAACTGCTTTTTTTACATCCTGACCTTTTGCCATAATGGTAGTTTTTGTGGTTGATATTTAATGATGTTAAGGTACATCTTTATATCGTTAAAAACTATTTATAGTGCATAAATTAAAGACCGTACTCTTTTATAACTTTTTCATCAAATACTTTTACCATAAGCCCGTGCCCTGCCCTGTTCATGTATTTCCATTTATTAGCAGTAAGCTTATTGGAAACAAATATTACATCTGCCCTCTTTTTAATAGTAAACGAATTTGATTTGGCTTCAAAAGTAACGTCACCGGTTTGCATTGCCTTCTTAAAATTTTCTGTCATGCTTTTACTCTCTGCATCGCTAACAGGCTCTTTAAACACCATCTTCATAAGCATGTCATATTTTACGAGGCTATAATTGCCATCATTAATATTCTTAACGGGGCCAAATTCAAAGTTAGGGTTACTTTTAAGCAGCATCATGGTATAGCCGTCGCCATTAAGCATGCCTTTAAGCATTTCCATCATTTTATCTTTGGGTATTATTTCAAATACTTTAGGATAGGTTCCGGCAGCCACCGATTCATAATTACCGGCCACAGTGTTATTATACATTTGCATGGCGGCTTCTTCCAGCGTTTGCCTGTCCTGCGCCGTTGCGCCAAAGCAGGCAGTAAGTAAAAAGGCTATTAGTATAAAATTTTTTTTCATAGTTTGTTTATTTATAAGTAAGCAAAAAGCCTGCCTTACATACCGGCAATATAAAAAAAAATCCCCGAACCAACGTTCGGGGATCTTCTGTATTTAATCAGGGCTATTCGTTAGCAATGATCCATTCGCCTGTAGCTAAAAGGCTTTCGGCTTTTTTAAATTTCATGGTCTCTGTCTTGCCGCTGCTTACATGCTTAACCGTTACATTATCGTTACGGTTAATTTTCGGCGCATCCCTTGTTATCGTTTCGGTAACCGCCGGGCGCGACTGGCTTTGTTCAGATACCTCGCGGGCGGCTGCTGCCATTTCATCGGTATTTAAAACCTCAGCCTTAACCTCTTTATATTCCTCTTTTTGGCGCACCTGCTGCCTTGCCTCCTGAATATTATCAGGATTTTGCGATGGCAGGTCGGCTTTAAACAGGAACGATATTACTTCTTTATTAATATCATCAAGCGTTTTCTTAAACAGGTTAAACGCCTCAAATTTATAAATTAGTAACGGGTCTTTTTGCTCATGCACCGCAAGCTGAACCGATTGTTTTAGCTCATCCATTTTGCGAAGGTGTTTTTTCCACGCTTCATCTACAATGGCAAGTGTAATATTTTTCTCGAAATCAGTAATAAGCGACTGCCCTTCGCTGGTATACGCCTTATCAAGGTTTGTTACCACATTAAGCGTTTTAATACCATCTGTAAACGGTACTACAATGCGCTCATACTGTCCGTTATTGTTTTCGTATACATTTTTTATAACCACAAATGCTTCCGATGCATTATGCGCGTTACGCGTTGTATACATATCAAGAACCGCTTTGTATACTTTACCTGTAAGCTCCCTGTCTGATAGTTTGATAAATTCACTTTCCGATACCGGAGAACTCATAGAGAAAATACGGATAAGCTCGAACTCAAAGTTTTTAAAGTCATTAACCGGCTTGTTGTTCTCTACAACCAGCTCGGCAGTATCATACATCATGTTGGCTAAATCTACCTTAAGGCGCTCACCATGCAGTGCATGTTTCCTGCGCTTGTAAACCACCTCACGCTGTGCGTTCATAACATCGTCATACTCAAGCAAACGCTTACGTACACCAAAGTTATTTTCTTCCACTTTTTTCTGCGCACGTTCTATTGATTTTGTCATCATAGAGTGCTGAATAACCTCGCCTTCTTTAAGGCCCATACGGTCCATAACCTTGGCAACCCTTTCAGAGCCAAATAAACGCATAAGGTTATCTTCAAGCGACACATAGAACTGAGAGCTTCCCGGATCTCCCTGGCGGCCTGCACGGCCTCGCAGCTGGCGGTCTACACGGCGGGAGTCATGGCGCTCTGTACCTATAATGGCAAGTCCGCCTGCATCTTTAACCTCTTTTGTAAGCTTAATATCGGTACCACGGCCGGCCATATTGGTTGCTATGGTTACCACACCCGGCTTACCGGCTTCGGCTACAATGTCGGCCTCTTTTTTGTGCAATTTAGCATTCAGTACATTGTGCTGAACGTTCCTCATTTTAAGCATACGGCTTAAAAGTTCAGATATTTCTACCGATGTGGTACCTATAAGTACCGGACGGCCTGCTGCCGAAAGTTCTGTAACGTCCTCAATAACGGCGTTAAACTTTTCACGCATTGTTTTGTATATCAGGTCTTCATGGTCTTTACGCGCCATGCCCCTGTTAGTAGGTATCTCTACCACATCAAGCTTGTATATTTCCCAGAACTCGCCGGCCTCTGTTACTGCAGTACCCGTCATACCACCCAGTTTGCTGTACATCCTGAAGTAGTTTTGCAGTGTAATGGTGGCAAAAGTTTGCGTGGCAGCCTCTATCTTTACATTTTCTTTAGCCTCAATAGCCTGGTGCAAACCGTCAGAGTAACGGCGGCCATCCATAATACGGCCTGTTTGCTCATCTACGATCATGATCTTGTTCTCCATGATAACATACTCTACATCTTTTTCAAAAAGCGTGTAAGCCTTTAAAAGCTGTGTAAGGGTATGTATGCGCTCGCTCTTAATAGAGAAATCTTTAAACAGCACATCTTTTTCTTCGGCTTCTGCCTCTTTGGCAAGCTTTTTCTTTTCGATGTTGGCAATCTCTGTACCAATATCCGGAAGTACAAAGAAATCATTATCGGTATCCTGAGAAAGGAATTTTATACCATTATCGGTAAGTTCTACCTGGTTGTTTTTTTCTTCGATAACAAAATACAGCACCTCATCTATTTTGTGCATGTCACGATTGTTATCGGCCATGTACTGGTTCTCTGTTTTTTGTAAAAGCTGCTTAACACCTTCTTCACTCAAGAATTTTATAAGCGCTTTATTTTTAGGTAAACCACGGTGTGCCCTTAGCAACAGGAATCCTGCTTCCTTGGTTTTACCTTCTTTCATTAATTTCTTAGATTCGGCCAGGATGCCGTTTACAAGCGTGCGCTGTAATGCAACAAGGTTATCTACTTTTGGCCTAAGCTCATTAAATTCATGGCGGTCGCCCTGAGGAACCGGACCCGAAATAATAAGCGGCGTACGGGCATCATCTACCAATACTGAATCGACCTCATCTACAATGGCATAATTATGCTTGCGCTGAACCAGGTCGTTAGGCGAATGTGCCATATTGTCCCTTAGGTAATCAAAACCAAATTCGTTATTGGTACCGTAAGTAATATCTGCAGCATAAGCATTACGCCTTGCATCGCTGTTAGGCTGGTGGTTGTCTATACAGTCTACCGTAATACCGTGAAATTCAAATAACGGCGCTTTCCAGGTACTATCCCTCTTGGCAAGGTAATCATTCACGGTTACAAGGTGCACACCGTTACCGGTAAGTGCATTAAGGTAAAGCGGCAGCGTAGCCACAAGCGTTTTACCCTCACCTGTTTGCATCTCGGCAATTTTACCCTGGTGCAACACGATACCGCCTATCAGCTGAACATCATAATGTATCATGTCCCACGTCATCTCTTTACCGGCAGCATTCCATGTATTAGCCCATGTA
>Ga0247814_10001821_pt1 | contig 12160 bp, 11 predicted proteins | sample UWRJL179409R1_FD_179947 | JGI IMG/M metagenome (GOLD analysis project Ga0247814, IMG submission 179947) | Plant litter microbial communities from Arlington Agricultural Research Station in Wisconsin, United States - UWRJ-L179-409R-1 | ecosystem: Environmental > Terrestrial > Plant litter >...
GCTTTCTGAAATTTTCGCACTCATTTCCTTGGTGCGAATTTCTTCATATTTTTTACGAGCATTATCATGGTCACGCATCACCGTGACCAAGCCGCGCTCGATTTGCGGCGTCTCAATAATTTGTGCCTCGTATTCGGCTATTTTTCCGAGTATTTGCTGCTTTTGATCGGCCAGCGACTTGATCCGTGCTTCGGCTGCGGAGATCCGCGCCTGAGCCCTGGCAACGTCCAGATTGACCGAAGCTCCTGCGCCAGCGCCTTTGCCGGCCTGAAGTGCAGCAATTTTGCGTTTGACGGCACGCACGTCGGGGTGGGCTGGCGTATACAGCGACTGCAACCGGGTGTACTCCGCTTTGAGGCTGGCCAGATCCTGTGGCTTATCAACCGCCGCACCGGGCACCCCAGGCCTGGTCGCTAGCCCGGCATTCGCGGCGGAAAGCTCCAACTCATTGAAGCGCAACTCCTCACGGGCAGTTTTGTAGTCACGGTCGATCTCCTTCAGCTCGGTTTCGGCGCGCGTCAACATATTCATGCGCAGCTCTTGATGCTCGGGCAGCGCGTTGCTGTGTGCCTGCTTGAAGTCCGCCAACCGGTTCTCAAGGGCTTCCAGTTCCACCCTGAGTTTGTCCGCCTCCTGCGTCAGGAACTCTGTCGTTTCACTGGCGCGCTCGGTGCGTTGCTTGATGTTTTCATCCAGAAACAGCGTCACCAGCTCCTTGGCAACTTTGTTCGCAATCTCTGGCTGCCGGTGCTCAAAGGAAAGACGGAAAGCAATCGTCACCTCTCCGCGCCCCTTGACGGCAGCACTGACCAGGGAGACCACAATCGCATTGCGCATTTCTTCAATCTTCTCGCTAACGCTCAGTTGCCGGCTTTGCGAAGCAAAAAGATTGTATTTGTCGATGATCCCTTCCAGATGTTCACGGGTCATCACGCGCTGGCGAATGACTTCGATGCGCTCATCGGCAAAGGTATTGTTGTTGGCCGCCACCAGGTCTGGTGAAATCTGTTGAGACTCCACCAGAATCGTGCCTGATGACTCATAGGTCGGCGGAAGAGAGATCGCTACCGCTATGCACACGCCCAGTATGACCACGAAACTCACGATCAACAGCAGGGCGTGGTGCTTGATGATAGCTAGGTAGTCGTTGAACGACATTTCGTATTCAGAGGCCATATTTCTCACACAGCTGAATGTCAGAGACCGGGATAACTATAAGTCAACGTCAGCCCGACGACGTTTGCAGTGGCATCCGGCAAGCCATCTTGCTGGCGTTGTTTGTATGTGTAGGATAGGCGTGCAATCCAAAAAGGCGAGAGTTCTTGGCTAAACCAGGCACTGTAATTTTGCAGGGTATTTGGCGTCCGGCCTTTGGCGTCTTGCCAGGAGGCATCGAAACCGGTGCGTCGGGTCTCGTCGACGGCATAGCTCCACGTACCCCTCAGGGCATCAACCTCGACGAAACCACCGTCCCCGCTGGCGAGAGTGCTACGACTGGCGTCGATGCTGGTATCAATACGCTCACCGGCATATTGCAACAGCAGACCGCCCTGACCCTTGGGGCCGCTACCGGTGCCGGAGACTTGGTTGAGACCCGCGTAGGCGGTCCCCCTGAGTCGCTCGGAGAATTGGACATTCAAGCCGACCGTGGGGGTGTAACTGTTTGAGGAAGCCACCGCAGACCCCTCCGCCGGCTCATAGCGCCTCACGCCAAGACGGGTGAACAGCTCGACCTGCTCACTCCATGCATAGTTCCAGCTGAAGCGGGTCGCCAGTTCGTCATAGTCGGTCAGTGAATCAACATCGTAAGTGACATGAGTGTAGTCAGTCTCATTAACCAGGGTACTTCGCTCGCTGAGAGCAGTGCTCCAGTTGCCGCCCACTACATACATTTTTTGCGTGCCATCAGACGCGACTACGCCGGTCTCCTGAACCACAGTGGAAAGCGTAGAGTTTTCTTCATACCTCGCCGTGAGTCCAAAAGCACCCGTTTCGGTCTCGCGCTGCCATCCCAACCTTAATCTGGGATCTTCACGGTCTGAAACGATCGACGTATCCGACGAACGCACGATATTTACCCCGAGACCAAACTGGAACTCATCCCGTCCGGCAGTACCCACGAGGCTGTAATCGGGGGCGATGATGGTACGGGTCACCCCTTTCTCATCACTCGTGAGCAGCAGTGGGTTGCTGTCGTACTCGACCGTCGATGGCACTGCTATTGCTGATTGCCAGGTAGCAGCATAGGTCATGTCCGACCACGACAATGCCAGGATTGCCGTCGCAACCCCGGTAGTTCGAAATCCAAGCAAAGTAATCCCTAGTGCCTTGCGCAAGGCTAAGGCACGACCAGCGTATCGCCGGCTTTAAGTAGAAAATTGGTGGACATGTCATCCCCCGACATCAACTTGCTGTAGTTGACGTGCAGGATCTCTTGTTTAGTCCCGTTGCGTCGCACAACCTTAATGTCGTCCTTATCGGCGAATTTGTCGAGCCCACCCGCCATGCTTATTACCTGCAGCACGGACGTTTGACCTGACATATGCACGGTGCCGGGTTTCAGCACTTTGCCCTGAACGTAGACGAGATTACCTTCGGTGCCGGTGACGACAACGCTCACCTGCGGATCAGGTATGAATTTCTCCAGCTTGGCAGCGATTTGCTGCTCGACAGCGGTGGTATCAAGCCCCTCAACATCGACTCGCCCTACCAGCGGGAAGGTAATGCTGCCATTGGGGAGTACGCGTACATCCTGTTTGAGCTTGTCTTCGCCCCAAACGGAAATAGAAAGGTTATCCCCCTGATTCAGTCGGTAAGCCCCGTCCTGTTCGACGGCATTGGAAATGCTGGGCCAAACGGCCAGCGCGCACAGCACAGGTATCAATGAACGGAACATCGGGATCCCTCCGTCTAAGTAGCCATGCAAGGAGTTTAGAACAAAAAAACCTAGTCAAATGACTCTAGCCTATTTCACGCCAAAGCCACTACTAAACAGCAATCACCTCGAGCTTCTGGGCGGTCAATTCCGCCACTGCAACACACCCGAAACCGGAACGTCAGTGCAAAACAGCAAAATAGCTTTATTTAACAATGACCTAGAGCAGGCAAACCCTCCCCGATGTATTCCGCGCCAATATTAACTACACCATGCCCGTTTGAACTGGCTCAACTGCAACACTGTCAACCTGACCATGATAACGTTTGCCAGCGCAACTAACCGACACCCACAACCACAAACAAACCAACATTACAAGAGAGACATCATCCGCAAAAACAATATATAAAGCTGTGTATCTACCCAGCCGCCAGAGTAACTGTCTAAATAACCATTATTGCCAAAAACGTTACTACTACTTATATCTTCCGTCGGTTAGCGACCACAATAAAACCAAACAACGCAGAAGAGAATAACCAGGCTGCCGCAGAAAGCGGTACCGCATTCGGTTGGTTGCTATTAGAGACCTCAACCAGACTTTTATCCTGGACAGTTGAATCAATCTTGAACTGCTTACTGTCAACCGCCGCCATTAATCCGTCACCCGAAGAAGAATTGACGGGTCCAGCCACGCCTGAGTCGGCGTGATGAGTAACACTATTAAATCTGGCAGATTGGGCATCATCGAAATAACTATTGGTGATCAAACCAAGACCCTTCCCAACGGTAAGTAACGCGCCGCCCGCATGCTTCTCAAGAGCCGTGCCAAGTTGAGGCCTTAGCGCCTCGCTGGCGTTACTAATTTCATTGGCCAAACTGTCCGCCTGAACACCAGCGGCTGCACCATTCAGGATCACAGACAACAACACAAATTTAATGACAAGTGTTGAGCGCATAACACCGCCTCCTTGCGTAGGGGGTTATTCTTTTGTCGGATGAAGGAATCTTTGTCGGTTAAATTGAGCCTATAAGCACATCGCCATTACGTCAATAGCTCGTCACAACAATAAATCGAAATTTCATTTTAAGGAGAGTGGCGTCAAAATAACGCCATAACATGCGCATCAGCCCAGAGAATTCTATCCATGTGAAATAGCTTCAGGCATAAGCGTTAGCCCGTATCAGGACGCTGGCAGACGACACGGCAAAGCGCTCTGCACCGGGCAACGAAGCACCTTGGCAATGGCATGGGCTCGACTGCCGACGACGACTGTAAAGGCCGGTTGTGGGCAATTTTATGAAAGTGCCCGGCGGCCGAGAGTTTTTGACGCATGAAGACGGCATGGCAAGTAAAGGCTCCCCGTGCATTCTCAGCCCTGGAACACTGTAGACGTCTCGGCGCTGCGCCAGGGAACCATGCTCAACCTCCCTGGCACCCACGCCGAGCAGATCAATGCAATACGCGTAAAAGGCATCGCGATTGAAAACAGGGTGAATGAGTGATCATTACTTCGGTTGCGCCACCGTACGCAAATAAGGTTTCACCGTCTTGAAGCCATCCGGGTACTTCTTCCTTGCGTCGTCGTCGGATACCGACGTAGGAATGATCACGTCCTCACCCGGACGCCAGTTCACCGGTGTGGCAACCGTGTGCTTGGCGTTTAACTGGATAGCATCGAGCAGCCGTAACACTTCATCGAAATTGCGCCCGGCACTCATCGGGTAGACCAGCATAGCCTTGATTTTTTTATCCGGGCCGACAATGAACACTGAACGTACCGTGGCGTTGTCCACGGCAGTACGAGCGCCGCCACTGGCGTTCGGGTGAATCATGTCGTAGAGCTTGGCCACCACCAGATTCTCGTCGCCGATCATGGGGTAGTTGACTGCATGGCCCTGGGTTTCTTCGATATCTTTGGCCCACGTCTGATGGTTACCGACCGGGTCGACGCTGAGACCGACAATCTTGGTGTTGCGTTTGTCGAACTCTGGCTTGAGCCCGGCCATATAACCGAGTTCAGTGGTACAAACCGGGGTGAAGTCCTTCGGATGTGAGAACAGGATGGCCCACTTGTCGCCAATCCATTCGTGGAAATGGAGCGTGCCTTCGGTGGTTTCGGCGGTGAAATCCGGTGCTTCGTCGCCAATACGAATGGTCATGTGCGTTCTCCTCGCTGTGAAGGGTAGAGAAACTCTCGGAACGATCCAGTATAGGAGACGTTGAAGTCTTCGCTTTGCACCTCGCCGAAGGGCTGGCGCCAGCGGTAAATGCCCGGACCTATCGGAGCTTTCCACCCGGTGCCCATCACTGAGCACACCGATTTACGAGACGAAAACCCCATCCGAAAATGCTGCCTATACTGCAATCCGGGGTCGATAGAGAAAACGGACAAAATCGCCAAGCATGCAGCCTGTCAGGTTGAGGTCATGGACAGTGACGCCGAGCCGTCAGGAAATGCAGAAAGCGGCCCAACTCTGACGCTGCGCGAGTGAACCGCCGGGCGCCTGGTTGATGAGGTGCACTTCAATCGGACACAACCCGGAAGACGTAAGGGATTGCCTCCTGTCGCCAGTGCTTGCATACGATTTTTTCCGAATTCTGCGGGTTCCCCAATCCAACTGCCCTGATTGTCTGCGCTAAGGACCTGACAGATGAATGTGATCGAGTATTTTGATCGAGTAAGAATCATCAATATCTCGTCAAGAAAGGATCGTCGTTTAGAAACAGTCGAAGAATTCACTCGCAATGGCTTTCACATTGATGATGAAAAAATAGGCTTTTTTGAGGCTGTTACGCCCAGCGAGGGAAATGGCTTCCCGAGCGTCGGGGTCAGAGGCTGCTTTTTGAGTCATCTGGGGGTGCTGGAAGAGGCGATGCGCCTGAATTTGAAAAATATCTTGATCATGGAAGACGACATACAGTTTTCCAGACATATTTCTCAATATGGTAGAGAGGCGATCGAGTCTCTGGATGGCATGGAGTGGGACATCGTCTACTTTGGGCATCCGTTTGAAGACAATTCAAACCTGCCCGCCTGGAAAGCAGTCGACCGGCCAATACATTTGGCCCATTTCTATGCTGTAAACGGGAAATGCTTTGGGAAATTGAGGGATTTTTTATTCCAGATTCTGGAGCGGCCACCGGGACATCCTGACGGAGGCCCGATGCATTATGACGCCGCTCTCAATACGCTTATTCATAACAACAAAGAAATTCTGGCTTACTATTTCACCTGGAATTGTGGCTATCAAAGGCCTTCGCGGACGGACCTGCATGAGCTTTCCCTCTTCGACAGGGTGCCTCTCCTGCGGCCAGTAATGGGTATGCTCAGGAGGTTAAAGGCAAAAAACCTGAGAAGAACCCGATAGATTTCTCTCTTCAGGGAAGGTCTGAAATACCCAATGTCTGATGTAAGCAGCCCCGCACGGCGCAGACACCGTGTCCGGGTGATTGTGGCAGACCGCCCTCCTCATTTGCGCGCCAACTTGTACCTGACGCACTCCTCGTAAAAGCTCTCGCGCAAGGCCGCGGGCTTCATCCGTGAATGACTGTCATAGGTTTGCTCGGTAATGCCCATCGCCATCATGTGCATCCACGGCTTGCTGAACTTGTAGGTATGTAACTTCTGCCGCGCTGCATACAGCGAAACCCCGGACAACTTGAGTTCCTGGGCTCTCGCCGCGGTGCCTGCACCCCAGCTGCAAACGTAACGATCATTCGATGCCAGCTCTTTGGCCTGGACAGAGGAGGCAACGCTCGCCAGGCCTAACGAAATCAGCGCAACCATCACATTCCGCATTTGCATTCGATTCCAACTAACTGAAAATAAATTGATTTTGGTCAAAATCTTCAGACTCCGGGGCCAGCAAAATGCCTTAAGTGCGCTATAGCCTGTTTTCTCCGTGTCTTACGGACGTTTCTTGCGCCAATTCAATCCTTTTCTTTAGCCAACACTCTCTCCCGCCAACGAACGAGGCAACGGAATGTCAGTCGCAAAAAAAATGACCGTGGGTCAACTGACGATGTTGACAGCCGTCAACATGTTGGGCTCCGGCATTGTGCTACTCCCCACAAAGCTTGCAGAAGTCGGCGGTATTTCCATCCTTTCCTGGCTGATCACGGCTACCGGCTCCCTGGCGCTGGCGTATGCCTTTGCGCGCTGCGGGATGCTCAGCCGGAAGACCGGGGGCATGGGCGGCTATGCCGAATACACGTTCGGCAAGGCGGGCAACTACATCACGAACTACACCTATGGCCTCTCGCTGTTGATTGCCAACGTGGCGATCAGTATTACGGCGGTCGGCTATATCCAGGAGCTGTTCCATGTTCAGCTTGATTCACTGCAAGTGGGTCTGGCGACCATCGCTCTGTTGTGGATCACCACTTTCGCCAACTTCGGCGGCGCGCGGATTACCGGCCGGATCGGTGCGATTACGGTTTGGGGGGTCATTGCGCCGGTGGTGCTGGTGTCCACCATTGGCTGGTTCTGGTTCGACAGCAGTGTCTACGCCGCCGGCTGGAACCCGCATAACATGGGCTGGTTCGACGCTGCCGGTGCATCGGTGGCGATCACCTTGTGGGCGTTCCTCGGCCTGGAGTCGGCGTGCGCCAACACCGACGCGGTGGAAAATCCAGAGAAGAACGTACCGATTGCGGTACTCGGCGGCACCCTCGGCGCGGCGGTGATCTACATCGTCTCCACCAACGTCATCGCCGGCATTGTCGATAACCCGGAACTGGCCTCCTCCACCGCGCCGTTCGGGCTGGTCTTTGCCAAAATGTTCACCCCTATGGTCGGCGACATAGTGATGGCCGCGATGGTGCTCGCCTGCGTTGGCTCGTTGCTGGGTTGGCAGTTCACCATTGCCCAGGTGTACAAAAGCTCCGCGGACACCGGTTACTTCCTGTCGATCTTTGCCAAGTCCAACAAGGCTGGAACACCCATTGCCGGCATGCTGGTGCTGCTGGCTGTGCAGACGGCGCTGGCTTTTCTCACCATCAGCCCTGACCTGAGCAAGCAGTTCGACACCCTCGTCAACCTCGCGGTAGTCACCAACCTGGTGCCGTACATCCTGTCCATGGCCGCACTGATGACCATGCAGAAAGTGTCCAACGTACCGGCGGGCAAGGCCTTGGCCACCAACATCATTGCCTGGGTGGCGGCGGCCTACAGCTACCTGGCGCTCTACAGTTCGGGCGAGCAAGCACTGATGCTCGGCGGCGTGGCGACCATCTTCGGCTACACGCTGTTCGGTTTCGTCAACAACCGCCTGATTGCACTCGAAGCGCACAACAACAGCGTACCGACGCAGACTGTCAGCGCACAGCACCTCACTGGCAAGCCGGTGCCGGTGAATAGCTTGAACAAAGTGACCGTGGAGGCTTAATTATGACGGAATATAGACAAACGCTCGGGATGCTCTCGCTATTGGTCAGCAGTCCACCAGACAAGCGCACCGTCTTCGGACGCGCCCTGACTCAGTTGGTCAATGATGTAGAAGAACGCGCCGTTCACGTGCTGGCGTCGGAAACCCTGAGCGACGCCACGTCGATCCTGTGTTCCGACCCGGCCATTCAATGCGTGCTGCTCAGCTGGGAAATGGACAAAAGCGAAGGCCACGAGGAATGCATCAAACTGCTGGTCAGCCTGCGTGAGCGCAACACCCGGGTGCCGGTTTTCCTGATTAGCGACCGCAGCACCGCGTCGAGCATTCCGCTGGTGGTCATGCAGCACGCCGACGACTTCATCTGGTTGCCCGAAGACACCAGCCGCTTCCTCAGCGGACGCATCCTGGCGGCCATCGAACGTTATCGCCAAGCCGCACTGCCCCCCATGTTCGGGGCACTGGTGAAGTTTTCCCGAACCTATGAATACTCGTGGCACACCCCTGGACATGCCGGGGGCACAGCGTTTTTGAAGAGCACTGCGGGGCGAGCCTTCTACGAGTTTTTTGGCGAGAACCTGCTGCGTTCCGACCTGTCGATTTCGGTCGGTGAACTCGGTTCGCTGCTCGATCACAGCGGCCCCATCGGCCAGGGCGAGCGCTACGCCGCCAAAGTGTTCGGGGCCCATCGCACCTATTACGTCACCAACGGCTCGTCGATGTCCAACCGCGTCATCCTCATGGCCAGCGTTACGCGCAATCAGATTGCCCTGTGCGACCGCAACTGCCACAAGTCCGCCGAGCATGCGATGACCCTGTCCGGGGCCATTCCGACCTATCTGGTGCCGACTCGCAACCGCTACGGCATCATCGGCCCGATCCTGCCGCACACCCTGAGCGCCAGCGGCGTGAAAGACGCCATCGCCAGTAACCCGCTGGTCAAGCAAGGCATCGACCCGACACCCGTCCACGCGATCATCACCAACTCCACCTACGATGGCCTGACCTACAACGTCACCCGCGTCGAAGAGTTGCTGGGGCAAAGCGTCGATCGTCTGCATTTCGATGAAGCCTGGTACGGATATGCGCGTTTCAACCCGCTGTACCGCGAGCGCCACGCCATGCACGGCAACCCGGACGATCACGACGACTCGAAGCCGACCGTGTTCGCCACCCAGTCGACCCACAAGTTGCTGGCCGCCCTCTCCCAGGCTTCGATGATTCACGTGCGTAACGGCCGCAACCCGATCGATCACGGGCGCTTCAACGAGTCGTACATGATGCACGCCTCGACTTCACCGAACTACGCAATCATGGCTTCGTGCGACGTCAGCTCGGCAATGATGGAAGCGCCCAGCGGGCAAATCCTCACCACCGAATCGATCGAAGAAGCCATCAGTTTCCGCCAGGTCGTCTCGCGCATGCACAACGAGATGTTGAGCAAGGAAGACTGGTTCTTTACCTGCTGGCAACCGCCGACCGTGCAGGTTGGCGCGGCCACCGTGCCGTTCCATGAAGTCGACCCGGTGCTTTTGAAAACCGAGCCGAACTGCTGGGTACTGCACCCCAACGCGGTATGGCACGGCTTCGGTGACATCGAAGAAGGCTACTGCATGCTCGACCCGATCAAGGTCTCGGTGCTCAGCCCCGGCATGGGCGACGACGGCAACCTGCTCGACTCGGGCATCCCGGCTTGTGTACTCACGGCGTACCTGGGACGTCAGGGCATCGTGGTCGAGAAAACCACCGATTTCACCATCCTGTTCCTGTTCTCTATCGGTATCACCAAAGGCAAATGGGGCACCTTGCTCAATGCCCTGCTCGACTTCAAACGCGACTATGACGACAACGTCGAACTGGAACTGTGCTTGCCGGATCTGCTGGCCGCCAACCAGACTCGTTACGCCGGCATGGGCCTCAAGGACCTGGCCGACGAAATCTTCGCGGCCATGAAGAAACACAAAACCACCGCCAACATGGCCCAGGCGTTCGGCACACTGCCGCATGCCGAATTCAGCCCGGTGGAGGCCTACGAAAAACTGGTCAGAAACGACATCGAACGGGTGACCCTCGAAGAAGCCGCCGGACGCATCGCTGCGACCGGGATCGTGCCGTATCCACCGGGCATTCCGTTGCTGATGCCGGGTGAAAACGCCGGGTCTGCGGACGGGCCGTTGCTGGCCTATCTCAAAGCACTGGAAGCCTTCGACAAATCCTTCCCGGGTTTTACCCATGACACCCATGGGATCGAAAGCGAGGGCGGGGTTTATAGCTTGCTGGTGTTGAAATGAGCTAGCGCCTGTCCGTACTGCGAAGTAAAAAAACGGGCGCCCTGAAGGCGCCCGTTTTACATGTCGTCTCCTGAGCGATTACCCCGTCGGGTTTAAACCCTCACATTGCGCCCCGGCAACGATGACCGCTGGCTGGTCTCCCAATCCTGGACCAGACCGACGGGCGCATCGGATGCCGGCAGCATGGTACGCCCACGCACCAGATCGGAAGCCCGCTCGGCCAGCATGATGGTCGGTGCATTAAGGTTGCCGTTTGGCTCGGTCGGGAACACCGACGAGTCAATCACCCGCAACCCCGCGCTGCGGCAGGACCTGGCGAGACCGCCGGTCAAGTCCGCGGACTCAGCCCTTGGCCGCCATCGCGGTGACTTCCACGCGCATGCCTTCAACCGCCAGGGAGGCCACGCCAACGGCGGCCCGAACTGGCCAGGGCTTGGCGAAGAAGCGCTGGTAGACCTCGTTGAAGGCGGCGCGGTCGGCCATGTCGGTAAGGTAGATGGTCAGATGCAGAACCCGGTCCATCGAACTGCCGGCGTGCTCCAGCGCAACCTTGAGCGCCTGCAAGGTGCATTCGCTTTGCAGGGTGATGTCGCCCAATTCCAGACTGCCATCGGCGCGGGTGGGGATCTGAGTGGAGACCAGCAAGCCGCCGAAACCTGCGACATCGGAGGAGATGGATTCTGGATCAGGGTCGGGGAGAAAGGTGATGTCGTGGTTTGCCATGGGATCTCTTGCTTGAGGGGGATAAAAGGGTTGTCGAGTATATAACGGCTGGAAAACTCAGAAAAAACTACAATCCAGGCAAAGTTCACTCCAGCAGCGAAACCAGGCGCGGCTCAATTGAGGTCTCAAACACCTCAAGCAGAGCCAGCGTCACCGGCAGCTTGAAGCGCCGGCGTCCCGCGCTGCCGGGATTGAGGTAGAGCTGTTCGCCGCGCCATTCTATGCGGGGCTTGTGGGAATGGCCGGTGATCACCAGCTTGATACCGGCATCAAGCACGGCGGGGAGATCGGCACTGTCATGTACCAACAAGGTCTGCCAACCATTCAGGTCGAAACATAGGCAGTCGGCGAGATTTTCCGCCCAAGGGGCGTCCAGGTCATTGTTGCCGCGGACCACGTGCAGCGGGGCTATTGATGCCAGTTGTTCGAGGATTTCGGGGTTGCCGATGTCGCCCGCGTGAATAATCCGCTCGCAACCCTGCAGTGCAGCAAGGGCTTCGGCGCGGAGCAAACCATGGGTATCGGAAATCACGCCCACTTTCATGCGACGCTCCTGACCCGGTTCATGTACCGGCACCTATTCCTCATAGCGACCCGTGGCATCACGGTCGCGCTCGTATCGTCTCGTGAGCGGAAACGGCGGCAACCAGGACTCGCGACGCACGATCCAGCTTTCGTAGGTTGGCATCAGTTGGTCTGGGGCATCCAGGGATCCCAGATTCACTTCGATTTCGTCGTCGGTGCGCGAAAAAACGGACGAGCCGCAGCGAGGACAGAAGAACCGCCCGGCGTAGTCGCGTGTTTCGCCTTCGATCGTCACCGCACTCTGAGGGAATATCGCGGACGCATGAAACAGCGCCCCATGATGCTTGCGGCAGTCGAGACA
>Ga0247814_10001824_pt1 | contig 12150 bp, 13 predicted proteins | sample UWRJL179409R1_FD_179947 | JGI IMG/M metagenome (GOLD analysis project Ga0247814, IMG submission 179947) | Plant litter microbial communities from Arlington Agricultural Research Station in Wisconsin, United States - UWRJ-L179-409R-1 | ecosystem: Environmental > Terrestrial > Plant litter >...
GAGGCCGAGGCGCAGGCGCACGCCGCCGAAGTGCTCGCCGACCTCAGCGTCGACCGCTCCGAGGCGGCCAGCGACCACGAGGAGATCGGCTCGGCGATGGGCGCCGCTGTCTCGAGTTTTCTGTTCTTCGCGTCGGGCGCGGTGATTCCGGTGCTCCCGTACCTGTTCGGCGCGACGGGGTTGACCGCGGTGATCATCGCGGCCGCGCTCGTCGGTGTCGCCCTGCTCGTCACGGGTGCGATCGTCGGCCTGCTCAGCGGCGGCCCGCCCCTACTGCGCGCGCTGCGCCAGCTTGCCATCGGCTTCGGCGCCGCTGGGGCCACCTACGCGCTTGGCCTGCTGTTCGGCGCGTCGATCGGCTAGTTCGAGCCGAGCACACCCGCCGTGTCGATGGCGCCATCCGGCCCGATCGCACGGATGAAGTAGTTGACGTCATATGGCGCCGCGACCACCGATCCATCGAGGGCTGCAGCCACCGCCGGGGCCTCATCGACCGACACCTGGTCGACGAACAGCTGCGGCCAGCCGTTGCCCGTCGTCGGGGCCTCCAGCCAGAACTGCGCCGCGGGGAAAGCAATGCTCGCGGCGATGATCAGCTCGTAGCCCGCAGGCGTCAGACTCTCGGGCAGCTCGGTGAGGCGAACACGACCGAGCTCGGCCCAGAGCCTGCCGCCCTCCTGCCAGAGGGGCGATCCGTTGAGCAGCCGCTGAACCGCCTGAAGATCGGATGCCGCCCCCACTGTCACAAAAGGGATGTCACTACCAACCAGCACACTCTGCACCCCCGGCGCGCCCTTGATCGCCATGAACGCCTGCACGTCGACGCCCTCGGGGTACACGGGGAACCCGCTGCGATCCTGCGCGGGCAGGTCGTCATCCGGCTCGGTGTCGATGAGCTCGAATCCGATCCCGGCCGTCCACTGGCCCGGCACCGCGTTCTGCTCGCTGTAGGTCAGGGTTGCCGCGGCCGCCTGCGCAACCTCTTCGGCGGTCGCGACGTCGGCCATGGTGACGCCGAGCGTGACGACCCAGTACTCGGGCTCCGACGGCTCCACGTCGCTCGACTGGTTCAGAGGCTCCTGGTTGACCATGACCTCGAGCACGCCCGGCAGATCGGCGAGCGTGCGCTGGGCGGGTTGGGTGAAGTCGAGCGGGGTAGGTGTCGGTTCCGGCTGCTGCGAGGGCTGTACCTCGGCAAGGCAGCCGGTCAACAGCAGCGCACTCGCGGCCAGCAGCAGGATTCGCTTCACGGGGTCAGCCTAGGTTGACGTGCTTCGCGGGCGCGTCCTCCCAGAGAGTGAGACGGGTCGAATGCGCAAGCCCCTCGAAGATTCGCGCGGCGCGCCTAGCGTGGAGCAATGATGACCCCCGACGAGAAGCGCCACGACCAATTGACAACAGCACCCAAGGCCACAGAGAAAGACGCCGCACCCCGCATCACCACGAGCGAGCATGACGGGGTCACGCGCATCGACGTCGCCGAAACCGCGGTGGTGCGACCGGGCAATCCCGACAAGCAGAACGGCTGACGAGAATCTACGTCTTCTGGCTGGTGAACCGCCGACCCGAGATGGTCGTCGGGGTGATCCGAATGTAGTTCCACTTCACCGGCGGCGTCGCGGTGGTCAGAGCGAGCACACCTGACTCTTCTATCTCGGCGTCATTCGCGAGGCGCTCGGCGGTGCCACGCACGACAACGCTCCAGTAGTAGTCCTGCCCCCGAGTGCCGTCCACCTCGAAGGCGACGGAGGGTGACGCGGTGATTGCGACGAGCTTGCCCCCGGGGGCACTGCGCAGGTAGATCGCCTTCTCGTGCGCGGTGAAGTTCACCGGGTACACGTCGACGCCGTCGGCCGCGCGCACGGCCAGCCGGCCGACGGTTGCCGTGCTGAGCTCAGCCCAGCACTGCTCATCGCTTAGCTCGTCGAGTGAGGCGCTTGGCGAGCTCATCGCTCCAGCCACTCCCAGCCGGAGACCTCCGGAGCGTCGGTTCCGTGTGCGTAGGCGTAGGCGCGCAGCCGGGAGCGTTCGTCTTCGAAATGCTCGACGAGCGATCCATAGCGCGCCTCTAGACCTGGCACGTGTCGAATGACGTCGATCGCGATGCGATAGCGGTCGAGGTCGTTCATCATCAGCATGTCGAAGGGCGTGGTTGTCGTGCCCTTTTCGCGAAAGCCGAGCACGTGAAAGTTCGCGTGGTTGGTGTGGCGGTAGGCGAGCTGGTGGATCAGGCTCGGATACCCGTGGAACGCGAACACCACCGGCCGGTCGGTCGTGAAGATCGCGTCGAACTCGGCGGTCGGCAGCCCGTGCGGATGCTGGTCGTGCGCCTGCAGCCGCATGAGGTCGACGACGTTGACGAAGCGCACTCGCAGCTCGGGGATGCTGGCGTGCAAGAGCCGCACAGCTGCCATTGCCTCGAGGGTCGGCACGTCGCCGGCGCTGGCGATGACGGCATCCGGTTGCTCGCCTGTGACCTCGGAGCCAGCCCAGTCCCAGATGCTGATGCCCCGTGCGCCGTGAGTGCGGGCCTCCGCAAGGCTGAGGAAGGTGGGGGCGGGCTGCTTGCCCGCGACGATCACGTTGATGTAGTCGCGGCTGGCGAGGCAGTGCTCTGCGGTGACCAACAGGGTGTTGGCGTCCGGCGGAAGGTAGACGCGCACGACATCCGGGCTTTTGGTAACAACGTGGTTGAGAAAGCCAGGGTCTTGGTGCGAGAAGCCGTTGTGGTCCTGTCGCCACACGTGCGAGCTGAGCAGATAGGTGAGCGAGGCGATCGGCTGGCGCCACGGAATCTCGCGCGCCGCCTCGAGCCACTTGGCGTGCTGGTTGAACATCGAATCGACGACGTGAATGAAGGCCTCGTACGAGTTCATCAGGCCGTGGCGGCCGGTGAGCAGGTAGCCCTCGAGCAGACCCTCGATGAGATTCTCGCTGAGAATCTCGATCACCCTGCCGCTCGCCGCGAGGTGCTGGTCGGTCTCCACCGTCTCGCCGAGCCACTGCTTTGCGGTCACGTCGTAGACGCCGTCCAAGCGATTGGATGCCGTCTCATCCGGCCCGAAAATGCGAAAGTTCACCGGGTTGGCCGCAATCACGTCGGTCAGCCAGTCGCCGAGCGCGCGGGTCGCCTCGACGGTCTTTCCCGCAGCGACTCCGCGCTTCTCGATGGGCGGCAGCACGAGCGGCGAGAGAGTGCGTCCGCCATTGGCCGCGGGCAGCGCGCTCATGCGGCGCTCGCCGCGGGGGCGAATGGTTGAGAGCACGTTTGCGGCCCTGCCCTCGGGGGTGAAGAGCTCTTCTGGGCGGTAGCTGCGCATCCATCGCTCCAGCTCTGCGAGGTGCTCCGGGTTCTCGGTGACCGCGCTCAGCGGCACCTGGTGCGAGCGCCAGGTGCCCTCGACCGGCAGCCCGTCGACCTCGCGCGGGCCCGTCCAGCCCTTGGGCGTGCGCAGGATGATCATCGGCCAGACCGGTCGCTGCGAGTTCTCGGTGACGCGGGCATGGCGGCGGATCTCGGCGATCTGGTCGGTGGCGCGCTCTACCGCGGCAGCCATGGCGGCGTGCACGACCATCGGGTCTTCGCCGTCGAAGCCGCCAGAGACAATGATCGGCTCGTAGCCATAGCCGCGAAACAGCGAGAGCAGTTCGTGCTCTGGAATGCGGGCGAGCACCGCCGGGTTCGCGATCTTGTAGCCGTTGAGGTTGAGGATTGGCAGTACGACGCCATCCGTCTGCGGGTTGAGAAACTTGTTGAGGTGCCAACTGGCGGCGAGCGTTGCCGTCTCGGCCTCGCCGTCGCCGATGACGCAGGCGACGATGAGCCGCGGGTTGTCGAGGGCGGCTCCGAAGGCGTGCACGAGAGAGTAGCCAAGCTCGCCGCCCTCGTGAATCGACCCGGGCGTGGTCGGCGAAGCGTGCGAGGGGATGCCGCCGGGGCTCGAAAACTGGCGGAACAGCTGCAGCATGCCGGCTTCATCCTCTGACACCGCGGGGAACAGCTCTGAGTACGTGCGGTCGAGCCAGGTGTTGGCCACCATGGCAGGGCCGCCGTGTCCCGGTCCGGCGATGTAGAGCACGTCGAGCGAGCGCTCGACGATGAGGCGGTTGAGGTGCGCGTAGATGAGGTTGAGTGCGGGGGAGGTGCCCCAATGGCCGAGCAGCCGCGGCTTGATGTCGTCGGCGGTGAGGGGTCGCCGCAGCATCGCATTGTCGCGAAGGTAGATCTGCCCGACGGTGAGGTAGTTCGCCGCGCGCCACCAGGCGTCCACCGCATAGAGCGGGTGATCGCTGCGACGGGTGAGCTCGGTCGACTCGATGAGTGTCATGACTTGACGGTACGTTCAGCACCCGCCGTGCTACAGGGTCAAAGGTCCCGGTTCTCCAGATGCAACACCGCTGCCTGCGTGCGCCGTTGCAGTCCGAGCTTGCTCAGCAGCCCAGAGATGTAGTTCTTGACGGTCTTCTCGGCGAGGCCAAGGCGCTCGCCGATCTCGCGGTTGGTGAGGCCCTCGGCGATGAGCGGAAGGATGTCGCGCTCCCGCATGCTCAGCGACTCCAGCCGCGGGTCTGACTGGTGTGTCTCGGTGATGCGCTGCACCACGCGCCCACTCATCGAGGGGTGGATGAGCTTCTTGCCCGCGGCGACCTTGCGCAGCGAGTCGAGCAGGCCGCTGCCCTGCACATCCTTGATGACGTAGCCCGCCGCGCCCGCCAGCACGGCCGCGTAGATTGCCTCGTCATCGTCGTAGCCGGTGAGGATGAGGCACTTCACCTCGGGGTTCTCTGACCGCACCTCGCGGCACACGTCGATGCCGCTGCCGTCGGGCAGGCGCACATCGAGGATCGCCACGTCGGGTCTGGTTGCACGAATGCGCGACCGCGCCTGCGCCGCCGTCGCCGCCTCGCCGATCACCTCGATGTCGGGCTCCGCGGTGAGCAGCGCAGAGATTCCGCGTCGCACCAGCTCGTGGTCGTCGACAAGGAACACCCGAATCATGCGGACTCGTCGATGGGCACTGTCCAGCTGATGCGGGTGCCCGTGTCATCCGATGCGAATTGCATGCTGCCGCCACGGCGGAGCGCGCGCTGCTCGAGGTTGTCGACGCCGCTGCGGCGGGTCGAGCCCTGGGCGCCGCGTCCGTCATCCGTGATGCGCAGCTGCACCTCGTCGTCGGTGACCGCCAGTTCGACCGCGCTGTTCTCGGCCCGCGCGTGCTTGACGATGTTCATCAGCGCCTCGCGCACGACGGCGATGATGTCGTCGGCCAGCGTTCCGGCGATGACGAGGTCGACGGGACCCGCGAAGCTGACGTTCGGGGTACGAGCGAGCCGGGGTGCCACCTCGTTGGCCAGGTCGATGATCAGGTGGCGCACGGTCGCGTTGCGATCAGCCACGGGGCGCGACAGGGCGAAGACAACCGTGCGGATGTGCGAGATGCTTGCATCGATATCCGCCACTGTCTGTGTGAGACGGCCCGCAATCTCGGGCGACGTCACACCGGCAACGGTCTGCAGTTCCATGCCCGCGGCGAACAGCTGTTGGATCACGTGGTCGTGCAGGTCGCGCGCGATGCGTCCGCGGTCCTCGAGCAGCGCCACGCGCTCGCGGTCGCTGCGGGCAGAGGCCAGCTCGATCGCGACGCTCGCCTGTCCGGCGAAGTCGGCGGCCAGTTCGAGGTCGGAGTGGCGAAACTGCGGCGCCTGCTGCAGTCGGCCAACGAGCAGTACGCCGGTCGTGCGTCCGTTGGCGACGAGCGGCACGGCCATGACGGGCCCGAGCTCTCGGTTGTCGCTGAGCTTCAGACCCGCGCTGTCGTCGTTGAGTCGCGGCTCCCGTCCGTCGAGCAGCAAGCCGGCGATTGCAATCCGTGAGCCTTGGATCGACTCGCTGTCGAGTCCCCGTGCCGTCTCGACGGTCATGACGCCCGCGTCATCCGTCGCCTGCAGCACCCACACGACGTCGGCTTCGGCGAGGGTGAGCACCCGAGTGGCAAGAATTTCGAACACGTCGACTTCGTCGCTCGATAGCAGCGCGGCGGTGATCTCTGCGGACGCAGCGGCCCATGCCTGACGACGGTGGGTCTCGGCGAAGAGCCGGGCGTTCTCGATCGCAATGCCGGCGGTCGCTGCGAGGGCGGTGATGAGGCTCTCGTCTTCCTCGCTGAACTCGCCCGTCGCCTGATTGCTGAGGTAGAGGTTGCCGTAGACCTCGTCGCGCACGCGGATCGGTACCCCGAGAAAGCTGTGCATCGGCGGGTGGTGGGCGGGGAAGCCCACCGAGCGCGGGTCGGCCGAGAGATCGGGGATTCGGATCGCGTGCGGGTCGTCGATGAGCGCACCGAGCAGACCGTGCCCTTCGGGCAGGTGGCCGATCTCCGCGGCTGCGTCATCCGGTATGCCGACGTGGATGAACTGCTCGAGGCCGCCGTCGGGGGAGATCACGCCGAGGGCGCCGTACTCTGCCCCCACCAGCTCGACGCCGGCCTCGACGATGCGGCGCAGCACTACGGGAAGGTCGAGGTGCTCGATGACCGCCTGGTTGGCGCGCAGCAAAGCGCGCAGTCTGCCCTGGGTCTCCAGAACATCCTGCGCGCGCTGCATAAGGTCGCTGAGGGCTCGGTCGAGCTCGCCGCGGGCGTTGTCGGGGAAGGTGAACGAGCTGGCGTCGGTCATCGTCCTCCGTTTCGAGCGCGGTCGTCGCCACTCTACGCCCGCGACGTGTGCGCTATGCCAGCCAGCGAGTGTAACTGCGCACTACGGGCAGCTCGCGCCACAGCTTGCCGAGCCCCCAGGTGTCTCCGGCCGCGGTTGCGGCGACGACGATCAGGGCCAGGGCATAGATGATGTGGTAGTCGACGAGGGGGTTGGTCGATGAGGTGAGCGGCGTGAAAGGCCACTCGGCCAGGTACATGAGCACCATGATGAGGGTGCCGACGACCGCGCTAACGCGCAGGCCGATACCGAGCACGACCGCAAGGCCGATGCCGAGCATGCCGAGCATGAAGAGCAGATCGCTGGCCGGGCTGGCGATAGCCGAGAAGAACCACTTGAGCGGGCCGGTAACGGCGTCGCCGAGCAGGAAGCCCTGGCTCGGGGTGCCGCCATTGATCCAGGCGCGCTCAGCCGGCGTCGAGAAGCCGAGGCCGAAGGTCTTGTCGAGAAACGCCCAGAGAAAGATGAAGCCGGTCGCCAGTCGCAGGATGGCGAGCGCGTGGCGAGCCCCCGGCGTCGCGACGGCGACGGTGGTTGTCGTGGCGACTCGCGGTGCGAGTGCCGTGTGCGTTGTTGCAGTCATGTCGATCTCGTTCCGGTCGGTGGATAGTGAGGCAAGACTCGTCCTGCAACCGACCAGCAGTAAGGGCCGAAGGTCCCGGGACCTCCGGCCCTACTGCGAGACGCGCTAGTCGGTCAGAGTTCAGTCATGAAGCACATCGATGATCGCCAGTGGGCACTGCTCAAGCGGCACGCCGCCAGCCACCTCACCGACCCGAACTGGCTCGGCGGCGCCTACTGCGTCACCAACGCCGAAGTGCATGGGCGCGTGCTGCTGCCGGTAGGACCGTGGGATGCGGTCGTGCTCTCACAGCGCCTCAGCTCAGACGTGAGCAAGTGAGCTCGACAGCGCGCGGTGCGCGTTCGCCTGGGCGATGAGCAGGGCGCCCTTCTCTTCGCCGGTTGCCACTGCGTCCGCGCCGGCGAACCAGCGGGCGGGCGGAGCGTCGGAGTCAGCGAGCTGCACAAGGGCTGCGGCGAGCTTTGCCGGGTCGCCCGTCTGCTGTCCGTCCATGCCCTGCCAGCTGGCCACGGTGGAGGCGGTGCGCTCCGCGTAGTCCTCGATCCCGACTTCGGGCCAGATGGACGATGCCCCGGTGACGAGAAGCTCGGTGCGGAAGAAGCCGGGGTCGACGATCATCGTCGAGATACCGAAGGGCTGCACGTCGAAGGTGAGTGCCTCCATCCAGCCCTCTAGTGCGAACTTCGACGGCGCGTAGGCGGCGCAGAACTCGGTGCCGACGATGCCGGCCGTTGAGCTGACCGTCACGATCTGGCCGCTGCGCTGGGCACGCATCACCGGCAGCACAGCGCGCGTGACGTTGAGCGGGCCGAAGAAGTTGGTCTCCATCTGCGCGCGCAGCTGTGCGTCGCTAATGACCTCGAAGAATCCGGCATAGAAATTGCCCGCGTTGTTGACGAGTGTGTCGATGCGGCCGAAGCGCTCGACGGCCGCGGCAACGGCGGTCTCGATCGTTGCGGGATCGGTCACGTCGAGGGCGACGGTGAGCAGGTTGTCGTGCTCGCCGAGGGCGGCGCGCACACTATCGGCGTTGCGGCCAGTGGCCACAACGCGGTGCCCGGCGGCGAGGGCAGCGCGGGTGATGTCGATACCCATGCCGCGACCGGCACCGGTGATGAACCATACGGAGTTGTTTGTCATGGCTCCAGTCAATGGCTCGATGAACACGGCAGGGAGACCCGCTTCTTAGGGTTAACGGCAGACATCCCCACGCGGCCTGTGCCTGACGTAAGTTCGAGGCATGGATAGTCGCAGCGACATCCGCGAGTTCCTCACTTCACGGCGCGCGCGGCTCACCCCCGCCGAGGCGGGACTTCCCAACTTCGGCGGCCAGCGTCGGGTTGCCGGTCTGCGTCGCGAAGAGGTCGCGCTGCTCGCAGGCATGAGCGTCGAGTACTACGTGCGACTCGAGCGCGGCAATGCGCTCGGTGTCTCTGAGCAGGTGCTCGACGGCATCAGCCGTGCGCTGCAGCTCGACGACGCGGAGCACGCCCACCTGTTTGACCTGGTGCGCGCTGCGAACGCGGGTGCACAGCCGACTCGCCGCCGCGCTCCCGCGACGCAGCATGTGCGGCCAGCCACCCAGCAGCTCATCGACGCGATGACGGATGTGCCGGCGATCGTGCAGAACGGTCGACTCGACATCCTCGCCAGCAACCGCCTCGGCCGTGCACTATTCGCAGAGATCCACGCGCTGCAGCCGCCCAACTTCGCCCGCTACGTGTTTCTGGGAGAGACGGCTCCCGATCTGTACCGGGACTGGGAGGACGCGGCGCAGCAGACCGTCGCCCTGCTGCGCGCGGAGGCCGGGCGCGTTCCCCGCGACCGTGCCCTCAGCGCCCTCGTCGGCGAGCTGAGCACCGGCAGCCAGCGCTTCGCCGAGCTGTGGGCATCGCACGACGTTCGCGAGCACCGCACCGGCGTGAAGCTCATGCGCCACCCGGTCGTCGGCGATCTCGATCTCAGCTTCGAGGGTCTCGGACTCCCGACAGACCCGGGGCTCCTGCTCATCGCCTACAGCGCCGAGCCTGGGTCGCCGACACATGAGCGGCTGCAGCTGCTGTCGAACCTCACGGCGACGGCAAGCATCGACAACTGACCGTTGCGTAGTCTTGCACCGCAAGATATCTTGTCGGCATGGAAGATAACGCGACAGCAACCCAGCTTCGCCGTGGAGTCGCCGGCCCCTGCGTCCTCGCGTTGCTCGAGTCCGGTCCGCACTACGGCCTCGAAATTGTCAAGCGGCTCGATGCCGCGGGTCAGCTTCTCACCAGCCAGGGAACGGTCTATCCGCTTCTTGGACGGCTTAGCGACGCCGGCTGGGTGGCGAGCGACTGGCAGGTAGCCGATGGTGAGCGACCACGTCGGTACTACACGCTGACAGATGCCGGTCGTCGAGAGCTTGGGGCTTTTCGCGACGAGTGGGGGCGCTTCTCTACCGCTGTTGACTCGCTGCTGGGTGGGCGGCAGGAGGTGACGAGCAATGTCTGAGCACGCTCGCGTGGAGGAGTTCCTTCGGTCCTTTGACGTCGCGGCTACGCAGCTGCCGATCGCGCGACGCCGACTGCTACGCGCAGAGATCGCCGCACATCTGCATGAGGTTGTGTCGCCCGAGGCCACTGACGACGAGGCACGTCTCGCTCTGCTCGAGTTCGGTACTCCCGTGGAGATCGTCGCGCAGGAGGGGGTGACCGCGCCCGTCAAAGCTCGGTCGCGGTGGATGCTTGTCGCGGTTGCCGCCTTGGCTGTCGCCGCGGTTGTGGCGGTCGTGATCGTGAACCGTCCGTCAGCTCCCACGACAGAGGAGCAGCCAATGACGGCTGCCACCTACGATTCCGTGGTGCGGGCGAACCCTGAAGGTTCGGAGCGCGAGACCGAGGGGGACGCCTTTCGCGCCTACGCATCTGAGGCGGGACAGCTGCCGGCGCTTCCTCCGGGAGCGGAGTGGCCTGCTGGAGTTCAGGCGGGGCTCAACGAAGGTCTCACGCCCGATGGCAGCGGTGTGATGGAAGGTGGAGCTGGCGTCTGGCAAGCACGATATACCTGGCTGTGCGCCTGGGAGTGGGAGTACCTCAATGCCTCGACATTGGACGACACCGCCCGCAAGGCGACAGCTATCGAGGCATTCGACGTCTGGATCTCTTCAGACTTCTCGGCGGATGTGGACCCGGAGGGAGCGTGGGGAAGGAGCTTGTTCAGGGCAATGGAAGAGCGCAGCCTGAGGGACTTCAAAATCGATTTCACCGACACCTGTATGAAGGCAGGAATCCTCGGCGTGCAATACAGCTACTGATAGCGCAACCCCCTTGGCCGACGGGATGACACCCAACGAGAAGCGCCCCGACAAGCAGAGCGTCTAGTACGTGCGCACACCCGCATACGAGCGGATGTGCACGATCAGGCCGTTCTCGAACTCGTAGAGATCGCACGAGCTGACGACTGACTTTTCGCCGTCCTCATCCACGTACTCGACAACACTGTCGACGACGACGGTGTCGTCGCTCTCGATGACCCGCCGGTCGATGAAGGTCGTGGTGATGGTGCGCAGTGCTTCGGCCGACTCGGCGGTGAGGGCGAGAACCTCGGCCTTGTTCAGGCGCGGCGCGCCCGCGACGAGGTCCCAGAAAACAACATCGGCGAGGTAGGGCTCTGCCTCGTCGAAGCGGTGGCTCGAGAAGGCGACGGCGATTTCGGAGGGCGTCAGCGGCATGCGACAACCCTAGAACGAGATGCCGTCGCGCCCCTTCTGCTTCGCCCGGTACATCGCGGCGTCGGCCTGTTCGAGCATCTCGAGGGTTGCAGAGTTGGATGCCATCGTCACGATTCCAACGGATGCCGTGACCGCGAACCCGTGCTCGCCAATCGGCTGCCGGGCCGCCTCGGTGATGCGTTGGGCAAGTGCTTCGGCCTCCGCGTGGGAGCTGTTCTCGCACATGACGACGAACTCGTCGCCGCCGAGTCGCACGACGCGGTCGTCGGAGCGGGTGGTCTCGACGAGGCGACGGGCGGTCTCGATGATGACGGCATCCCCGGCTTCGTGCCCGTGGGTGTCATTGACCGACTTGAAGTTGTCGAGGTCGATGAAGAGCAGTGCGACCTCGCCACTCGTCGGCTGGCGGCGGTCGAGGTGCTCGCTGAGCGAACGGCGGTTCTCGAGGCCGGTCAGCGGGTCGCGCATTGCCAGCGTCGCCAGCCGGGACTCGTCGCGCCGCGCAAGGGCATTGCTGACGTCGCCCGCGAGAACGGATGCGGTGGTCACCGCCTCGCCCCACGGCAGCGCCGTGCCCGTGACACTCTGCCGCCACGCCGAGAACGACAGGCGGGGCGAAAGTGTCTCTGCGCGGTTCTGCTCCGTAAGGTCACCGAGCCAGTCGATGGTCTGGATGACCTCCCGCCGAAAGAAGGCGAGAAAGTCGCCGTCGTCGCCGAGCTTCACCACGAGCAGGCCGGAGAACCCGGGAAACGCGTCTGCCAAATCGGGCCGGTCGACCGCGAGCGCGCTGGTCTGAATGCCGAGGCCCTCCTCGGCAACGAGCAGCGCAAGCTCGTCGACACCGGGGGCGTCGGCCGTGCGGCTGATCTCGCCGCTGAGGCGCACCGCTGCAGCGTCGGCGGCGATCACGTCGGTCATGGTGAACTCTCCGTCGAGCAGCGCGCTCGAGATGTCGTCGGAGGCGACGATCTTGCCGAGCAGGTTCATGCGCAGCTGCTGTGCCTGGGTGCGGTGCTGCAGAGCGGCGATCTCGACCGCCGCACCGAGCTGCAGCGCGAGCTGGTTGGCGAGCACCTCGAGGTTGCGGCGCACGAGAAATGGCAGGCGCCTCTCGGTGTTGCTCGCGCAGGTGATCATGCCG
>Ga0247814_10001825_pt1 | contig 12149 bp, 5 predicted proteins | sample UWRJL179409R1_FD_179947 | JGI IMG/M metagenome (GOLD analysis project Ga0247814, IMG submission 179947) | Plant litter microbial communities from Arlington Agricultural Research Station in Wisconsin, United States - UWRJ-L179-409R-1 | ecosystem: Environmental > Terrestrial > Plant litter >...
CGAGGTTACTGTGAAACTGCAGGACCGCCGCGAATTCAAAGCCAGGGTGCTCGGATCCGATCCGAAGACCGACGTGGCCGTTCTCAAGATCGAGGCCAAGAATCTCCCCGTCGTCCCGATCGGCAACTCCAAGTCGCTCGCGGTCGGCGAGTGGGTGCTGGCCATCGGTTCGCCGTACGGCCTGGATAGCACCGTCACCGCCGGCGTGGTCAGCGCCAAGGGCCGCGCTTTGCCTGGCGACAGTGTGCCGTTCATCCAGACCGACGTGGCCGTCAACCCCGGCAATTCGGGCGGCCCGCTGTTCAATACGCGCGGTGAAGTGGTCGGCATCAATTCGCAGATCTACAGCCAGAGCGGCGGCTACCAGGGCCTGTCGTTTGCGATCCCGATCGATGTCGCCGCCGGCATCAAGGACCAGATCGTCGCTACCGGCAAGGTGCAGCACGCCAAGCTGGGTGTCGAGGTGCAGGAAGTGAACCAGGGCTTCGCCGATTCCTTCAAACTCGAGTCGCCGGAAGGCGCGCTGGTTTCCAACGTCGAAAAGAATGGCGCCGCCGACAAGGCCGGCATCAAGTCCGGCGACGTGGTGCGCAAACTGAATGGCCAGCCGATCGTCGCGTCCGGCGATTTGCCGGCAATGCTGTCGCTGGCCAAGCCGGGCGACAAGGTGGCGCTCGACGTCTGGCGCGACGGCAAGACCGTGCGCCTGAACGCGACCCTGGGCAACGCCAGCGACAAGGCTGCGCCAGTGGACATCGCCGGTGCTGCGGGCAGCAACAACAGCGCCAAGCTGGGCCTGGCCCTGCGTCCGCTCGACCCGATGGAACAGCGCCAGTCCGGCATCCGGTCAGGCCTCGTAATCGAAGACGCGGCCGGCGCCGCAGCGACGGCCGGCGTGCAGCCGGGCGACGTGCTGCTGTCGGTGAACGGGCGCCAGGTCACGACGGTCGACCAGGTGCGCGAGATGGTGGGCAAGGCCAGCAAGTCGGTGGCCTTGCTGATCCAGCGCGGTGGTGACAGAATTTTCATCCCTGTACGAATCGGCTAAAAGGGGCGCTCAAAAACCTGCTGCGCGTTGCACTGGCGGTCTGCGATGCTCGCTGTACGCCTGTACAGCTCCGCTTCTCAACCACCATTGCTGCCGGGAGCAAAGGTTTTTGAGGGCCCCTTAAACGAACAAAAGGAAACACCATGCGGCTGCTGTTGGTAGAAGACGATACGATGATCGGTGAAGTAGTGCTCGACTTGCTCCGGGCCGAGCACTACGCGGTCGACTGGGTCAAGGACGGCGAAATGGCCGACACGGCGCTGCTGCAGTCGCAGCACTACGACCTGGTGCTGCTCGACCTGGGCTTGCCGAGAAAAGACGGCCTCGATGTATTGCGCGCCATGCGCGCGCGCAAGGACCGCACGCCGGTATTGATCGCCACCGCGCGCGATTCGGTGGCCCAGCGCATCGCCGGGCTCGATGCCGGCGCCGACGATTACGTCCTCAAACCCTACGACCTCGATGAATTGCTGGCGCGCCTGCGCGCCTTGCTGCGCCGCGCCGCCGGCCGCGCCGAACCGATCTTCGAGTACAAGAACATCACCATCAACCCGGCCACGCGCGAAGTGCTGGTCGACGGCGCATCGGTGTCCTTGTCGGCGCGCGAGTGGGCCGTCCTCGAAGCGCTGGTGGCGCGTCCGGGCGCAGTGCTTTCACGGCCCCAGCTCGAAGAAAAGCTGTACAGCTGGCGTGATGAAGTTTCCAGCAACGCCGTGGAAGTGTACATCCACGGGCTGCGCAAAAAACTCGGCAGCGACCTGATTCAAAATGTGCGCGGCGTGGGTTACATGGTGCCGCGTTGAGCGCATTGGCCAAAGTGCGGGTGACTCACTCCCTGCGTGGCCGCCTTCTGTGGTTCCTGCTGGCGGCCATCACGATTGCCGCCGTCGCCCAGGCGGCGATTGCCTACCGCACGGCCCTGAACGACGCCGACCACATCTTCGACTATCACATGCAGCAGATGGCGCTGTCGCTGCGTTCGAGCACGCCGCTGTCGACCGCCAACGCCGCCGCCGACGCTGCCAACATCCCGGGCGCGCCGGTGGAACCCGACGCGAACAGCGACGACCTGGTGGTCCAGGTCTGGTCGCCCGATGGCGTGCGCATGTTCCGCAGCGTCTCGCGCGCCTTGCTGCCGCAGCGCGCGGTGCTGGGTTTTTCCAACGTCAAGGCGAACGGCACCACGTACCGCGTGTTTTCGGTCCAGTCCAACAACCAGACGTTACAAGTGGCCCAGGACATGGCAGTGCGCCGCAATATGGCCGGCAACATGGCGCTGCGTACGCTGGCGCCCATTGCCGTCATGGTGCCGATCCTGATGCTGGTGGTGTGGTGGGTGGTCAGCGAATCGTTGACGCCTGTCGCGCGGGTGAGGAAGCAAGTGGCGTCGCGCCAGGCCGACGACCTCTCGCCGGTGTCGGAAGCGGGGCTGCCCGACGAAGTGCGCCCGCTGGTGCATGAACTCAATCTGCTGTTCGCGCGCGTGCGCACTGCCTTCGACGCGCAGCAGAATTTTGTCGCCGATGCGGCGCACGAATTGCGCACGCCGCTCGCCGCGTTGAAACTGCAGGCGCTGAGCCTGGAGCGCGCCGACAGCGAAGAAGCACGCAAGGTTGCCGTGGGGCGTGTGACGGCCGGCGTCGAGCGCGCCACGCGCCTGGTCGAGCAATTGCTGGTGCTGGCGCGCCAGGAAGCCGGCGCCTCGGAAGGCGCGACGCCAGCGCCGGTCGACCTGGCCGACCTCGCGCGGCGCACGGTCGGCGAGATGGTCGGCGTGGCGCAGGCCAAGGGTGTCGACCTCGGCGTCGAACACGTCGAACAAGCGCGCGTGCTGGGTCAGGGCGGGGCACTGGCGATCCTGATGCGCAACCTGGTCGACAACGCGGTGAAATACACGCCGGCGGGCGGCACGGTGGATGTGGCGGTGAATGTGGTCGACGGTGCGCCCGTGCTGACGGTGGAAGACAGCGGGCCGGGAATCCCGGCGGAGGAACGCGAGCGCGTGTTCGACCGGTTTTATCGGATTGCAGGGAGCGAGGCGGCGGGCAGTGGATTGGGACTGGCCATCATTCGCGCGATCACGGAGCGGCATGGGGCGAAGTTGTCGCTCGATGCGTCGGCGAAGCTTGGCGGGTTGCTCGTCAGGGTGACGTTCCCGTCTTCGGTTTAGGGGTGATGGGTCCCCGCCTGCGCGGGGATGACGTTTTTAATTTACGTGCCCTAAAGACCGTCATCCTCGCGGAGGCGAGGACCCATACCATGCTTGCAAGCTGCGATCAGAACCGATGCCAAACACGCGCAAAATACGCCGCGCCATTCAAACCGAACTGCACGCTGTCGTATTTGAACCCGTTATCCGTCTCGTTCGCATCCTGCGTGGTCGGCTTGACGTTGAAGATGTTGGTCCCGCCCACCGTCAGCTTGGTCTTCTCCGAAAACGCCCACGTAAAACTCAGATCGGCCGACGTCTTCGCTTCGTAGTGCGCGTTCGGTACCGGTGAGCCGGAGAACGTGCCCAGCGTCTGCGGGCCGAAGTGAATGATCTTGAAGTCCGTTTCCAGTTTGCCCTGCGTGTAATCGAAACCCAGCGTGGCCTTGCGGCGCGGGCCGCCCTGTTCGATGAACAGGCGTTCGCGCTCGGACAGCAGCACGTCTTCGAAGCCTTCGAGCGCACTAGGTGCATGCACGCCGCGCACGTCGGTTTTGCTGAAGTTCAGCGCCAGGTACGTGTTCAGGCGGCCGGGCCCAAGGTTGCTGCGGTTCGATGCGGTCAGGTCCAGGCCTTGCGTGCGCGTGTCGATCGAGTTGACAAAGAACTGCGCCTGGCCCACACCCAGCGTTTGCAGCGTGGCGCCCAGGGCCGGGTAGTTGTCGGCGTCGAAGCGGCCGGACAGCACGATGCGGTCGTCGATATTGATGCGGTACAGGTCGGCCGTGACCGACGTCGTCGGCGTTGGCGCCCAGGTGCCGCCGAACGTCAGGCTCTTCGATTTTTCTTCTTTCAAAGGCGGGATGCCGGCCGCTTGCGCGACGGCGCCGCCGTTCGGCGCCAGCACCACGTCGAGCGGCACGCCGCTGACGAAATCCGTGAACGTTGACGAAAAATATACTTGCTGCAGCGACGGCGCGCGAAAGCCCGTGCTGGCCGAGCCGCGCAACAGGAACGCGGGGGTGATGCGGTACGCGGCGGCCAGCTTGCCCGTCGTGGTCGAGCCGAAGTCCGAATAGCGCTCGTGGCGCACGGCCGTCTGCACTTTCAGGCGGTCGGTGACATCGGTTTCGAAGTCGACGTAGGCAGCAAGGCTGTGGCGCTTGCGGTTGGCAGCGTCGCCCGGCTGGAAGCCGGGGAAGCCCTGGCTGCCGGCGTTGCCGCCGAAGCCCACGCCGTCGGCGTCGATGTACGAACCCGGCTCGCCGGCGAAGATCTGGTAATTCTCGGCACGGTATTCGAAGCCGAAGGCGGCGTTCATGCCACCCAGGACGCCGTCGTAAAAACGGCTGAAGTCGGCGTTCGTGGTCAGCTGGCGGAAGGCGAAGCCGCCGGCGTTGAAGGTGTTGGCGCTGACGCCACGGCCGCCGTTGACCAGGTCGGCGTTGGCGATCGACGCGTTCAGGGTGTTCGCGATGGTGTAATCCATGCGGTTGTAGCCGTAGGTTTGCGACAGGTCCGAATTCCAGCCGGCCAGCGCGGTGCGGTAGCCGACAGTGGCGTAGCGGTCGTCGATGTCGCCGTTGATGAACGGGACAAAACCGTTCGGGTACATGGCTTCCGAGTTGCGCGACGGGATATCGTCGGAACCCACGCCGCCGCGCCCGAAGGCAGCGGACGATGCGTCGCGCTTTTGCACGCCGGCGGTGAAGTAGAACTTGCCCGGACCGGCGGACCATTCACCGTTGAGGTAGACGGTCTGGTTCTTCGCCTTGGTGTCGCCGATGATGCGCGGGTTGCCTTCTTCGGCGCGGTTCGAACGGCCGCGGTCGAGGTACTCGCCCGTGATGCCGACCACGCCGTCGCCCACTGCCACGCCGCAGTAGGCCGACGCCAGGTAGTTGTTGCCATCGTGCTCGGTGTACTGGCCGGCGCCGACGACCGATTCGCAGCCCAGGCTTTTCTTGAGTTCGATGTTGATCACGCCGGCAATGGCGTCCGAGCCGTACTGGGCGGCGGCGCCGTCCCGCAGCACTTGCACGTTTTTAATCGCCATGAGCGGAATCGCGTTCATGTCGGTGCCGGTGTTGCCGCGGTTGCGCGCGCCGAACAGGTTGACCAGCGCCGTGGTATGGCGGCGCTTGCCGTTGACCAGGACCAGGGTCTGGTCGGAACCGAGGCCGCGCAGGGCGGCTGAATCGACCAGGTCGGCGCCGTCGGCGCCGGTCTGGCGCGTCGAGTTGAACGACGGCGAAATATAGGTCAGCGTCTGGGCCAGGTCGAACTGGCCGCCTTGCTCGGCGGCGCGGGACATCGGGATGACATCAACCGGCACCGGCGTCTCGGTCGCGGACGTGTTGCCAATGCGGCGCGAACCGACCACGGTGACGCTGGGCACATCCACAGCGGTCTCGCTGCCGGCGGCTTGCGCCTGGACGAAGGCGGGCAGCGCAGCGGCGCCATAGATGGCAAGCAGGATCGCTTGACGCATTAAAGTTGGTTGATTCACGCGACTGACTCCCGATAACAAAAGAGCCATGGTAATCATCCCGCGCGCCTTCACCAAATGCCGCGTTGCAAAAATGAAACAAGCACTGGCGGGCCGTTTTTGGCGCGTCTATTTTGTTTCCATTGAGATAATGGAATGCGCTCAGTTCCATTATCAACTTGATAGCGCGCGGAAATTCTTTTTCGAATGATTGTTTTCGGGAAAAACCCTTTCCATGAGACTCCCAGCGTAAGTAGGCACTCAGTCACGCCACTGCGGTTACATCTGCTTACACCTATTGCCCTGTAAACACCTTAAATTCCAGACATAGATTTCCTGATTGTAATATTTTTGTCACGTATTCCCCTACAACTTTTTAATGATTGATTATGCATATCTCTCTCTTTTCCCGTCGCCCCATCCAGCTTGCCGCCAGCGCGCTGCTAGCCTCCCTTGCACTGCCATCGCTGGCCGCCACGTTGTCCGTCGGTCCCGGCAAAACCTATGCGGCGCCTTGCGCCGCCATTGCCGCCTCGGCGCCGAATGACCTCATCGAAATTACCGGTGGCGTGACGTACTCGGGCAACGTCTGCGCCATCAACACCAGCAACCTGACGATTCGCGGCGTGAATGGCCGCCCGCGTATCGATGCCGCCGGCGCCAACGCGCAGGGCAAGGGAACCTGGGTAGTCAAGGGCAATAACGTGGTCATCGAAAACGTCGAAATGCTGGGCGCCAGGGTGCCGGACCAGAACGGGGCCGCCTTGCGCCTGGAAGGCACCCACTTCACGCTGCGCGGCAGCTTCATCCACGATAATGAAAACGGCATCCTGTCCGGCGTGAATACCTCCAGCAATATCCTCATTGAAAACACCGAGTTCGGCCACAACGGCTTCGGTACCGGCTACACCCACAACGTGTATATCGGCAATGCCGGCAGCCTGACGTTCCGCGGCAATTACTCGCACGACGCCAATGCCGGCCACAACCTCAAATCGCGCGCGCTGGTCAACACCATCGTCTACAACCGTTTTTCCAGCACGCCGGACGGCCAGTCCGGTTCGACGGCCAGCGGCAAGCCGAGCTACGAGATCGATTTGCCGAACGCCGGCACGTCCTACGTCATTGGCAACATCATTCAGCAGCCGGCCGGCAACTCGAATCCTGCCCTGCTGGCCTATGGCGAAGAAGGTGCAAGCAACCCCGGCCATGATTTGTATGTGGTGAACAACACGTTCCTCAACGACGACACCACGCGCGGCACCTTCATCATGGTGGGCTCCGGCGTGACCAAGGCGGTGCTGATGCAAAATAATATTTTTGCCGGCATCGGGACCCTCAGTTCGCAGGCTTCCACCATCGATCGCACCAACTACCGTTCCGTCGCCCCGGGGTTCGTCGACCGTCTCAACTACGACCTGCATCCGCTCGCGAACGTCCTCGTCATCAATGCCGGTTCCGCGCCGGGCGTGTCCTTGTCCGGCCTGGCGCTGGCGCCCGTGTCGCAATACAAGGCCACTGCGACCACGGAAGCCCGCGTGACCGTGGGGGCGCTCGACATTGGCGCGTATGAGGCCATCGGCGCCACGCCGACACCAACCCCGACGCCGACGCCGACGCCGACGCCGACGCCGACGCCGACGCCGACGCCCACCCCGACGCCGACGCCGACGCCGACGCCGACGCCCACCCCGACGCCGACCCCAACGCCGACACCGACGCCAACGTGGACTGCATGCGCGGCAGAAAACGGGACCTGCACCTTCACCGGCTCCAAGCAAGTCCGCTACGGCGCCAACAACAAATACGTCACGCGCACGGCCACCCGGTCGATCGCCTGCACGAATGCCGTCTTCGGCGACCCGATTCCGAACGTGGTCAAGTCGTGCTCGTACACGGCCATCACGAAATAAGGCATCGATCGCCTGCTGAAGCGGCGCCCCTTGCGCTGCTTCAGTTCAGGCATGCACGCGCTTGCCCAACCGGACGCTTCGGTTATACTGTGTTTTTATACAGTACTTTCGTTGCTTGGGGTAATCCGGCAACGCGCGATGCATGTCTTCCTTACCGCCCTCTGCGCAAAACCTGCCCGACTATGCCGAGCTGTTTTGCCTGTCCAATTTCACCTTCCTGCAAGGCGCGTCGCACGCCGAGGAACTGGTCGCGCGTGCGGTCCAGCTCGGCTATTCGGCGCTGGCGCTGACTGACGAGTGTTCCCTGGCCGGTGTCGTGCGCGCGCATGCCGAGGCAAAAAAGGCGGCATTGCCCTTGCTCATCGGCGCGCACTTTCACCTGACCCGGCGCAACGGCAACCATTCGCTGTCGCTGATCCTGCTGGCGCAAAACCGCAATGGCTACGGCAACCTGTCCGAACTGATCACGCTGGGGCGCACGCGCAGCGAGAAGGGCACGTATCTGCTCACGCCCGCCGATGTCGATGCCCCCGGGCCCGGCTTCGAACATTTGCTGGGCATGCCCGACTGCCTGGCGATTTTATTGCCGGCGTATCCGGGCCACAGCGCCGACGACCTCGACCGCCTGCACGCGCAGGCCGCGTGGATGGCCAGCACGTTTCCCGGGCGCTGCTGGCTCGGGCTGAACCTGCTGCACCGCGCGCACGACGACGGCCACCGCGCCACCATCGACGAGGTCGGGTGGCAGCATGGCTTGCCGATCGTCGCGCTGGGCCATGTCACGATGCACGTGCGGTCGCGCAAGCCCTTGCAGGACACGCTGACGGCAGTGCGGCTGGGCAAACCGGTAGCCGAATGCGGCTATGGCCTGGCGCAAAACGCCGAGCAGCACCTGCGCCCGCGCCTGCGCCTGGCCAATCTCTATTCGCCCCAGGCGCTGGCCGAAACGCTGCGCATCGCCAGCCTGTGCACCTTTTCCCTGGATGAATTGCGCTACGAATATCCCAACGAAGTGGTGCCGCCGGGCCACACTGCGGCATCGTTCCTGCGCGAAGAAACGTACATCGGTGCGCACCGCCGCTTCAAGGATGGCATTCCGGCCAAGGTGCAGGCGCAGGTCGAGCATGAGCTGGCGCTCATTGCCGAGATGGGGTATGAACACTACTTTTTGACGGTCTACGACATCGTCCACTTTGCCCGCTCGCAGCACATCCTCTGCCAGGGGCGCGGCTCGGCCGCCAACTCGGCCGTCTGCTATTGCCTGGGCATTACCGAAGTCGATCCGGCCCAGTCGCAACTGCTGTTCGAACGCTTCATTTCACGCGAACGCAACGAGCCGCCCGACATCGACGTCGACTTCGAACACCAGCGCCGCGAAGAAGTGATCCAGTACATTTACACCAAGTACGGGCGCACGCGCGCGGCACTGGCAGCCGTGGTCATCAGCTACCGCCCCAAAAGCGCGTTGCGCGACAGCGGTCGGGCGCTGGGCATCGACCTGGCCATCGTCGAAAAAGTCGCCAAAACCCATCACTGGTTCGACGGCAGGGCCGATCTATTGAATCGCCTGGCGGAAGCAGGGCTCGATCCGGAATCGCCCCAGGCGCAGCAGTGGGCGACGCTGGCGCAGCAACTGCTCAATTTCCCGCGCCACATGTCTCAGCACCCGGGCGGCTTCGTGATTGCGCAGGGAAAACTCTCGCGCCTGGTGCCGATCGAAAACGCGACGATGGTCGACCGCAGCGTGATTCAATGGGACAAAAATGACCTGGAAGAACTGGGCCTGATGAAAGTCGACGTGCTGGCGCTGGGCATGCTGTCGATGCTGCGGCGCGGCCTGGAGCTGGTCAGCCAGCGCCGCGGCGGCTTGTTCGAGATGCAGGATATCCCGCCCGACGACACCGCCACCTACGACATGATTTGCGCGGCCGACACGGTCGGCGTGTTCCAGATCGAGTCGCGCGCGCAGATGAGCATGCTGCCGCGCATGTTGCCGCGCAAGTTCTACGACCTGGTCATCGAAGTGGCGGTGGTGCGCCCGGGACCGATTCAAGGCGGCATGGTGCACCCGTACCTGCGCCGGCGCCAGGGCCTCGAGCCGGTCGACTATCCCAGCGACGAAATGAAGGTGGCGCTGGGACGCACGCTGGGCGTGCCGATTTTCCAGGAGCAGGTGATGCAGGTGGCCATCCTGGGCGCCGGTTTCACGCCCGGTGAAGCCGATGCGCTGCGGCGCGCCATGGCCGCGTGGAAAAGAAAGGGCGGCCTCGAGCATTACTACAACCGCATCGTGCAGGGCATGCTCTCACGCGGTTACACGCTGGAATTTGCCGAAGCCATTTTCAGCCAGATCCAGGGCTTCGGCGAATACGGTTTTCCCGAGTCGCATGCGGCCAGTTTTGCGCTGCTGGCCTATGCCAGTTCCTGGCTCAAGTGCCATGAGCCGGCCGCGTTCCTGTGCGCGCTGTTGAATAGCCAGCCGATGGGTTTTTACAGCCCGTCGCAGCTGGTGCAGGATGCCCAGCGCCATGGCATCGAAGTGCGGCCCGCCGATATTGCCATCAGCACGTGGGATTCCACGCTGGAGGAAACAGACAGGGCGCAGCCGGCCGTGCGCCTGGGGCTGTCACTGCAGCGCGGCATGCGCAAGGAAGCCGTCGAGCGCATCGAGGACGCGCGCGCGATCCGCCCGTTTGCCGGCGTGGCCGACCTGGCCCGCCGCGCCAACCTGGACCGCGCCGACTTGCAGGTGCTGGCCGGCGCCAACGCGCTTGCCTCGCTGGCCGGCAACCGTCGCGAAGCCCTGTGGCAAGCCGTCGGCGCCGTGCCCGACAAGGATTTATTGCGGCCCACCACGGTCGACGAGGACATGCCGGTGCTGGCCACGCCATCCGAAGGCGACGACATCGTCGGCGACTACCGCGCCGCCGGCCTGACGCTGGGCCGCCACCCGATCGCGCTATTGCGAGCGCGCCTGCTGGAACAGCGCTTCATGCCGGCGTCGACCTTGTACGACTACAAGGATGGCCAGCTGGCGCGCGCCTGCGGCCTGGTCACCGTGCGCCAGCGTCCCGGCACGGCCAAAGGCGTGCTGTTTTTGACGCTGGAAGACGAAACGGGCAACGTCAACGTGATCGTGTGGAAGTCGCTGGTGGAGCAGCAGAGGAAGGAAGTGCTGGGGGCGGCGTTGCTGGGGGTGTACGGCATCTGGCAGCGCCAGGGGGAAGTGCGCCACCTGGTGGCCAAGCGGCTGGTGGACATGTCGAAACTGCTGGGGCGGCTGGATACGCACAGCCGGGATTTTTGCTGAAAGCGGGCGGCTACCGCGCCGCTCTCGGCATGAACGATGTTTGCTTCAGAAAATCAGCTTGAGCACGCCCGTGACCGTCAGCAAACCGATGATGAAAATGGCGATGATGATCCACATTAAGATTTTCATGTATTACCCCTAAGTAAGTTATACCCGAAGCATAGCATCGTTGCTAAAAAGACAGCGATTCAGTTGAATTACTGAAATATGCGGCGCTTAAAACTCTTCCCACTCGTCCGCCGCCGCCACGGTGGCGCGGGGCGCGCGCTTGACGGCTGGCGCTGGCGCTGGTGCAGCTTTGGTGCGCACCGGTTTGACGGGCGCCGCCGGTTTGGCAAGCACCGGCTCCACCCGCGCTGCCGGTGTGGCCAGTTTCGCGACGGGCTTGTTGACGACCGGCGCGCGCTTGGCCATGACCGGCGCTGGCACAACAGGCGCTGCCGCCAACGCGTGGTCGAGCTTGAAGATGCTGACCACCTGCGCCAGTTTCGCCGCCTGTTCCTGCATCGACGCTGCCGCCGCTGCCGATTCCTCGACCAGCGCCGCGTTTTGCTGCGTCACTTCATCCATCTGGCCGATGGCCTGGTTGACTTGCTCGATGCCGCCCGACTGCTCCTGGCTGGCGGTCGTGATCTCGCCCATGATGTCCGTCACGCGGCGGATGCTGGTGACGACGTCGTCCATGGTGGCGCCGGCCTGGTCGACCAGCCTGGTGCCGGCTTCGACCTGCTCGACCGATGCGCCGATCAGTTCCTTGATTTCTTTCGCCGCTGCCGCCGAGCGCTGGGCCAGCGTGCGCACTTCCGACGCCACCACCGCAAAACCGCGGCCCTGCTCGCCGGCACGGGCTGCTTCCACGGCCGCGTTCAGGGCCAGGATATTGGTCTGGAACGCGATGCCGTCGATGACGGCAATGATGTCGACGATCTTGCGCGACGCTTCGTTGATGGCGCCCATCGTATCGACCACCTGGCCGACCACGGCGCCGCCTTGCACGGCCACTTCGGATGCGGCGATCGACAGGGTGTTGGCCTGGCGCGCGTTATCGGCGTTGTTGCGCACGGTGGTGGTCAGTTCCTCCATCGATGCGGCGGTTTCTTCCAGCGCGCTGGCTTGCTGCTCGGTGCGGCCGGACAGGTCCATGTTGCCGGCGCTGATTTCCGCCGACGCAGTGGCGATGGTGTCGGTGCCGCCACGCACTTCGGTGACGATGGCGCCCAAGTTGTCGCTCATCTGGCGAC
>Ga0247814_10001826_pt1 | contig 12148 bp, 8 predicted proteins | sample UWRJL179409R1_FD_179947 | JGI IMG/M metagenome (GOLD analysis project Ga0247814, IMG submission 179947) | Plant litter microbial communities from Arlington Agricultural Research Station in Wisconsin, United States - UWRJ-L179-409R-1 | ecosystem: Environmental > Terrestrial > Plant litter >...
AATTTGGTATTTATTGATGGTACTATCCGTAAGGATTGGTTTTCCACATTAAACCCTGATGATAACTCCGTTGTATCAAAGTCTATCGGAGCTTCATTTTTATTCAGTGATTTATTAAAGGAATATTCCTGGCTGTCTAGTGGAAAACTTCGGGCTTCGTGGGGAGAGATTCCGCGAGCGTTAGGAACAACCAACGAAACATTCGGTGCTTACAGGTATCCTGGTCTGGTGTATGATATTAACTCCTTTAAATGGAATGGTAACTTTTTGATGAGTAGTCCGGATAGTTTTACTGATCCTAATATCAAAGGCGCGGTTTCTGTACAAAAGGAAATTGGATTAGACCTGGCTTTCTTTAAAAATGCACTAACATTCTCCAGTACCTATTGGGAGGGTGAGGATAAAAACTTCCCTTATAACCTGTCACTTAATGGAGCTAGTGGTATCACATCATTACTTACAAACATTGGGTTGATCAAAAGATCGGGGTTTGAATTTCAGCTTGGTGGAAGACCATTACAGCTCCCTAACTTTTCTTGGAGTATTAATGCAACTTACTCTCCACTGATTAAAAATGATATTATTGAGTTAAGTAAAGAATACAGGATTACTGCAACTGGACCTGTGGGAGGTGCAGGTGTTTGGGGCACAACAATGCCAACCTTGCAGCACATAGAAGGAAAAAGATGGGGACAAATAATTGGTAATGGTATAAAAAGGATCAATGGACAGCCTGTACTTGACGCGGATGGAACTTATGTAAATGATCCTAATGTTAATTTTGGTAGTGTATTGCCTAAACATACAGGTGGTCTGCAAAATACATTTACGGTCTTTAAAGACTTTACAGTGAATGCAAATATCGACTGGCAGGTAGGTGGTAAATTCGTTTCACTTTCCAATATGTGGGGATCGTACAGCGGACTAACTGCGCGTACAGCTGAGCTCAACGACAAAGGTAATAATGTAAGGGATGCAGTTGCTGACGGTGGCGGTAAACACGTATTTGGTGTAAATGCTCAGGGTAACCCGGTTGATTACTATGTGGAAGCTAAAACTTACTATCAAAGTTTGTATAGTAAAAAGACGTTTGATGAGTTCATCTACGACCTTACTTATGTAAAATTGCGTGAAGTTTCCATCGGATACAACATTCCTGTAAAAAAACTGAACCTGGGCTTTGTTCAAAGTGCTAACTTCTCAGTTGTAGCGCGTAACCCGGTACTGATCTACTCTAAAACGAAAGATTTTGATCCATCAGAAGTTGATGCGTTAATAGGTGAAACAGGACAGCTCCCAGGAACACGCGGATTTGGTTTTAACCTAAAAATTGGGTTTTAATAACTATTAATAACAAAACGGAAAAGAATATGAAAAAAAGATATATATATGCAATTGCCGGTCTCTTCATTTTGGGGCTTGGCGGATGTAAAAAATTGGAAGATTTTGGCCAGACAAATGTTGACCCTGCAAGGCCAACAAAACCAATTCCTTCTGCCCTGTTTACCAATGCCTGTTCTGCTATACCTACTTTATCAACAACAGGAGTGCTGGTTCCAGGCTATTACGGGCAATATTTTTCTGAAACACAGTACAATGATGCTTCAATATACAGTCTGCAGCAATCAAGCTTTACTGGTTCTTACAACGGTTCACTTTATGATTTACAAACCATCATCAATGTTAACGAGAGTAATAATTTAACCCAGGCTGCCAAGATCATGCAGCAGTACATTTTCTGGACTATTACTGACCGCTGGGGCGATGTACCCTATAGTGAGGCGTTAAACGCATTAGTTAACCCAAGACCTAAATATGATAAGCAGGAAGATATTTACAAAGGCATGATTGCTGCCTTGACTAGTGCTAACGCTGCATTTGATAGCAGTTCGTCAATAGGCGGAGATATTATTTACAACGGTTCTACAGCATCATGGAAAAAACTGGCCAATTCCCTGCGAATGATGATGGCCCTGCAGCTATCTAAGAAATATCCTGCTGCCGGAGCGTATGCAGCTACAGAGTTCAACGCTGCATTAAATGATCCTGCCGGTTATATTTCCAGCAACGATGCTAATTTTACAGTTACCTTCCCAGGCGGTAATTTTCAGAACCCGTGGTTCGTTACGTACAATGGACGGAAAGACAATGCAGAAAGTTTAACTGTTACCAGTATACTTGCAGGTTTTGGCGATACACGTCAGGCTGCCTTTGGTGGTTCTTCAGAACAGCCGGGGCAAATTGCAACATCGGCAATCGGTTTCCCTTACGGGCTAACACGTTCCGCTGCTTTAGCGTTTAACGAAGGAAATATTACCTGGGCACGTATTTTACGTGGAGATTTAAGAACCGCAACCAGTCCCGTAGTGATGATCAGCGCTGCTGAAATAGCACTAGCCAGGGCAGAAGCTGCACAGCGAGGCTGGACTACAGAATCTGCGGCCACTGCTTATAGCGCAGGTATTGATCTTTCCTTTGCGCAATGGGGTATTACCACACCTGCAAACTATAAAGTTCAGGCTGGGGTAGCTTTAGGTGCTGCAGCTGCAGATAATATTGGTAAAATTGCCATCCAGCAATATATTGCCTCTTATCCTGACGGTCTTAGGGCATGGAATATTTACCGCAGGACAGGTTTTCCTGTTTTAACTCCGGCACCTGCGGCAGTAAATGCCTCAAAAACTATTCCGCGCAGGCTGGCCTACGCTACTACAGAGTATACTAGTAATGGTGACGCAATTGCAGCAGCAATAGCAAATTTACCAGGTGGTGATACACAAGAATCAAGAGTATGGTGGGACCAGTAAAATTGGTAAAATACAATTTATAAATTTAACAGAAAAGGCACCGGAATTCCGGTGCCTTTTCTGTTAAATTTTATACTGCTCCGCCGATTAGTTAGCAGCCAGTCTTTTACGGTATTCCTGGATGGCATTGGTAATATTATTAACAATCTCCTGTCTGCCAGCCGGCGAGTTCATATATTCTTCTTCCGAAGGATTACTGATAAAACCAATCTCTGTTAGCACTGCAGGCATCCCGGCTTTTGCCAGAACTGCAAGGCTCTGCATTTTAACATCCCGGTTTACCCTTCCCGATTTTACATATTCATCTTGTAATGAACGTGCAAACCTGATACTCTCTTTACGGAAAGCATTTTTATATAATGATAACAGGATAAAACTTTCGGGATCGTTCGGGTTGTATCCCTCATAATTGTTCTTGTAATCTTTTTCCAGCAGGATAGATGCATTCTCCCTTACCGCAACATCCTGTTCGTCAACCCTTCCGGCACCAGATACGAAAGTTTCTACCCCCCGGCTTTCCGTCCGTCCACGCATATTGGCCGGCATCGAATTACAGTGTATAGATATAAACAGGTCTGCACGGGCCCTGTTAGCAATTTCTATACGTTCATATAAGGGGATAAAAACATCCTCAGTACGGGTGTAAATCACTTTTATATTCTCACCTTCTTTCTCAATATTCTGTCCCAATAAGAGCGCAACCTGTAGCGCAATATCTTTTTCCTTTGAAAACAGTCCGTGTGTGGCTCCATCTTTTCCGCCATGGCCGGCATCTATAACAAGTATAAAAGGTTTAACCGGGGTGGGAGGAGGTGTAGCCGTTACAGGCGTTTGTCCGTTAGCATAAAAGGAAGGGGAAATTAATAAGACAAACAGTAATACTTTATATATCATTTGGTTTTTTAAGTGCTGGGGCATGTTAATGTATTGGTTGATCCAAAAATACAAAGATAACGCAGAAAAGTTAAACTTAGTTTATCACCTTTTAGCGTAACATACGTATTTTCACTACTGTCACTATGGTTTATAGGGATATTCTTAATACATTTACAATGTATTTTTGTATTAATTAATTTTTTCTATGGAAATTCTTGTTTACGATGATTTGAATGTGGGCCGTTTGGCTGATAAGGTTGAAAAGGTGATGCGCTATCTGCTCGATGGTGATTTTCCCGGTGCCGATGTTAAAAAAATGAGTAACGGATATTACCGGGCAAAACTGGATGATACCAATCGCTTATTGTTCACTTTTGGCAAATACGAAGGCCGTACCTATATTTTTATCCTGGAAGTTATACATAACCACGCGTATGAAAAGTCAAAGTTTCTGAATGGGGCTGTAATTCAGGAAGAAAAGCTCGTTCCGGTCCATTCGGGATCTGAGCTTACCGAAGAAGAGTTTACCAAAGTAAGTTATATCAATCCGCAAAAAAAATCCTTTCATATACTGGATAAGATCCTGTCGTTTGATGATGAGCAGGAAGAAGTATTGTTTTTGCCCACACCAAGTATCATTATTGGGTCTGCGGGTAGCGGAAAAACAGCCTTGACGCTCGAGAAGCTGAAAATGCTCAAAGGCAATATTCTTTATATTACGCTTTCTCCCTATCTGGTAGAAAATGCCAGTCAGCTTTATTCCTCTTTCGGTTATGAAAATACCAAACAGGATGTTGCCTTTCTGTCTTTTTATGAATATGTATCTACGATAGAGATGCCTACTGGCAAAGAGGCAGACTATACCAGTTTTGAACGCTGGATCCACAGATACACGCAAAGTCATAAAATAAAAGACGCCTACAGGATATTTGAAGAGATAAAAGGTGTGATAACCGGTTCAATAATTGACAGGCCGTATCTCTCACTCGAAGACTACCTTGCCCTTGGAATAAAACAATCGATATTTTCTATAGCCGAGCGCGCGCAGGTATATGACCTGTTTACCAAGTACCGGAACTGGATTGCGGAAGAAAACTATTTCGACAGCAACATGGTAGCATTTGAGCTACTCAATAAGGTAGCGCGGCAGTATGATTATATTGTGGTTGATGAGGTACAGGACCTAACCAATGTACAGCTGACAGTTATTTTAAGATCATTAATCAACCCATCCAATTTTGTGCTCTGCGGTGATGCAAACCAAATTGTACACCCCAATTTTTTTTCCTGGGCACAAATCAAAACACTTTTTTATAAACAAGACCTGCAAACAAGTATTGTAAGGGTACTGGCTACTAATTACCGGAATACGCCTGAGGTAACGTCCCTTGCTAATCAGCTTTTACTGATAAAAAATGCAAGGTTTGGCTCTATAGATAAGGAAAGTACCTACCTGGTAGTCCCAAATTCTAATCAAAAAGGCGAAGTTGAATACCTTGAAAATAGCCCAAGGATCAATTCCGATCTGAATTCAAAAACAAGCCTGTCCGCAAAGTTTGCTGTTCTGGTGCTCCGAAATGAAGATAAGGCTGCTGCAAGGAAGTTTTATGCCACCCCTTTACTTTTCTCTATCCAGGAAGCGAAGGGCTTGGAGTATGAAAATATTATTCTTTTCAATACGATTTCAACCTATGGGGGAGAATTTGCCGAACTAACCAATGGCGTTACTCCAGATGACCTTCATCCGGACGCGCTGTTATATTCGAGGGCGCGAGATAAGTCTGATAAGTCACTCGAAGAGTACAAATTTTATGTAAATTCCTTATATGTAGGTATTACCAGGGCAGTAAAAAACCTGTATGTGATCGAAGCAGATAAAAAGCATGCGCTGCTTGCTTTACTTGGCCTGGTCGATTTTAAGCAGGGTTCTTCGTTAACCAACCAAACATCAAGCAAAGACGAATGGCAACGTGAGGCAAGGAAGCTCGAAATGCAGGGTAAGCAGGAGCAGGCAGATGCCATCAGGGAGCAGATACTGCAGGTTAAACCTGTACCATGGACCGTGACAACAAAAGACCGTTTTCCTGAATTGCTGGAGCAGGGGCTAAATCCAGAGCTTTACAATAGGAAAGCAAAAGACCGTCTGTATTATTATGTCCTTTTCTACCAAATGGATAAGTACCTGCCAAAATTAGCGGAGTTAAAATACCGCCCCGCAGAACGATTTGTCCAGCTGGGTTATGCAGAAATTAATCTTGGCCTGATTAATACCTATATTCAGGATAACCTCAAACTACTAATGCCGTACTATTTAAAGCATGGGGTAGACTTTCGTAATGAAGTGAATTTTACACCGCTCATGTGTGCAATGATGTCCAATGCAGGAAAAACTGCTGATTACCTGCTAGCCAATGGTGCCAATATTAATCTTCAGGAGAATTCGGGGAAAACTGTTTTCCAGCGGGAAATCTCTTGTGTATATGAAGATCATCCGGGAAGTAATTTCCTGAAAGAATTTATGTTCAACCCATATTATACGCGCATCCGGCCTGAAAGTATCAAGGTGAGGATCAATAACCAGCTGATCAAGATTAATTGTCACGAAGGGGAGTATCTGATCATAAATATTATGCTTGCAGTTCTCTATCCCCATTTAAACCGGGGATGTAAGGAATATAAAATAGATACGATCATACACGAATCAAAAGAATTAACCATGGTCAACAAACCGGGGTTCCAGGTTGTGGACTTTGTTAATTTTTATGAGGGACTGGCCCAACACATTTTGCCCGACTTTCGTCGTAAACCCGCTTACATATCTGCTATTTTAAGTAAGAATGAACTTTCAGGGGAAACACCGGGAAACAAGAAACTATTTTTCCGTTGTAACAGAGGACAATATCTTCCAAATCCGCTGATGGAAATCTGGAATGGCTGGGAATGGATCAATGTCTACGACAATATTGATATGGAAAACCTAATTGCAATTAACAAGGAGTGGGAAAGGACAGCAATCCTTTTCAAAATTATAAAGTATAAAGAACAGCTACAGGAAAATCCTACGGCAAAGTTTTTAGTAGTTAATACGGAGACAATATAGTAACGCCTATTGTTTCACATAGACGTTACTCCCTGTTTATCTTGTAACTGGTTTTTTGATAGCTTCCTTAAGCGCATTGATTTCCATTTTGAGGTGTTGGATTTCCTTTTTGTTTTCGCGGTTTTCGATGTAGACCAATATATACAGTACTAAAAATATTTTCCACAAAGCAAATACAGCAATAAAGATCCAGCGCCATACTTTATGGATCCGCATGTTATTAGATGCAGATTCTACTTCTATGAACTGACTTTTTTTCTTTGATTTACCGTTGCCACTATTACCTGGTTTATTAACCGTTAATGCATCAGCTCTTGGGGTTTCTACCAGTTCATTGATTTCCGATTCTATCCTAAACCAAAATCCCGGAGGAGGAGGTACGGCCATATGCTGCGCAATCCTTTCTACGTCAATCTCAAGATCGTCCAGCGCAGTCTGGATTTCCGGGTGCCTGGTCTTCAGGTATAATAGTTCGTTAATCTCTGCTTCTGAGGCTGAACCGAATACATATGATTCCAGTATGCCACTTTCAATGTATTCGTTAATTTTCACCACGTTTTCTCATTATAGCGAAAGCCTCTTTTAAAGTCTTCCTGATTACATCCTCTGGTTTATTTAAATCGATCGAAATAGCATACGTTGATTTTCCATGATAATAAACATTGCAAAATACGACTTTTTGTTCATCGGTCAATTGATCAAGGAATTTGTTACAACGTTCGGGTGCTACTGTTCCATAATTACTGGAGTTGTTTAATTGTTTGGTGCCATAGTTAAACTCTTTTAGTTTAGTTAATGCGAACTTTTGCAACTGGCACCAGCTATTTGTACCGTTCCAGTTAATCTCATTGAAATGCAGCGAAAGGTCGCAAAAGAGTTTAACCAATAATTCTTCAGCTAATTTACGGTCCCTCACAATTTCAATGAGGTAGCCTAATAACATACCTGCATGCCTGTCATACAGACTGCGTACATTTTCGGCAGTACCGTCAATTGCTACCTGTCGATTGATTTTTAACATAAATTATTGTATTCAAGTATAAGTTCCGTAAAATACATTCAAGATATGATGCGGCTGCTCAATTCAGTAGGTAAAATTAGAGAAACTTTATAAGATTCGAAAATATATCAGAATCATTGATAGATTTTGAAAAATGAGGTATTTAATATAAATACTGCCTGCCCTATCTAGCGGCAGGCAGTATTATAATTTACATTGACCTAACCTGTTGTTTTTCCGGGTAGGTTGGTGGAGCAGGCTTAGGGGCCATACCATTCAGATCTATTAATATTTGTCCGGCCTCTACCTTTAAAAAATCCAGGTCTTCGTTTTTCGGACGGCTTTCTCCTTTTTTCAGGACTTTTAAACCCAATGCCGCACGGCGTAGGTTATTTCGCTCAAAAGATTTTGCTTCATCTTCATCGCGCTCTTTCTTTAACTGTGCTTCGTTTAATGTTACGCTTTTCTCTGTTTCCCTTTTCTTAAAGTCGGCAATATCTTCCAATAGGTATTTATAACCTGCATTCGTACTCATGCGCTGTTCATGCAGCTTTCGGAGTTCTGGCAATATGCCCGATAAATTAGCAAGAGGGGTATACGTACTTTCCTTAATTACATCAAAAGGTAAGGCAGATGGTTCTGTATCCTCCCCATATTTATCCAATCCGATAATCGCAGGGAATGCTATATCAGGTGTAACACCCTTGTGCTGTGTAGAGCCACCACTAATCCGGTAAAACTTAGCAATAGTTAGATTCAACTGGCCCAGCTGATCTGTTTTAGGCTGACCTTTAGCTTTAATCGCAGTCAGAAAACGTTCTTTAATAGACGAGTTGATCACATCATTAAGGTTATAGACGGTTTGAACCGTGCCTTTACCATACGTTTGTGTACCTAATACCAGTCCCCGACCATAATCCTGGATGGCAGCAGAAAATATTTCAGAAGCAGAAGCACTGAATCTGTCTACCATAACGGCCATCGGGCCATCCCAGGCAACAGCAGGGTCTTCATCTTTATCAACTTCCACACGATTCCTGGTATCTCGCACCTGTACAACAGGTCCGGTTTTGATAAATAGTCCGGTAAGGTTAATCGCCTCCACCAATGAACCACCACCATTCTGGCGCAGGTCTACCACCACGCCATCAACTTTCATTTGTTTCAGGGTGTCCAGTATTAGTTTTACATCACGTGTTGTACTTTTATAGTTTGGATCATGTGCATTGTATGCTTCAAAATCAAGGTAAAAGGCCGGTACATTGATAATTCCGATTTTAATAGTTTTACCATTTTCCTGGTAGCTGCGTATTTCTTTTTTTGCAGACTGGTCTTGCAGGATTATCTTTTCCCTTACCATTTCCACAATTTTCGGTGTTTCAGATGCCGCTTTGCCTTTGGCCAGTATTTTTAAGCGCACTACCGTTCCCTTAGCTCCACGAATCAGCGTAATAGCATTGTCCTGTCTCCAGCCAACCACATCCTGAAATTCACCTTTTCCCTGTGCTACGGCTACAATCCGGTCGTCAATATTAATTTGGTGACTTTTATCGGCGGGCCCGCCTGCAATTATACTTTTGATCGTGACATATTCATTTTCTGTAAGCAGTGATGCGCCTATCCCAACAACCGAACGCGACATTTCTATATTAAACTGTGCAGCATTTGCCGGGTTAAAATAATTAGTATGCGGATCGATAGAGTTGGTCAGCGCATCCATAAACGATTGAAATACATCCTGGTTAGATAGCTTATTGAGCTGTGAAAGCAGGTTTTCATAACGTTTTTTTAAGGTCTCCTTATTCTTGGCCATATCAGTGGTAGCCAGTTTTAAGTTCAGCAGGTCATATTTTACGCGTTTAGACCACAGCTGGTTCATTTCCTCCTGTGAAGCAACCCAGGGCAGGTTATCGCGGTCGAATGTAAATTCTTCCTTTTTTGTGAAATCAAACGGTTTGTTAAGTTGTGTAAGCGAATACTTCACATGTTCATTGAACCTTTTTTTATAAGTGTTAAAGATGACGAACGCATTTTGCAGGTTACCTGCCATGATATCATCATCCAGCGTTTTTCTTAATGGTTCAAAACTTTTGATATCAGCGGCAAGAAAGTAATTATGGTTCTCGTCCAGCCCTTTAATATAACGGTCAAATATAATCCCGGATATAGAATCGTTTAGGGGTACCTTTTTGTAATTATAATTCGTAATCATCTCTGCAATGGTCTTGCAAACAATACTTTGCTGTTCATCAGGCCGCAAGTCTCCAGGAAGGGTGGCAGGCTGGGCAGTACAAGCAATAGGAGCGCTCAGCGCAAAAGCTATATACAATGTTTTAAGCATATTTATATTCTTCATCAATTTGGTTTAAAGGAATCATTTTATCCGGGCATTTTTTGTCAATGGATAAATATAACGTATTTCTATTGTTAAATCTCAAGGCAAAGTCATTTCTGCCAGCTAGCTGTTTATTCGGTGTATTTACAGCTACCTTGTGATAGCAGGGCCATATCAACACCTGAAATCAATGGCCTTTACTAATAAAATTATGAACAACAATCGTAACAGCACTGAAATATCAGCAGATTCACCGGCCTCCACTGAGTATTATGAACTTAGGGTTTATACATTCAAAAACCAGGAACAGCAACAAATTGTAGAAAAATACTATAGTATAGCTATCCCCGCATTAAACCGTCTTCGGGTAAAAAATGTTGGCGTGTTTAAACCGCTGGAAGATGCATCACCGGGAAAACTTTTCGTTTTTATCCCTTACGCCAGCCTGGAGCATTTTTCGCTGGTAACCGACGGATTGGAAAAAGATGATAGCTTTCAGCAAGCTGCAATGCCGTATCTCAATGCACCTGCAGATAATCCTGCCTATGAGCGGATAGAGAGTTCGCTGATGAAGGCTTTTACCCACTTCCCCGAAATGGTTGCGCCCCAAAAGCAGCAGCGTATTTTTGAATTGCGTCAATATCAAAGTCCTACTGAAGCTGCAGGAAAGAAAAAAATCGAAATGTTTAACGAGCAGGGTGAGATTGGCATATTCAAAAGACTGCAGTTCCATCCTGTATTTTGGGGAGAAACACTTATCGGTGCAGACAGGCCTAACCTTACTTATATGGTAACTTTCGACGACCTTGCTGCGAAAGATGCACATTGGGCAAAATTTTTGGAAGACGACAAATGGAAAGTAATTAGTAACGTTCCCGGCTATTCCAACGAATTGCTCATCAATCTTATTACTTCAACTGTACTGGCACCTACCGGTATTTCACAAATTTAACATTAAGCAGGATTCAAATTTATAAACAATACTATAATGAGTATATATAAAGTAGCGGTATTAGACGATTATCAGAACATTGCCCTATGCAGCGCAGACTGGACTATTTTGAATGGTAAAACTGCAATAACCGTATTTAATGACCATCTTTTTGAAGAGGCAGAACTGATTGAAAGATTACAGCCCTTTGATGTGATCCAGGTAATGCGGGAGCGGACTCCTTTAACAAGGAATTTGCTTGCTGCACTTCCTAATCTGAAGCTAATTATTTCTACCGGACTAAGAAATGCATCTATTGATTTACATGCTGTAGAAGAATTGGGCATTGAGCTGCAGCATACAGGATATGTGACCAGCGGCGCCCCGGAACTGACATGGGCATTGCTAATGGCCATCGCAAGAAATATCCCCGAAGAATTTGCACAGCTGAGGAATGGCGGATGGCAGACCACTGTAGGGGTCGATTTAAAAGGTAAAACTTTGGCACTGCTTGGTTTAGGTAATATCGGACAGAAAATTGCGGCTATCGGAAAGGCTTTTGATATGCATGTTATCGCCTGGAGCGAAAACCTTACTGAAGAAAAAGCAGCGCAGTTTGGTGTAAAATATGTAAGTAAAGAGGAGTTGTTTAAACAGGCAGACTTTCTGACGGTACTGTTGGTTTTAAGCGCCAGGAGCAGACATATCGTTGATCGCACAGATTTGGAGCTGATGAAACCTACAGCCTACCTGATCAATACTTCAAGGGGACCTTTAGTAAATGAAGCGGCGTTGGTCGAAGTGCTGCAGAATAAACAGATCTCCGGGGCGGCACTGGACGTTTATGAGACGGAACCACTACCTGCAGACCATCCATTCAGAACCCTCGAAAATGTATTGGCCACCCCGCATATCGGTTATGTTACGGAAGAAACATACAAGGTATTTTATCAGGATATCGTTAGGATCCTCGATGAATGGTGCGAAACACAACCATAGTATCACTTGTTCAAAAAATTAAAGCCAGGCTGGTGAGTCTGGCTTATAAACAAAACTCAGATCTATCACATTTGGATATCGTAAAAAAATAAAAGCTAGG
>Ga0247814_10001827_pt1 | contig 12144 bp, 11 predicted proteins | sample UWRJL179409R1_FD_179947 | JGI IMG/M metagenome (GOLD analysis project Ga0247814, IMG submission 179947) | Plant litter microbial communities from Arlington Agricultural Research Station in Wisconsin, United States - UWRJ-L179-409R-1 | ecosystem: Environmental > Terrestrial > Plant litter >...
TATCGTAAAGCAACTGCAGGAGTTCGGTAAGGCTTACATCGGGCATAACTTTATAGCCGCGTGGGCGGATAATCTCTACCAGTTCGGCCAGTAAATCGGTATCATCGGCTTTGTATTCCCAAAGGCTGTTTTCGTCAAAATTGAGTTTGAAGAAATCCGGCAATGTAATAGCAGCTTTGGTTTTACTAAACTTCATGGGCATTATGGGGTTAATGTGTAAAAATACAAATAGAAGCCTACAAAACCTTAAATAATGGGGATTTTAATATAGGTTTAAGGATACTTATTGTGAGTAAAATGAGTAAATATCTCCATAACTGCCTTTACATTTAAGAAAGAACTTATGAGGAAGCCGCTTTTTTAAATCAACATACGTATGGTCATCTTGATCACAATTATCTGTCTTGTCGTGATAAAAGCACAAAACTCCATTTTTGAGTTCATTAGGTAAGTCGTAAATTGCTCCTACATTGTATTCACCCAAATATTGATTTTGATCATTGTAGATTAATATTTTACTTGTAGTATGATGAGATTGTCCCCAATGCCATACTGATGTAAGTATTTTAAAAATGCGGCCCTTGGCTGCAGTGGCAAAACCTAAGTAAATTAAATCCGTTTGTACTCCACCGTTTTCAGTCCAATTTCCAAAAGTATATTTTTTATTCACTTTGTTATTCTCCAAAACTTGTATACGAATAACATTATCATCAATTTGAGCAGTTGAAATTGAACAAGACAAAATGAAGCAGAATAATAAAACACTTTTAATTGCCATTATTGTTTATATAATTTCGTATAAATATACAAAATCTCCTCCTCACAATTCCGTAACTTGCCATTACAAATCCGCTTATAAATGAAATACATTACGTTGCTTTTCCTGATTTACTTTATCAGCTTAAGTAGTCATTCCCAGATTATAAGCCATAGTATAGAGAAAACGCAACTTACCTGCCTGGAAGTGAATGAAGACAACTATGTTTTTTATAAAAGTGTTTCAGGACCTGCTTTCTCGCTTTATATAAAAAATGATCATTGCGACATGCTGGAATTGAAAACACAGCAAACACCTGTTGCGTTAACAGGCAACATATACCTCGAAGTTAACGGTAAGCTGTTGGACATGAAACTGGACGATACCCACAATATAATGTTCCCTGTAAGTATACATTACGAAAAGAGTAATCCTGATGTGTTGATTGTAGAAATGGATATGGTTAATTTTATTTCGACCCGGGGTTATAATTACCTGATATTAGACCTCCGCGATAGCAAAACATTACGGTATGCAGAGTTTACTGAAAAGATGTCACTTAAAAAATATGAACCGGTATTTACAAAATACAGGCAATCTAAGTACGAAACTATTACTATCAATCGCCCGTAAATACGTAACTTGCCCTTACATTTCAATACATAACATGATAGAGATAGAACGCAAGTTTTTAGTGCTTAACGATAGTTATAAACAGGAAGCTTTTGTACAAAAACGCATAGTGCAGGGCTATTTAAGTTCGGTGCCCGAGCGTACCGTGCGGGTGCGCATAAAGGGCGGGCAAGGCTACCTCACCATAAAAGGTAAAAGTAACGATGCCGGAACCAGCCGCCTGGAGTGGGAAAAAGAAATTACCGTTGCCGATGCCGAACAGCTGCTTGCCCTGTGCGAAAAAGGCGCGATTGATAAAATAAGGCACGAGGTAAAAGCAGGCAGCCACACCTTTGAGGTTGATGAATTTTTTGGCGAAAACGCCGGACTTACCGTTGCCGAAGTAGAATTGTCTGATGAAAATGAAGCATTTGAAAAACCCCATTGGCTGGGCAAAGAAGTAACGGGAACCGAACGTTACTACAACGCTTACCTTAGCCGCAACCCCTATAACACATGGCAATAAGCGATTTTACGTATGATGTTATCATCATTGGCGGTGGCCCCATTGGCATGGCCTGTGCTATAGAAGCACAGCAAAACGATCTTAGTTATGTTATCCTTGAAAAGGGTGCACTGGTTAACAGCCTGTTTAACTATCCGCTGTACATGACGTTTTTTTCTACTGCCGAAAAGCTTGAAATTGGCAATGTGCCCTTTAGCTGTATTGCGCCCAAGCCCGGCCGCCAGGAAGCGTTAGAGTATTACCGCAACGTGCACAAGCACTTTAATTTGCATGTAAAACTATCAGAGAAAGTACTATCTATAAACAAACAGGAGTCGGGTACATTTGTGGTGCATTCCGGTAAAGAATGGTACAATGCCCGCAACGTTATTATTGCCACCGGTTTTTACGACATTCCGGTTTATATGGATGTTCCCGGCGAAGACCTGCCCAAAGTGCACCATTACTACAAGGAAGCCCACGAGTATGCATTCAGGAAAGTACTGGTTGTAGGTGCCAATAATTCATCGGTAGATGCTGCGCTGGAATGCTGGCGCAAAGGTGCCGAAGTAACTATGGCTATTCGCCGTGACCAGATTAACGACCGCGTAAAATATTGGGTAAAACCCGATATTGAGAACCGTATTAAAGAAGGCAGCATTAAGGCGTACTTTTATTCGCAGATTACTGAAATACGTGCCGGTGAAGTGGATATTTTTACCCCGGATGGCAACGTAACGCTGGAAAATGACTATGTACTGGCGCTAACGGGCTATCGCCCCGATATGGACTTCCTTAAAAAATCAGGCATTACCATTAGCGAGGATATAGCGTGCACCCCGGAATACAACCCCGAAACCATGGAAACCAACGTTAATGGGCTATACCTTGCGGGTGTGGTGTGCGGTGGCATGGAAACGCACAAATGGTTTATAGAAAATTCACGCGTTCATGCTGGTATGATAGTAAGTAATATTGTAGCGAAGAATTAGTTTTCAGTTGCAGTGTTTTATAGCCGCATTAAACTGAAAACTGCGACTGCGACTGAAAACTTTCCTATCAGCATTTCTTAAAAAACTCCAGCGTAGCTTTAAGCAGTGGTTCACGGCTTTCTATATGGCTCATGTGCCCGTGCGGGTAGGTTACCAGTTTAGCATTAGTGCCATCAACTTGGTCGGCATGTTCACTATAAACAAGGCTTTGATCTTTTTCGCCTAAAACCAGCAAAACAGGATAAGGCGCAAAATGCAGCAATACCTCGCGGTCTTTACGAATTTTCATCCCTTCCAGCGCAGCTACAATGCCCTGAACCGGTGTTTTTACTGCCTGCTCTTTTAAGTCTTCAATTTCGGTGGCAAACTTTTCACGATTGTCTTCGCTAAATAAATTAGCGATAGACATGCGCACAAAAGCCGTATAATTTTGCTTAACGGCGGCAATGGCACGGTCGCGGTTTGCTTTACGGTCATCACTATCGGCGCGGGAGGAGGAGTTTTGCAGCACCACACCCTTAACCACATCAGGGTATAATTCGGCGAAAGCCAAAGCCACATACCCACCCATTGAATGCCCCATAATAATGGCTTTACGAATGCGCAATTCGGCCAGTACAGCCTGCACGGCATCGGCCATATCTTCCATGGTATGCACATATCCCAGGCATCCGGTTTGTCCGTGGCCTAAAAGGTCTATGGTTATAACACGGTATTTTTTAGCATATTCGGCTACAAAAAAATCCCACATAGTGCTATTTTCTAAAAAACCGTGCAACAGCACTATAGTAGTGCCCTTGCCGGTTTCGTTGTAACTAATGTCGATATTTTTATAGTGTAGCTGTTTCATGGATTTAGTTTGCAGTCTCCGTCTCAGTTTTCAGCATAGCACTTAAACTTTAGAGACCACATTACTGCAAAAATAAATCATATCTGCCAATACACCAATGCCTGCTTCCTTAATTATACGCTAATACTTTCTATTGCTTTTTCTAAGGCAGTCTCTAATACACCCGGTATCTTGGTCCCTTCGGCACGAATAAGCTCTATATCTGTAAGCCCGATAAACGAAAGCACACTTTTTAATAAAGGCGTGGCATGGTCGTAAGCCGACATTGGCCCATTTGAATATATACCGCCCGAAGCAAAGGCTATGTACACCTTTTTATTGGTAAGCAACCCCACCGGACCCTGTTCGCCATAGCTAAAGGTAACACCGGCCTGTACAATATTATCCAGCCATACTTTTAATGATGATGGTATGCTAAAGTTAATGAACGGCACACTAATAACAATAACATCGGCGGCCAATACCTGGTTAACGGCACTTTCGGCATGCTGCAATTGGGCAATATCTTCTACAGATCGTAATGCCTGCGGAGTAGTTAAGGCTTTTGTCAGGGTTTTGTTAAGGTGCGGCAGTGGGTTCTCTTCCAGGTTAGTGGTTGTAACAGTGCTCCCGGGGTTGGCACCGGTTAAGCGGTTTATAATTTCGTTGCCAAGCTGCGTACTGATAGATTCTTCCCCCCTTGTGCTGCTTATAATGTGCAGGATATTTTTCATGATGTTAATTTTTAAGTCTGTAATTATTTACAAGTCAAAACTACGTACATTTACTAACCAAAAGTTAGCAGTATACTTAAGGTTAGTGCTAACCTCAACGTTACTTTACACCATAACCATGGAAAACAAACTGTTTTTAGAGCCCTTAAACCGCGAAGCCTGCACCGGAAGGCTTAATGCAGTGGGCGATGCATTGTATGTTATAGGCGGTAAATGGAAGCTGCGCATTATTATAGCTTTGTCTGAAGGGCACAGGCGGTTTAACGAATTGCAACGCGCTATTGAGGGCATTTCGGCGAAGGTGCTTTCTAACGAATTAAAAGACCTCGAAATTAACGGCTTTGTAACCCGTAAAGTGCATACCGGCACCCCTGTTGTGGTAGAATATGAACCTACCGATTATACACACAGCCTTAAAGATGTGCTTACGGCATTATCTGAATGGGGTATTATGCACCGGGAAAAACTACGCAGGGAGGGGTAATGAATTTGCAATAAGCAATTGGCAAATTTTTAACTTCTTAATTTTCCTATAGGCCTGTTTTTCCTAATTGTTTCCTATTTGCATCCATAGTTTTGGATGCAAATACTACAATTATGAAGACCTTAGTTACCGCCATAGCCCTAATTTTTAGCCTTGCTGCCACGCATGCCCAAACCCTGAATGATACTGTTGCAAAACACGATACACCCAAAAAACCACTAAAGCTAAGCCACGCCGAACCGCTGTATATAGACCTTATTCGCGACCTGGGTGCACGTAAAGGCGAGCACGAGCTTAATGTGGGCTTTGGTATTAACGACGAAAAAGAATACGTAAGCTATACCGGTTTTGCCGAATATGAATTTGCCATTGCCAACAGGCTGGGCATGGAGATAGAAGTGCCTTTCGAGATGTATGGTCATACGAGTTCCAAACCAAATGGCTCATTGCCCGGTAACCGTGTAGAAGGTATAAAGCTTGCTACGCAGTACACATTTTGGGTATCGGCAAAATACCAGACTTCTATGGCGGTGGGGTATATTCAGGAAATGGAATTCTCGTCGTTGCCGGATATAGACCACCACGGCAAACTGTTTGAAGGTACTGCCTACAACCCTATTTTTATTGCCGCCAAAAGGCTTACGCCCCACATTCACGCCCTACTATACACCGGCCCCGTTATGGAGCAAACCTTCGAAACCAATACCTGGAATACCGTTATGGATGTTAATGCCAACCTGCATTATGTATTTAACAACGGCAACTTTGCCGGCCTGGAAACCAATATGGAATTCTCTGGCGATAAACCCTCTTTTGTGTTGCGTCCGCAGTTTAAAGTGGCATTCTCTAAAAAAGTAAGTTTAGGTATTGTGGCCGGTATTCCGGCATACGGGCATAACCATAGTATTAGCGGCATGACAAGGATGATATGGGTGCCTTAAACACTCAACATATTTATATTATAAGCGCTCGGCTTTCTTTCCGATAAGAACCACATCCTCCTTTGTTATTACATAAATAACATCCCCTTCTGCAGGTTCCATAATGTAGGTGCCCGTAAATTCGCCAAAGGCCGGAAGTATCATTTGGTGGTGCGAGCGGAAAAAGCAGGGCAGCTTTAAAAACTGCCGGCCCTTGCCTGCTAAAAGTACGGCCGGGTGTATGTGCCCGCACAGCGTAAAAAGATCTTCGCGCTCTTCGGGGTGGTGGGTAAGCAGGAAACCATCGTAAGCCCATTCGCTTACAATTGTAATGTTTATATCGTGGTATTTAGTGGGCGAAATAATATCGTGATTACCGGCAACAAGTACTATAGGCAAGGCAGTACGTTCTACCCAGTCTTTAAAGAGCTCCCACTCGTTATTTAATGTACTATGAAAAAGATCGCCCAAGAAGCAAATGCTTTCGGGTTCAAAATAGGCAACGGCCTCATCGAGCTTTTTGAAATTTTTGTGAATAGCCCCGCCCGGTATGGCCGACCCATATTTGCGAAAGTGCGATACCTTGCCCAAATGTGCATCGCTTATCAGCAGCATCCGTTTTTCTACCCAGTACAATGCCCCGGAACAGTGCAGTACAAACGCCCGGCTGTTTATGGTAATCTCTAATGTCATGTAATCACTTTCATAATTTCTAAGCTTTACCGCAAAGGCGGGCATAGAAGGAACAAAGATACGCAAAGGCTTATAATTGGCATATAATGTTTAGGTTAGACAGACGTTAAATAGCGTACACACCCCTAACCCCTCTCAAGAGCTATCGTGTGGAAACATCTTTAACTATAATACTTCTCTTCTTTTGTCTTGAAACAAAAGAAGCAAAAATTCAAGGCCCGAACTTCTTATGCTACAAATTATAAGCTTCGGGTAAATCATTTGAACTCGCTGCGCTCAAACAGCAAATGATTTTTAACGCCTTAACTTATAATTTGCTTAACGCAACGAAGTTTAAGGCCTTAGCTTCACTCGCACGTAAATAGCAATGAGTTAGCAGAACTAAGTATTCCCCTCTGGAAGGGGTTAAATATGTGTCCTACTTTCCAGAAATCCAACAATCCCACTTACTTCATATATGAAGCCGTCATTTTCTTTATCCTGTCGGCGAGGCTTTCGCTCGATAATTTCTCACGGAGGCGGTCGGTTATAATAGGGAAGCTGAAAGGCGTAGGTTTCTGGCATTGTTTCCACACAATTTCCTGATTTTGTATTCGCTCTAAAACGGTAAGTAAACGGCCTTCTTCAAGCTGGTGTTCAAAGGTTTCGCGATATGCCTGCTGGAATAAAAGGTTCTCCGGTTCATAATCCCTGAACACCTCAAATATTAACTGCGACCCGCTTTGGAGGTGTTTGGTTTTAACCACCTTGCCGGGATAGCCTGTAAACACCAGCCCTGCAATTACGGCAATATCCCTAAATTTGCGGCGCGCCATCTCGGTGGCGTTAAGGCTGTGCTGCAAATCGGTATGCAGGTGACGGGGAGTGAATAAGTCGTTATCCAATACCTGCTGCATATCTATTTCCTGATCCGATAACAACTCAAAACCATAATCGTTATACGCCAGCGAGAAGGTTATGGGGCTAAGCAAACTAATACGGTATGCCATAAGGCTGGCAAGTGCCTCGTGTACAAAACGCCCCTCGAACGGATAAAAAATAGCATGGTAGCCATCGCGTGTTTTAAAGGTTTCTACTAAAAACTCGTTGGCATTAGGCACTATGCTTTCTTTACGCTGACGGTTAAACATGGGGGTAAGAGCACGCAGTTCGCGCGTCATGGTATCGGTATTGGCGGCATAAAGCTCTTCGCGCAGCAGTTCGCTCATTTGTGCCGAAAGCGTCATCCGGCCCCCCATCCAGCTGGCATGCATGGCTTTCGCCGAAGGATCGGCACGGCGTACCAGCGCTTCCATATTTTTAACCCTATAGAGTTCAAGTTTACGGCCTGCGAAAATAAAAACATCGCCGGGGTTTAGTTTCGATATAAACCATTCTTCGATAGTACCAATGTAGCCTCCGCTAAAAAATTTGACATTCATAACGGCATCACCCACAATGGTACCCATTTGCATACGGTGGCGAAGGGCAATGGCTTTACTGTTCACTTTAAATTTACCGTCGGCCTCTATTTCTACCTTTTTATATTCGTCATACGCCTGCAGGCTTTGGCTCCCCTGCGTAATAAAATTGAGGCAAAACTGCCAGTCGCTTTCCGTTATTCCCTGAAAGCAAAAGGTGCCCTTAACCTCATCAAATATTTTATCAGGATAAAACCCGTCTGATACAGCAAGGGTAACCAGGTATTGCACCAGCACATCCCAACTGTTAAGGTAAGGTGTGCGATCTTCTACCACCGTTTCCTGCACGGCACGCCGCAATGCCGATGCCTCGACCAACTCTATAGCGTGGGTTGCCAAAAAGTAAATATTGCTCTCCTGCCCCGGCCTGTGCCCACTGCGCCCTGCCCGCTGTAAAAAGCGTGCAACACCTTTAGGCCCGCCTATTTGTATTACGGTTTCTACAGGTGCAAAGTCTACACCCAAATCTAAACTCGACGTACACACTACCGCCCGCAGCTGCTCATCGCGAATGGCCTGTTCTACCCACTGCCGGGTTTCGCGTGCAATACTGCCGTGGTGCATGGCCATATCTCCGGCAAACTCAGGGTGTGTTTCCAGCAGTTTTTGGTACCACAGTTCGCACTGGGCACGCACATTGGTAAAGACCAGCGTGGTCCTGCTTTTCTTTATAATTTTGGCTACCTCATCTACCAGGTGCAGCCCCATGTGACCGCGCCATGGGTAGGTATCCATCTTATCGGGGATGACCGATATTACGTTGATTTTTTTATTGATGTGTGCTCGTATCATAACCGAATTCTTCAATGCTTCAGAATTTGGCCCTAACAACACCTCCATAGCCTGTTGCAGGTTGCCTATAGTGGCAGAGATTCCCCATATACGCATTTTAGGTGATATCGCCCGAAGCCTGCTTAATCCAAGCTCAGTCTGAACGCCGCGCTTGGTACCTAAAAGTTCATGCCATTCGTCTATTATTATGGCCGAGCAGTTCTTAAACACCGCATCATACCCTTTGGTGGCCAGCATAAGCTGAAGGCTTTCCGGGGTGGTAACGAGCAAATCGGGCATTGATTTTTTCTGTCGGGCACGTTCGGCTGCTGTGGTATCGCCGGTTCGTATACCTACGGTAAGTTTAGTTTCAAGGTCATCGGCAACACGCTCAGCAGCCTGCTTAATTTCGACAGATAATGCCCGCAGCGGCGTGATCCAGATAGCCTTTAATCCGGGCGTATGTTTTGTTTTATAGTTGGGATTTTTTTTAATATAGTCTAACACCACAGGCAACCACAAGGCATAGGTTTTCCCGCTGCCCGTTGGGGCATTAAGTAAACCGTGCTTGCCCTGCAAAAAAGCTGTCCACGTTTGGGTCTGGAACGGAAAAGGTTTCCATCCGCGGCTCTCAAACCATCCGGCTGCAATATCAAAAAGCTGTTCCCTGTTCATGTTTATTTTTTTAGACACGAATTCCACTAATTTCACTAATTTTCTACACTCTGACTTTCCGAATACTACAATGTACAACTAACTAATTCGTGAAAATTAGTGTAATTCGTGGCAAAGATTATTTCGGGATCATATCCTTCAAATCCTCAATACTATTGGCTTCGTCTATTTTTTTATCATGCCGCCAGCGCAGTATCCGTGGGAAGCGTGTTGCCACTCCGCTCTTGTGCCGACCGGAAAAGGCAATGCCTTCAAAACCAATTTCGAAAACCAGCTTGGGTGTTACGCTGCGTACGGGGCCAAACCTGTCCAGCGTATTTTTTTTAATATAATCGTCTACCATCCTGAACTCCGCATCGGTTAAACCGGAATAGGCTTTGGCAAACGTAACCAGTTCGCGGGTGCCGTCTTCCTTATCTTGCCATAGTGCAAAAGTATAATCGGTAAACAGTGTGGCACGGCGGCCACTGCCCCGCATGGCATAGGTAAGCACAGCATCTATACTAAAGGGTTCGAGCTTCCATTTCCACCAGTCGCCTTTTTTACGGCCCACGAGGTACGGCGAATCCAGCCGTTTAAACATCAGCCCTTCGCTACGCAGTTCGCGTGACTTTGCCTTTTCATGCATGGCTTCATCCCAGCTTTCAAAAGTTATCCTTTCCGATAATTGGAGGGGTAATTCATATTCTTTGATGCTTTCATACAGCTGCTCTAACAACTGCCTGCGTTCTAAATAAGGTTTTTGGCGGATGTCTTCGCCCTGCCATTCGAGCAAATCGTACGCCTTAATAATTACCGGTGTTTTTTTAAGCAACGCCGCCGATACGGTTTTACGCCCTATGCGCGTTTGCAGGTCGTTAAACGATCCTATACCGCCGTCTACCCACGGGAGTATTTCGCCATCTATTACGGTGCCATCGGGGATTATGCCTAACAGTTTTTCAAATTCGGGGTACTTATCGGTAACCAGTTCTTCACCACGGCTCCATACATACAAATGCCCGTTACGAATGAGGGTTTGCGAACGGATGCCATCCCACTTATGTTCAGCGCTCCAATCGCTCACGTTGCCCAAACCGGAAGGTTCGCCCTCTATAGCATACGCTAGATAGAACGGAAACGGTTTGGAGTAGGTATCCTGCGCTTTTTCCTCTATAACTAAATTCTGGAAACTCACCTTTACGGGATCCCAGTCGCCCATAAGTTTGTAGGCAAGAATATCTTCGTCTACACCGGTAGCTTTACTAAGTGCGCGGGTCATTAATTTCTGGCTTACGCCAATACGAAAACTGCCTGTTATAAGCTTCGTAAACACAAAGCGCTCGTAGTAATTTAAGCCAAGCCAGTTACTGTGCAGGTAATCGCGCTTTTGGTCGTCGGTTTTTTTCTTAAGGGAGATCATTTCCTCTACAAATTCCGTGAGGCTTTTGTCACTTTGGTTTTTAGTGGTAGGGATAACCAGCGCGATAGTCTCGGCCAGGTCGCCCACAATATGGTATGACTCCTCGAACAGCCACAGCGGAATATTAGCCAACTCTGAAGCCCACATGCGCAGCAGCGTAGTATTTACCGGCCTTGGCGGACGGCGGTGCGAAAGGATGGCAATAGTCCATACCCTGTCGGTATCGCTGGCATTGCGAAAGTACTCTGTAAGGGCATCTACTTTTACCGATGTCTTATTAGAGCTGTCGAGGGCTTTTATGAGTTCGCTGAAATTTTTCATTTTAATTTTTGTTCTGGCCTGTTTCTGGCCTCACCCCCAACCCCTCTCCGAAGGAGAGGGGAGCGAGCTGCACTCTTATAATAAAGGTGTGACATCGGACTTCGGACTTTATGGCTTTTGATCTCTTAGTCCTCACCCCCGACCCCTCTCCAAAGGAGAGGGGAGCGAGCTGCACAGGCTGTTCAGATACTGTTGCATCCTCATCTTTAATTTTTATACAATAGTTTTACATATTGTACCCGTCCGTTGGCTACCCTCTCCTTCGGAGAGGGGTTGGGGTGAGGCCATATTGCTTTCAATAATACCCCATTAGGGTGAGGTATTATAACACATCCTCATCCACTATTTCCGCAGTGGTTTTATTCACATCGGTTTCGCCTTCGTCGCCTTCATATTGTGTTTTTTCGGTGCGGGCATCATAGCCCTGCTCGCGCAGGTAGGCGCTAAAGATGTCGCTGTAGCCGTGGGTGCAAATAATCTTTTCGGCACCGGTAGCTTTTATGCTTTCCAGGAGCCCCTGCCAGTCGCAATGGTCGCTCATTACAAAGCCTTTGTCTATGGCCCTGCGCCTGCGCGCCCCGCGAAAAGCCATCCATCCACTGGCCGAACCCGTTACATAAGGTGTCATTTTACGTATCCAGGTACTGCCGTGCGCACTGGGCGGTGCCAGTACGATACTGCCGGCAATGTCTTCTTTTTTTGTTTCGCGGGTTATGAGTGTTGTAGCGGGAAAGTCGACAAACTGGCGCAATACCTGCGTCATGTTCTCTACCGCGCCGTGGGTGTATATTTGGCCAATGTTCGGGTCGAGGTATTTAAGCAGCCGCTGTGCCTTGCCAAGCGTATAGCCAAACAGCACCGACGTTTTACCCTCTGCCTTGTTTTGCGCCCACCAGTTGTTTACGTCGTCCATCACTTCGGCCTGCGGAAGCCACTTAAAAGCGGGCAGCCCAAAGGTATTCTCTGTTATAAAGGTGTGGCATTTTTGC
>Ga0247814_10001831_pt1 | contig 12130 bp, 9 predicted proteins | sample UWRJL179409R1_FD_179947 | JGI IMG/M metagenome (GOLD analysis project Ga0247814, IMG submission 179947) | Plant litter microbial communities from Arlington Agricultural Research Station in Wisconsin, United States - UWRJ-L179-409R-1 | ecosystem: Environmental > Terrestrial > Plant litter >...
GGCTTCTCGTTGTAGATAAAACAAAATATTGCCATTAAAAAGGCTTGTTTTCTATTTCTATGCGAATAATCTTGTAATTCCAACAACAAATTTACTGAGGACGGCTGTATGACTCTCCGTATTGCAATCAATGGTTTTGGCCGCATCGGCCGCAACGTCCTACGCGCACTCTATACCCAAGGCTATCGTCAGGACCTGCAAGTCGTCGCCATCAATGATTTGGGCGACAGCGAAATGAATGCGCACCTGCTGCGCTTCGACACGGTCCATGGGCCGTTCGGCGGCACCGTTGAATGCGACAGCGAAAGCCTGACGGTCAATGGTGACCGAATTGCAGTCAGCGCGATTCGCAACCCGGCCGAACTGCCGTGGAAAGCGCAGAACATCGACGTGGTGTTCGAATGCACCGGTTTGTTCACTGATCGCACCAAGGCCGCCGCGCACCTGACTGCCGGTGCGCGCAAAGTCATTATCTCGGCCCCCGCCAAAGGCGCGGACGCCACTATCGTGTATGGCGTCAACCACGACACCCTGCGTCAATCGCATCAAATCATTTCCAGCGCATCCTGCACCACCAACTGCCTGGCTCCGGTGGCGCAAGTCCTGCACCGTGAACTGGGTATCGAAAGTGGCCTGATGACCACCATCCACGCCTATACCAACGACCAGAACCTGATCGACGTCTACCACACCGACCCGTACCGCGCGCGCTCGGCCACCCAGTCGATGATCCCGAGCAAGACCGGCGCCGCCGAAGCGGTGGGCCTGGTGTTGCCGGAACTGGCAGGCAAGCTCACCGGCATGGCTGTGCGAGTGCCCGTGATCAACGTTTCGCTGGTCGACCTGACGTTGCACCTGAATCGCGAAACCACGGCTGAAGAAGTCAACGCGATCATGAAAGAAGCCAGCCAGCACTCGAAAATCCTCGGCTACAACACCTTGCCGCTGGTTTCCCACGACTTCAATCACAACCCGCTGTCGTCGATTTTCGATGCCAACCACACCAAAGTCAGCGGCAAGCTGCTCAAGGTTCTGGCCTGGTACGACAACGAATGGGCATTCTCCAACCGCATGCTCGACAACTGCCTGGCGCTGCATAACGCGCAGTAATCCACTGCAGATCGTGTTCCTGTTGGAGCGAGGCTTGCCCGCGACGAGGTCGGTACATCCGCTGATGATCCGAACCAGAAACGACGCCTTCGCGGGCAAGCCTCGCTCCAACGGATACACAAACACTTGACCGAAGGTGTGGATGATAAGCATTATCATCCACTGCTTTTTCCGGTCGGGTAGTCCCGTGAGTCAGTCGCGCTTAAACGAAGTATTCCTCTCCCAACGTCCAGTCCTTTTGCGCACCTTGCAAAGGATGGTCAGCAACCGCAGTACCGCTGAAGACCTGCTGCAGGAGACCTACCTGCGCGTGACGCGAGCCTTGAGCAGTCGCGCCATCGATCACCTGGAACCTTTCGTCTATCAGACCGCGCGCAATCTGGCGCTGGATCATCTGCGCTCGCGCCGGGTTCTGGCCCGCACCGTCGCCGACAATACACCGCAGGCGGATATCGACAACGTTGTCGCCCAGGCCACGACTCTGGAAGATGCCACCCACGCCACGCGCATGCTCGAAGGCCTCAATGCGAGCCTGAGCAAACTGAGCCCGCGCCAACAGCAGATTTTCACCCTCAGCCGCCTCAACGGTTGCAGCTATCTGGAGATCGCCGAGCAGCTGGGCGTCTCCGCCAGCACGGTGCAAAAGGAACTGAAACTGATCATGGCGATTTGCGTCGCGGTGGCGGCTAGACTTGACCACGTTTAGGTGTTGCAGCAGGCTGCAAATCCGCAGCCGACCAACAAGAACTACCGGGAATCATCCGTGAAAGATCCTGACACCCTGCGCGCGCCTTCAGCCGCACAGGATGTACTCAACGACAGCGCGATGGATCAGGCCTTGAACTGGCTGATCGAGCTGGACAGCGACGACCCACAACAGCAGGCGCGTTTTCAGGCCTGGCTGGCGGCCGACCCTGCGCATCGCGACGCCTTTGATCGGGTGCACTCGGTCTGGCATTCCCAGCCGGTGGAGCACGCCGCCGCCGCCATGGAACCTGCCCGCCCGGCGGTCTGGCGCCGCCGCGCGCTGACGTATTGGAAACCACTGGCCACAGCGGCGTTGCTGCTGGTCGCGGTGTTTCATTTCAGCAATCTGGGTTTGCGCTTGCAGGCCGATCATCTGACCGTGGTCGGCGAGCGCCAGCGCTTGCAGCTCGAAGACGGCTCCCGAGTGCTGCTCAATACCAATTCGGCGTTCTCCAGCGACATCACCGACAAGACCCGCGTGGCGCACTTGCTCCAGGGTGAAGCGTTTTTTGAAGTGCCTGCCGCCAGTCAAAACCTGCCTCTGGAAGTGCGGGCCGGAACGGTGAGCATGCGCACCAGCGGCAGCGCGTTCGCCGTCCGCTATCTGGATGGCGTGGCGCAGATCCACGTCGAACGCGGCGTCCTCGATGTGCGCACCCCGCAAAACACCGCGCAGACGGTCATCGCCGGGAACAGCATCAGCGTTGATTCGAACGGCACCAGCCATCGTCAGAAGATGGATCAGAAGACCGACCTGGCGTGGGTTCAGGGCCGTCTGGTGTTCGATAACTGCCCGTTGAGCGAAGTGCTGGCCGAGTTGCGCCGCTACTACCCCGGCTGGATCGTCAACACCAACGACACGCTGGAACGCGTCGCCGTCACCGGCAATTATCGTCTCGACAACCCGCTTGAGGTGGTCCGTTCCCTCGCCCACATCACCTCCGCCAGCCTGCATGAGCTGCCGGCCCTGGTCATTCTGAACTGATCCGGATTAGCTCTTTAGCCAGCCAATCGCATTCGCGGAAAAGTTCCCTCCAGGTCTGCACAAATCAGGTAGGAGCGGACTTGTCCGGGAAGGCGTTGGCGCAGACACCGGATGGGTATCGGCAAAATGATGTCGGCCCATCCAGCGCCATCGGAGACAAGTCCCCTCCTACCAAGAGGGGACTTGTCCCCGATGACGTCCGGATTATTTTTACGCGATAACCGCTCGTCGCTCGTCTAGTCATAGCCAATGCAATTGATTCGTATTAGCGAAACTTCTGCACACACTATTGCCAGCGAGCCAGGGAGCTTTATCGATGTCGTCCACGTTCACGCCCGCCACGGGTTTTGCCGCACCGGCCACTGCCGGACTGCAAAGTTTCACGCTTTCGGTGTTGACCCTCGCTGTGCTCGCTGCAAGCCCGATGGCTTTCGCCGCGACCCCGAGCCAGACCAGCAGCGCCGCAACAGCCAGCCGCAGCAGCGGCACCTATGCCTTCGCCATCGAGCAACAACCCCTGGCTGCCGCGCTGAACGAATTCAGTCGCATTACCGGCTGGCAAGTCGGCCTGTCATCGGCGCTGGCCAACAACGTCACTTCACCCGGCACGAACGGCAATCTGTCCGCCGGTAAAGCCCTGGAACGCTTGCTGGCGGGCACCAATCTGGGCTATCGCAACCTGGGCAACAACAACGTCGTGCTGGAAAAACGCACTGCTGGCGCCATCGCCCTGGAGCAGATCACGGTCAGCGCCACGCGCCAGGCTCAGGACGTCACGTCGGTGCCCAACAGCGTGACGGTTCAGGACCGCACGGATCTGGACCGCCACAACGTCAATAACATTCGCGATCTGGTGCGTTACGAACCGGGGGTTTCGGTGGGCGGCGCAGGTCAGCGCGCGGGCACCACCGGTTACAACATCCGAGGCATTGATGGCGACCGCATCCTGACCCAGGTCGATGGCGTCGAAGTCCCGGACAGTTTCTTTTCCGGCCCCTACGCCAACACCCATCGCAACTACGTCGACCCGGAAATCGTCAAGCGCGTGGAAATCCTGCGCGGCCCGGCGTCGGCGTTGTACGGCAGCAGCGCCATCGGCGGCGCGGTCAGCTATTACACGCTGGATGCCAGCGACATCATCAAGGACGGCAAGGACGTCGGCGCACGCCTCAAGACCGGCTACAGCTCTGCCGACGACAGCTGGCTGACCTCCGCCACCGTCGCCGGGCGCCAGGGCGACGTCGACGGCTTGCTGCACGTGAGCCAGCGCAATGGTCACGAGACCGAATCCTACGGCAGCACGGGCGGCACCGGGCTGCAACGCACCGAAGCCAATCCGGAAGACGCGCGGACCACCAACGTCCTGGCCAAGCTGGGCTGGAACTACAACGACGGCGCGCGCCTGGGCCTGACCTACGAAAAGTACAAGGATGACCGCGACACCAACCAGAAAAGCGCAGTGGGCGGGCCGTTCAACGCCGGCAGCGGTTTTGGCTTCTATCGGGCGCGGACCGGCAACGACACCATTACCCGCGAGCGCTTCGGCCTGGAGAACAGCTTCGCGCTGGACAGCCTGCTGGTCGATAACGTCAAGTTGAGTCTGAACTACCAGATCGCCAAGACCGATCAAAGCACCCTTGAGCGCTACGTGCCTGGCTCGCGGGATGTCTGGCGTTCCCGGGACACCTATTACAAGGAACGCCAGTGGATTCTCGACGCGCAACTGGACAAGGCATTCAGCATCGCCGACACCGAGCATGTGCTGACGTACGGCACCACCCTCAAGCAACAGAAAGTCACCGGTCAACGCAGCGGCAACGCGACCTGCGCAGCGGTCCTCGGTACTTGCCGGGTGATCGGCGCACGCAGCCCGACCGCATCGGACAGCCTCACGCCATCGAGTGACTTCCCGGACCCGACCATCAACACCTACAGCCTGTTCGCCCAGGATCAGATCCACTGGAACGACTGGACCTTCCTGCCCGGCGTGCGTTACGACTACATCGACCTGAGCCCGCACATCACCCAGGAATTCCTCAATACGGTCAATCCAACCGGCGGCGGTCAGGTCAGTGACGAGAGCAAAACCTGGCATCGCCTGTCGCCCAAGTTCGGCGTGACCTACGCCCTCAGCGAGCAATACACCTGGTTCGGCCAATACGCCGAAGGGTTCCGCACACCAAGCGCCAAAGCCTTGTACGGACGCTTCGAAAACCTGCAAACCGGCTACATCGTCGAGCCCAACTCCAACCTCGAACCCGAGAAGAGCAAGAGCTACGAAACCGGCTTGCGCGGCCATTTCGATGCCGGATCGTTCGACGTCGCGGTGTTCTATAACAAGTACCGCGACTTCATCAACGAAGACGCGATCCAGCCGGCGACCGCCACCCAGGCGGTGTTCCAGTCCAACAACATCAAGCACGCCACCATCAAGGGCGTCGAGCTCAAGGGTCGCCTGAATCTGGATACCTTCGGTGCTGCAGACGGTCTGTACGCCTTGGGATCAGCGGCTTACCAACACGGCCGCAACGACGACACCGGCGAACCGATCAACAGCGTCAACCCGCTCAAGGGTGTATTGGGCCTGGGCTATGAGCAGGAAAACTATGGCGGCCTGCTCAGCTGGACCCTGGTCAAACGCAAGGATCGCGTGGACAACACCAACTTCCACGCCCCGGACGGTTCGTCCAGCCAGTTCAAGACACCCGGTTATGGCGTGCTCGACCTGGAAGGTTTCTACAAAGTCACCGACGACGTCACCCTCAATGCCGGCCTGTACAACCTGACCGACAAGAAATACTGGCAGTGGGACGACGTGCGCGGCTATGACGGCGTGGGCGAAGCAGGCGTTACCAGCCCGGCGTCACTGGATCGCCTGACCCAACCGGGACGCAATTTCGCCGTCAACGTGGTGTGGGATATCTGATTGTTGGCGAGGGGCCTTGGCAGGAGGGGACTTGTCCCCGATGGCGTCGGATTGGCCAGCATTGCGACTGACCCAATCCAGGGCCTGCGCCAACGCCTTCCCGGACAAGGTGGAGCGCCACCCCGGCCGTTCCTACCCGGTGGGACCGGACTCATGCGCAAGGGCCACGCTTTCTGCAAACGTCTGTTTTTACGTAAATCACGCCCCCCAATCGTCTTGTTAACAAGCCCTTCGTATTCACAAGGAAGACCCGATGCCCCCCGAACATCATTCCCCGGCTCTGCGTTCGCAACGTTTGAATCAGGTGACTCACGCGCCCCACGAGCAACTGGATAAAGCCGTCAAGGCCCATGCGCCGTTCGAAACCCTGGCCAGCTACGCGCGCTTCGTGGTTGCGCAGTATCTGTTTCAGGCGGAACTCAAGGCGCTGTACAGCGATCCTGAGCTGATCCGAATATTCCCCGACCTGGCGAGCCGCTGCCGCGCCGAGCAGGCGATGGCCGATCTTGGCGACCTGAACACCGACGTTCCCGCGCCGGTCAGCGGTGCGTTGCGCGATCCCGCCAAGGCCCAGGCGCTGGGCTGGCTGTTCGTCTCCGAAGGTTCGAAACTCGGCGCTGCGTTTCTGATCAAGCGCGCCGCTGCGTTGAACCTCAGCGACAGCTTCGGCGCCCGCCATCTCGGCGAGCCCGCCGGTGGTCGCGCCGAAGGCTGGAAGACCTTCACACGCATCCTCGACAGCCAGACGCTCAGCGCAGAAGAGGAAGCGCAGGCCGAGCAAGGCGCCATCGAGGCGTTCGAGCGCTTCAACGTCCTGTTGCAACACGCCTACGCCACGGCCAAGCCAGAGGCAATGGCCGCCACCTGAAAACCGGCCCGGCCTGTTAAGCTGGTCGGGATTTCCATGACAGCCATGTCCCCATCGACCACTGACGAGACCATGACCAGTAAACCTCCAGGGTCCAGAATTTCCCGCTGTCTTTTTGGCCTGCTCGCTTACACCAGCCTGGGCATCGGCCTGATCGCGATTTTTGTTCCGGGCTTGCCCACCACCGAATTCATCCTGCTGGCTGCCTGGGCCGCGACCAAAAGCTCGCCGCGCCTGAGCGCCTGGCTGGAAAACCATCGTTTGTTCGGGCCGATCCTGAGTAATTGGCGCAATGGCAAGCTGGTCGCCCGGCAAGCCAAGATCAGCGCCACGGTCAGCATGCTGGTCTGCGCCATCCTCATGTTCAGCCTGATGCCCCACAGCTGGCCGCTGTATGCCGCCGTCGCGGGCATGAGCCTGGGCAATCTGTGGATCTGGTCGCGCCCGGAACCCTCGGCAACGCCTCAGTGATGGCGCAACAGTTTTGTCCCATGTCACGTCCGCGTCATTGAATATCGTTTATGGTTGGATCATTTCCTGCCGCTGAACGCTGGGTAGCCTGAACGGTCTACCCTTCTCTTTCATTTCGACTTTCCTGAGGCAATGACATGTTCGAGCCAGGCCATCTCCATATCTGCCGTACTGCGCTGCAAGCCTCGGATTTCAGCTACGACATCCATATTCGTTATGAAGTCCGCGAAGACCCTAAGGAAGGCACGTCCATGCACTTCGCCATGGAAGGCGATGTGGGCGGCAACACCTTTCAGGAAGAGTTTGAACTGCCGCGCGATCTGGCCTTCAACTTCGCCCATGACGCCAACGTCATAGCCAGGAAACACGGCCTGCCACATGCCGCAACCCTGCCCCTGGCGACGCACAAGGACTACGACCTGATGTTCGAGGACGTGCGCCATAAGCTGCACGCCGAATCGGGCGATCCGGTGAAGCAGGAACATTTGACGTAACAACATCTGGAATAGCCGTAGGACCGGCTTCAGCCGGGAGGGCATTCTCCCGGCTGAAGCCGGTCCTACGGAGTGACGTGGCTCGGCACGCGCCATTTACTGGCATAATCGCCCCCCTCGCGGCCCAGAATCCATAGCCTGCCATGCGCATCCACGTCAGCTTCATCGACCGAGTCGGCATCACCCAGGAAGTCCTGGCCATTCTGGGTGGGCGCAATCTGAACCTCGATGCCGTGGAAATGGTGCCGCCCAACGTCTATATCGATGCGCCAACCCTGAGCCATGAGGTTCTGGAAGAACTCAAGGACCGCCTGTTCCGGGTGCGCGGCGTCGAAGCCATCACCGTGGTCGACATCCTCCCCGGCCAGCGCCGCCATCTGCAACTGGACGCCTTGCTCGCCGCCATGACCGATCCGGTCCTGGCCCTGGACAGCGCCGGCCATGTACTGCTGGCCAACCCGGCATTGATTACCCTGATCGGCCGCGAACCCGCCGGTGAATCGGTGGCCGAGCTGTTCGCCGATCCCGGCCTGCAAAGCGCACTGCTGGAAAACGGTTTTCGCCTGCCGCTGCGTGAGGTCACCCTCAACGGCGAAGCCTTGCTGCTGGACGCCACGCCGATCACCGATGCCGGCGCGCTGCTGACCCTTTATCAACCGAGCAGGATCGGTGAGCGACTGTCCGCGCTGCACCATGATCACGCCGAGGGTTTCGATGCCTTGCTCGGCGAATCCCCGGCCATCCGCACCCTCAAGACCCGCGCACAACGGGTGGCGACCCTGGATGCGCCGCTGCTGATCCAGGGTGAAACCGGCACCGGCAAGGAGCTGGTCGCCCGCGCCTGCCACGCCACCAGCGCCCGGCACAGCGCGCCGTTCCTGGCCCTGAACTGCGCGGCACTCCCGGAAAACCTCGCCGAAAGCGAGCTGTTCGGCTACGCCCCCGGTGCCTTCACCGGCGCACAACGTGGCGGCAAGCCGGGGCTGATGGAGTTGGCCAACCACGGCACGGTGTTCCTCGATGAAATCGGTGAAATGTCGCTTTACCTGCAAGCCAAACTCCTGCGTTTTCTCAATGACGGCAGTTTTCGCCGGGTGGGCGGCGACCGGGAAGTGAAGGTCAACGTACGTATCCTCAGCGCCACCCATCGCAACCTGGAAAAAATGGTCAGCGAAGGCACGTTCCGCGAAGACCTGTTCTATCGCCTCAACGTACTCAATCTCGAAGTGCCACCGCTGCGTGACCGGGGCCAGGATATTTTGCTGCTGGCCAGATACTTCATGGAGCAGGCCTGCGCGCAGATCCAGCGTCCGGTGTGCCGCCTGGCGCCCGGCACCTATCCGGCGCTGCTCGGCAACCGCTGGCCGGGCAATGTGCGCCAATTGCAGAACGTGATTTTCCGCGCCGCCGCGATCAGCGAAAGCAATCTGGTGGACATCGGTGACCTGGACATCGCCGGCACTGCGGTCGCTGGCGTCAACGATGGTGAAGTCGGCAGCCTGGAACAGGCCGTCGAACAGTTCGAAAAATCGCTGCTGGAAAAGCTCTACAGCGAACACCCGTCTACGCGCCAGTTGGCAGCACGCTTGCAGACCTCACATACCGCGATCGCCCATCGGCTGCGCAAGTACGGGATTTCCGGAAAGGTTTAGCCATCAGGTGAGCCAACCCTGTGGGACCGGATTCATCCGGGAAGGCGTCGGTACAGGCACCTGACTTCTTTGGCGAATTCACCGACCCTTTCGGGAATAAATTCCCTCCTACACATTTATGCAACAACGGGCCACCAACCGTAGCGATTTCAATACATATGTAACGATATCGCTACGACCTCTGCATATCCATGCCCGCCCGGCCGTTGCGCGAACAACCACGCCGCAGCGCTCTCCATCTGTAGCGATTTCGCTACACTCGAATTCCATCCGATCCGGCAGAAACCTGGGAAACCCCCTGTTTCCATTGCCCCAAACCACGTTGGCCGCAAACTTGCTAAGGACAATGCCATTACGCTCGCGCCTGGCACGAGCCTTTGTCCCCTTGAGGAGTTTTTATGAGCGAGTTGCGATTCACCGTTGACCACGAATGGCTGCGTGCCGAAGCCGATGGCAGTGTCACGGTTGGCATCACGCCTTATGCGCAAGAATCCCTGGGCGACGTGGTGTATGTGCAACTCCCGGAATTGCAGGCTTATCGTCAACACGCCGAGGCTTCGGTCGTAGAATCGGTGAAGGCCGCCAGCAGCATCAACATGCCGCTTGATGGCGAAGTGGTCGAGGTCAACTCGGCGCTGGACAGCACCCCGGAACTGGTCAACGAAGACGCTTTGGGCGCAGGCTGGTTCTTCCGTTTTATCCCGCAAGACGCCAGCGCCATCGATGGCCTGCTGGATCAGGACGCCTACGACCGCCTGATCAAAGCCAACGCTGAAGCCTGAGGAGCACGACAGACATGACTGACCGTATCGAATTGAGCACCGCCAACGAATTCATCGCCCGTCACATCGGCCCCCGCGCCGCTGACGAACAGGCCATGCTCGCGACCCTGGGTTTCGACTCGCTGGAAGCCCTGAGCGCCAGCGTCATCCCGGAAAGCATCAAGGGCACCAGCGTGCTCGGCATGCAACCGGGCTTGAGCGAAGCCGATGCCCTGGCATCGATCAAAGCCATCGCCAGCAAGAACCAGCTGTTCAAGACCTACATCGGCCAGGGTTACTACAACACCCACACGCCCGCGCCGATCCTGCGCAACCTGCTGGAAAACCCGGCCTGGTACACGGCCTACACGCCGTATCAGCCGGAAATTTCCCAAGGCCGCCTGGAATCGCTGCTCAATTTCCAGACGCTGATCAGCGACCTCACCGGCCTGCCGATTGCCAATGCGTCGCTGCTCGATGAAGCCACCGCCGCCGCTGAAGCCATGACGTTCTGCAAGCGCCTGAGCAAGAACAAAAGCAGCCATCAGTTCTTCGCCTCCAGCCATTGCCATCCACAAACCCTCGACGTGCTGCGCACCCGTGCCGAGCCGCTGGGCATCACGGTTGTGGTGGCGGACGAAGCCGAGCTGAGCGATGTCAGCGCGTTTTTCGGCGCCCTGCTGCAATACCCTGCCAGCAATGGCGACCTGTTCGATTATCGCGAACTGGTTGAACGCTTCCACGCGGCCAACGCCCTGGTCGCCGTGGCCGCTGACTTACTGGCCCTGACCTTGCTAACCCCGCCGGGTGAATTCGGCGCCGACGTCGCCATCGGCAGCGCCCAGCGTTTCGGCGTGCCATTGGGCTTCGGTGGCCCGCACGCCGCTTACTTCTCAACGCGCGATGCGTTCAAGCGCGACATGCCGGGCCGTCTGGTCGGCGTATCGGTGGATCGCCACGGCAAGCAAGCCTTGCGTCTGGCGATGCAGACCCGCGAGCAGCATATCCGTCGCGAGAAAGCCACGAGCAACATCTGCACCGCACAAGTTTTGCTGGCCAACATTGCCAGCATGTACGCCGTGTACCACGGTCCGCGCGGCCTGACGCAAATCGCCAATCGCGTGCATCAACTGACGGCGATCTTCGCCAAGGGCCTGACTGCGCTGGGCCTGAACGTCGAGCAGGAATTTTTCTTCGATAGCCTGACGCTGAACACCGGCGCTGATACCGCCGCGCTGCACGCCAAGGCGCGCGCCCGGCAGATCAACCTGCGGGAAATCGACGCCCAGCGCCTGGGCCTGTCGTTCGACGAAACCACCTCGCAAGCCGCCGTTGAAAGCCTGTGGGCAATCTTCGCGGGCGAAGGCCAGAGCCTGCCGGACTTCGCGGCGCTGGCTGCCAGCACCGAGTCCCGTCTGCCACAAGCCTTGCTGCGCCAATCGGCGATTCTCAGCCATCCGGTGTTCAACCGTTATCACTCCGAAACCGAGCTGATGCGCTACCTGCGCAAACTGGCCGACAAGGACCTGGCGCTGGATCGCACCATGATCCCGCTGGGTTCGTGCACCATGAAGCTCAACGCCGCCAGCGAAATGATCCCGGTAACCTGGGCCGAGTTCGGCAATCTGCACCCGTTCGCACCTGCCGAGCAGAGCGCCGGTTATCAGCAATTGACCGACGAACTGGAAGCGATGCTCTGCGCCGCCACCGGCTACGACGCGATTTCCCTGCAACCCAACGCCGGTTCCCAGGGTGAATACGCCGGTTTGCTGGCAATCCGCGCCTATCACCAGAGCCGTGGCGATGAGCGCCGCGACATCTGCCTGATCCCGTCTTCCGCCCACGGCACCAACCCCGCTACCGCCAACATGGCCGGCATGCGCGTGGTCGTGACCGCCTGTGACGCACGGGGCAACGTCGATATCGAAGACCTGCGTGCCAAGGCCATCGAGCACCGCGATCATTTGGCGGCGCTGATGATCACTTACCCGTCAACCCACGGCGTGTTCGAAGAAGGCATCCGCGAAATCTGCGGCATCGTGCATGACAACGGCGGCCAGGTTTACATCGACGGCGCCAACATGAACGCCATGGTCGGCCTGTGCGCACCGGGCAA
>Ga0247814_10001832_pt1 | contig 12119 bp, 14 predicted proteins | sample UWRJL179409R1_FD_179947 | JGI IMG/M metagenome (GOLD analysis project Ga0247814, IMG submission 179947) | Plant litter microbial communities from Arlington Agricultural Research Station in Wisconsin, United States - UWRJ-L179-409R-1 | ecosystem: Environmental > Terrestrial > Plant litter >...
CTTGCTGATGTCGGTTGTGGCAGATGCTGGCCCTTCTGGAAGCAGAGCAGCTGCACGGGCATAGTGAGCATCGAAAAGCTCTACAATCCTCTGAATGACTTGAGCTCCAAAGTCCGTGCCTATTATCTTGTAGATTGCCGCAATGAATCCAGCAGGAAGGATGATTAGAGTATCAGGTAAACTTGTAGGCTCACAAACCGACGTCAAAAGCAGATCCACCAGAGTCGATGTGACATGCTGGCGGGCGTTATCCCTGTATAGCTTCTCAATGTCTCCTAGGAGGAAGATTAGATTCGCTTCGGTCAACCGATTTACCAGTCCTTGGGCCTGTCTTCGAAGGCGTACAAGCAATTCTGTGTCAGAGGTTGCAGCTTTCCGCATTGAAGGCGGAATATACTTCGCCGGTACAGCGCCGTCGACTGTTGGTGCAACATATGGATTTTCTCGAATTCGTGGAGCAGGTGCTTCATAGGCATCTTTTCCCCCATCATCTTCTTCTTCATCGTTCTCCGAGTCGAACCCCTCAAAATCATCTTCTGATCCTGAGTTTTTTCTTATGTTTAGATCATCATCTTCGTCTTCGTCATCAGAAGTCAATTCGTCCTCTGAAAAAGGATTCTCAATCAAAGTATCCGATTCATCTTCATCAGACTCTAGGTTCTGGCTCTTGGCCAACTTTGCTTTCCTTCTCTTCTCGTCTAACCATTCATCTCCCTCTGCCTTGGCCCTTTTCTTCTCCTGGGAAGCTGTATCCTCAAGCTCATCGATTTCACCGAGCAGGTCACCAAACTCATCTAATTTTTTCCCTTTCTTTCCCTTTAGTCCCAATGCCTGCTCTAGCCATCCAATCTCCTCATCCTCACCCCAATCTGACTTATCGATATGCTTTTGAGATAATTTTGGCGGAGGTGATATTGACCGAGCCCTCGAATCTTGAGTAGGGACTGGCTCTGCCTTTTTGGTGTGTTTTAAGATAGACTTCGGCTTCGGAGAGCTACCCACATTCTCCAGTGTCGGTTGCTTTTTTTCGGGTTGTTTCGACTTTATTATCGGTCCCGCAAAACCAGGGCTGTCATATTCGGAATCCAAGTCCTGAGTGTGCTGAGATTTGTGTCGTTTCTGGGGTGGTGGTCCATTTCTGGAAGCTTTCTTCTGTACTCGTTCTGCCTTCCTTATATCTTTCCTTGACCCTTGATGCCTTGATCTCTTCCCTCCAGCTCCCAACGAAGCATCTGCAAAGGACTTAGTATAGAACTACTTCTAGAGTTGTGGAATCGTACCCAAACCTAACTCGGCAGCAAGTTTGCTAGGGAGTTTCAAACGACGATCTGAGGACATTTTCAATTGGGGGACAGCTGCAGTGTAGAGTTCATGGCTCCTGAGTCTCTAATATATGCTTGTTGCAGGCCGTATTAGAATCCGAAAGAAAGGATTGTACACAGATTCGCTGCGCCAAATCCCCAGAAAATAATATAAGTGGGGCAATGAAGTGGGGCAATTTCCACCCCTCCAACTGCCACAAGCACAACTCCCCAAGTTCAGACTGGACAAATCACTTCGACTGTATGTTTAGCCAGTTGCAGATATGTCAAAGGGTCATCTGAGTAACGATGAAGTAGGTCTCAATACACATTGTCATTAGTTCACTAACTGACTACAACAACCAGTTTATTGCCTCCTTGAATGATCTCTTCACAGCTGGCAGGACAAAGGATCACGGCAGCATCTATCTCACTCAGAAATGCAGTAATTGCTTCCCTCCCTCCAGACTCACTTCAAGCAACTTCTGACCCGTCACAGTGACATATGACCAAGAACCACCCTCTGAAACTAAACCATCAAACCCATTCCCAGACCTCAACCCCGCCAATCCACTCCCAATCATAATTCGGGCTACAAACGGTAAATCGAAGAAGAGGAGGGACGATAAGATCAAGCTTTCTACGATTGTTGAGCCGGATGCGCTTGAGGGATTTTATTCGAAGTATGCAGAGGTTTGCAAGGCGGGGATGTCAGGGTTGAAGAAGAGGGATCGGAGTAAGGCGAAAGAGAAACTCAAGGCGAAGAAAAAGAAGCAAGTTGCTGGAGGAAGTACTGCTACGGAAGTCAAAAAATAGACAGTTGAAAGGCTTTCATTTTCTGATTTTGGGGAAATAGTGAATTATACCCAGGCAAATGATGATTGCCAACCTACACCCTAACATTTACTAATCAGTGAACGTATGCAGATATAGTGTCTTGTATAAGAATTAGAGACGCCTTTGAAGAGTTCGCGGCCCTTGAGTAACAGACTTGAGCATCGTTTCTACACTGGCGTGTGCTTCATTTCTTGTCAGGCTGTGAAAGTTAGATGCCGATATTAAGCCACCGTCACACACATGGGTTATGCGGGATAAGAAATACTGATAGGATTGTAAAGTTCAGCGCCTTATTCTATTGTACTAATTCTGCTCCCCAATGATACATCTGTATTGAATATTCTATTTTCCTGCCCTATAAGTAGTCCTCGATCACTGGTCAACCTAACAAATTAGCACGCCGAGAAACGCCATTTGTAAGAAAGTGTGTGGCCACCTACCAAAATTCCAAGTCAACGTTTTTTATATAATCCCAAATCAACGATATCAGGTAGATGGAACAAGCCTTTGCTAGGTTTTGACAATGCGGTTATGTTTATCATACGCTTGGTATCATATCGTATAACGCTTCTTAAGATACGGAGGAGATTTCAGCAAATTCGTCAAGGATACGACTGAGTTCCGAATCGTCCCAAAGATTCTGAGACGCAAGTACTTATTATATTGTTCGTGGAGATGAAACACACTCTGAACTTACCTGCGAGAAAGCATCCCTTCCAAACTCCACGCTTTGAGGATGGATCAATTGGCTTATCTCGGAGGTTGTGCGAGGGTCAATACCAGTTACTGTGTTTTCGTCATCTGCTTCGACTCTGGCAACACTGGATATAGACCGAGCCTTAGTTTCGCCACCCGGTGTTTCAGGTTGCGGCTGTGCAGTTCTAGTCTGGGTTTGTGAACTTTGATAGCTAGTATCTTGCTGAGCACGAATCCCTCGCTTGATTCTAGTTTATTTCTCGCATCCGGATAATGTTGATGTAAAGGGATATGAAGAGCGATCTTCCAGACCACGGTTGGAGGACAGCAGCTGTGGATCTATGGTAGATCCTAAAAATGTCCCCTCTGCAAAGTCTCGAACGAGTGGATACTCTTGGCCTTCTAATTGTGGACTTTGATTACTCGGCCGTTGATCAAAATTCGAGGGACTCAACTGGCAACCCGGAACGTCAAGTTGTCTACGCTCAATCTGGATACCTTGTTGGTTTTGAATTTGTCCGAGGAAATATGATTGAGGATTGTTAGGACTAAGTGAGATTGAAACGTGTCTTCGAGACTGGAATGATCCCGGATTGAGAATATTGCTGCTGGGTGTAATGAATTTCGACCCAGCTAAGTACTCTCTTGAGGGTGGTAAACTAGTGTCGACTGGACTGCAGTTTTGAGTTTGATAGGGGACCTCGGAATATCCGCCTGGCCAGTTTGTGTTGTGTTGAGGTTGCTGAAAATCATAGTTTGGCGAATCGCTAGTTAATCTTTCCATTAGTAAGAGTCACTATCTTAAGGTTATGGAGAAACTAAGGGTATTCGTAAATTAGGAATCATCTGAATAAACTGGCACTACTTACTTTTCAAAATCCTGAGGTGGCAAACATTGTGTGTGTGTGTTTATAATTGGGAGTCCATCATTCTGAGGGTGATTAGAGATATTTTGTGAGTGGAATCGTTCTGGCAAAACGACAAATGGATCGTTTTCAGTATGATAAGCTGCATGATATGGGCTCGACATATCAGCATATTCGAAACCCTTTCCACGATTCTCCATGGGTCCACCCGAGTATGAATTTCCTGACTTAGACCTCTTGTTAGTTGCATTTGATATAAGCTGATGTCTCTTCTCACCACGCCCTGATGGTTTAGATCTTGAAGGAGGTGGGCCTCCTATAGATGTGGAAAAGAAACGAGAAGCTCGAAGTTTTACTCCACACATATCGCAGCAACGTTTGCTAGCATCTCCCATACAAAACCAGCATTTACCGCTCGATTCAACCCGTCTTCGTCTCTCTTCTGGAGTAGTCTCCTCTAGGCCTTCAACAAGCTCACCATGGTCAATTGCTGGTCTCAATCTCTCTCTTTCCTGGCCCGTGATGCCTTCCCAATGAGCTTTGCACCTCCAGCATGTTCCTTCCGTTTTGTGCACAGCCGAAGAGGGTTCGTGTGTTCCGATCTGCAGGCAAAGATCAGGTGGGCATTTCAAATTTGGCCACTCGTCGGGACATGTTGAGATCTTCTTTGCTAAAACGTAAACTCGACGGCAGCATGGAAGGGTGAAGGGGGTGATTTGACACATCAGTTTGTGCTTGGTTGTTTTTTACTTGGCTAGATTCTGGAAGGTGTTGGGATCCCGTTTCCGGTCGAAATTTATTCAGGAATGCTCGTTTTTTGAGTCAAAGATGAGGCTGTATCGCAAGGCTTTGGTATTGATGTAGCGATCGAGCTACTATTATTACTCTTGAGTATCTTGTCGTCTTCTGGGTAATAAATGAGATGAGTGATTTCTCAACTAGTGGCAACTATAGAGGTGATTAATGGCGTTGTAGAGATGAGAGGTTGTCGGAAAGAGTAATTTGTATTGTAAGTATAATGACTGTGAACACCCGCTTAGTCAAATTGATTGTGGTCACTACAACATGTAACCTTTTTCCGGAGTGAATCAGAAGGACTCCAGAATTGGTGAAAATAATAAAGACAGTCGTAACTGGACGTGACTCTTCAGATGTTTTGATTGCCAGACAATGAGTGCAATAAATAGAGTTCCAGAGTTAGTAGCATGTAACCTATCAATATATTACACGAAACTGATGTTCAAGAATGCTGTTCAAGGACAAAATTCAAAGATAAGTCTCGCATAGCCACACACTAATAATGGGATATAAACGTCACTAGAGGCTAATGTCCGACAAAACTTCCGTGCAATATACGAGCCAGCATTTATGTGTGTAACATTCAAATGTAATGCCAAACAAGTAGAATTGGCCAAAGAGATATTGCGAACTCAGAAGTGAAAATACTACAGTAAGGATGGGGAAAAACCATAATATATATATGTATATATGTTGTTCAAGGTTAGCTTTCAGTTAAGCATTGTGATTACCCACTGGGTACTGCTGTTCAGGTAGATGAGTTTGAAAAGATAGATTTATGGTATACCGAAATAAGGTAACTAATTACCAGAAACGCCAAGAACTCTAATGGATGGTTTCCTTTTGCAATGTAGACAGAGCTCCTCAAATATATCAACCTCGAGAACGTATACTACAAACACTACAAACAAAATCAATCTATTGATTTCAAAGCCTCAGAAATCGACTTGGCTCATTAACAGATCGGGTTTATCACAGTCTGGGATAAACCCATATCTTTTGCTAACATAAAGGATCTGCTGTAAAGCACCGGTAGTTTTGTGTGAGTGAAATGTGTAATTCGGAAAAAAAAAGTCTTGGGTATGAAGGAACCCAGGGGCAGCTTTCTAAAGCTAAAAATAGGTGATTGAGCGAAATATTCAACTGATATATTCACCGTCAGTAGTAGTACGTTTTAACTACTTGCGAAGTAACCTTCTCACAAACTAAAAAGAAGGAAAATAGAAAAAGGAAAAGGAAAAGGAAAAGGAAAAGGAAAAGGAAAAGGAAAAGGAAAAGGAAAAGGAAAAGGAAAAGGAAAAGGAAAATATAAAACACTATACGTTGATAGAATATTGAGCACCAGTTGGGTCAACTTCCAAGTCAACGGAAATGAGTTGATCTAGTAAACTAGCAAGATCTAAAATCAACGCGGTTCGAACGACGTTAACATATCACATTTGCAATGGTCATTAGAGTATGTGCTAGTAAATAGACTATTCCGCATCTAAAAACAACGATCGATCCGACGATCTGAGTATAGACTTTTGTGAGGCTTCATCCACATGTCCATCCCCTGCCACCATGCAAAATACATCGAACGGAATATCCCGAGAATCTGGAAAGAAAGAGTTTTTTTGTCGATTCCGCGTGTCCTCGGACCAATATGCACCCATATGTGATTATAGGGGAAAGAGGAGTAGCGGTATTATCAAGGACCATGAAAATCAGAAGGGAAATGGTGTAACAAGGTGATATCTATGTGATATCGACAGTGATGGTGCGAGTTGCTGCTAGCCACAGACCTTACATGATCTGGTCCTGGGTCAGACTTGTGGCTTCAGTATCCATAGCATCACCACCCATTCCGGGAGTTTGGTACTTCACGAAACTCAAGCCGAGAGGTCGACCACCGTATTGGTATCCAGTGAACTTCTCGATGGCGGTATCGGCATTTTCAGCACTGTCGAATTGGACAACGCCTGTGCCACGGGAACGTCCATTCGGTTCATATTGGATTTCGGCTTTCTCAACCTTTCCGATGGTAGTGAAAAGTTCGACAAGATCATCATTGCTGGTTGACCATGGGAGCTTTGAGTCGTTAGCAAACATATACTATATAGAATTATGGTCCTTACATTGCGAACATAAATGATCTCGCTACGCTCAGTGCCGGCAGTTGCGTAATCTGTGAAGGGATTGGCAACGGCTGGAGGAGCATTGGGGTCAAAACCTCCAGGAGCTCCTCCTCCGAATCCACCGCCAAACCCACCTCGGCCGCCACCAAATCCTCCTCCAAAGCCTCCGCGAGCGCCTCCAAAGCCCCCACGAGCACCAAAGCCTCCGCCGAAACCGCCGCGACCTCCACCAAATCCACCACGGCCGCCAAACCCGCCTGGTCCACCTGAGCCAGCGAAACGATCCTCACGAACCTCTAGGGGGCGTCCTTGCCAGTCGAAGCCGTTGAATTGTTGAATGGCGTTGCGGGCATCATCTGGATGCTCGAAGGCCACAATGCCAGAGCCCTTTGGTCGGCCATCAGGTCCAACGTGAACATCAGCACGGATAACAGCGCCGTTACGAGCTGAACAGTTTATTAATACCAATCAACTATCCCAAAGTTAGCTAAAAAGATAAACTTACCGGCTTGACGGAACAAGTCCTTCAGATCTTGCCATCCAACTGTATAGGGGAGCTAAAATCAAAATTAATCACTAGTACCACAAGTTAATAAAGAGGGAAAATAGTGTAACAAACGTTGGAAACGTAAATCTGCCGACCGCCGCCACCTCCTCCCATACCACCACCGAATCCGCCGCCAAACCCACCACGACCTGGTGGGCCCTCGTATCCGCCTCGACCTCCGGCTGGAGTAGAACTGGTGAATCGAGGTTCCGCCTCGCGATCCTGCACAGAATGTCAGTATTTATAACACGGAATATGGGCTGTTACATACTTCTCGAACATAAACGAGTCTTCCCATAAGGTTCTGGTTGCTGAGAGTCGTGACCGCCGTTTGGGCTTGCTCCCGCGTAGCATATTCAACAATACTAATCAGAGTATTAGCGATATTCAATGTGACAGAAGCTGAGTGACCTACCCGCATCCCTACATAACCCATGGAACACGTCCAACCGTCAATCCAACATTCCTTCAAAAACCAAAAAAGAAAAGATTCAAAAAGCCAGCTGCTTATAGGCGCCCACCTTCGACATTCCATTCGGAAGCAACAACACATCTGCAAATAAGACCTCCCCAGCTAGGAAAAAAATTAGTACCTCCCATCATGCATTCTGCCAAGTAAAACTAACCAGATCTCATAAAATCTTTTAGATGGTGCCACTTAACGTCGTAAGATAAGTTTCCGACGTAGACACGGCGATCTTGTTGCGAAGTTTCCTTGAGCTACACCAACTTTCAGTTCAGTATTCCAAAAGAAATCTCCTTTTCACCCACCGAAGACATCATTTGTTCTCTAGCTGCAGCACGTTCCTCGAATGACCTATGTTGACCACCACCGTAAGCTGAACCACCCGCACCACCTGCACCTTGTCCCGACATTGGAGAGCGAGACCTGCGGTCTGTTCTTCTATGATCGTCGCGACTTCTAGAGCGACTGCGAGGACTGTATGATCGTCGTCGCGATGAACGTCCTGGGCTACGAGAGCGACGTGGGCGTGGAGATCGAGATCTCTCTCGCTGCAAAACGTAAGTATGTGTTTCACTCATCAAGCTGTCTGGGGAGTGATGGGAGAATGGGGGGTATTTGGTTGTTGCGTAGTGGAGCGGTCGTCAAGGTATTATTAGTGTCTTTCCGCTTTGCATATCCTCTGAAAGCGCACTTGCGCACGGTCTAAAACGAGGCTGCTGGGAGCCCCAGACAGGCACCAAATATGTGCCCCGTGTTGAAGGTCTGAAATATCTCATTATTTGTTGATGACACGTACCTTTACTGGTCGATAAGAGTCGTCGGCTGTTTCGGTATGTGAGTTAGCTGTAGATATCCAAAAAGAACTCCTGTACTTGTGCGCATGAAAGTATATGAGTGGGTGTCAAAGGAAACTTGGAAGAAAGAGAGTCAAAAAGAATAATAAACCACTAAGCAGCAGGTCCGAGTGAATCGGTCGGCGCAAGCCAAGGTGGGTTTGTTGAATGTGAATATTAGGGCTGCTGGGGGCTGAACCAAACAATGGGAGCGAGAAAACGACATACCCATGACTACTAGCCGCTGGTGGATAAGATGGTTGTGTTAAAAAGAACCTGAGGTTCAGAATGCAAGGCAAAGGGCTGCACAAAGTCTGCTTCTGTACAAGGATCCCAATGCGGAGTAGGGCAATCTGTGGCGAATTAGCTATTGGAGGCATGGAAGACGGAGCCAACTAGGCACCCAAGGCCACCAGACATACAGAGTACGAAGGAGTCAGGGAGTCGTGGTTGAGGCACTGCGCACGCGTGAGAAACGTCAAATAGATGAATTCGACACAAGGGGTGTTGGCGTACGGGTACGAACGGCGGCACAGCGTGTGTTTTCTGTCTGCCAGGTTAGCCAGATCCGTTGAAGTTGGTTCAGGTTTTGGGGAAGAGAGGTGGAGATGTGTGTGGCATTAGCATCGCATGGCATCGCATGCTGCTACCTATGAAGCCATGCCATGTCCTGCGCGTCGCTTCTTATTACAGACTGCGGCACGAAGGCGGATAGAGGGCAGAAGGGACCCCATTCTGTAGACAGGACAGAGGCAGGACAGGACAGGTGTACAGTCTCCAGTACTTACAGATTCGCCGGTAATGGTACAATGAGCAGTGAGCAACGAAGATGGGCGCGTTCTTTTCGATGATCCGAGACAATGGGAAACCGCAACCAATTGGGGCCACGCGACAACAACGGGTCTTGTTTCGTACAACCGATGGCACTGTGGTGTGCAGTGCAGTGTAGGAGGAGGGGGTGGACGTGGAAATGGCCGTTAACGGTTGATGATGTGTGGATGAATGCTGAGCTGCAGTGCAGTTGAGCAGCTTTGCGCGAGAGTGGAGGCAGAAGCAGCGCAGGTACCATTTGGGAAGCACTAGTGGGACCGGTGCGTCTCTACAAATTGGAGGCCGCCTTTTATCAATATAACTCGTGATGGATGCCCTACGATTGAGGCAATTGAAGTTCTCACCGGTCAGATGCAAGGGCACAGAAGTCCCAGTCCCAGTCCCAGTGCCAGTTCGTGGTGTGTACCTCAGTAGCTTTGTTGCTTTGCACGATATATTAGGCATTCTATGTCCTCATGGCCCACTGCCCCCAGCCTTACGCCCGCGGGACACACTCCGGACGGCGCCAGGACGGCAACGACGCCAGAATCTCTATACGGTAAAGCTACAATTGGTCGGGGAACGGAAAACGTGCCGCCAGAGGGGGTGGAAAACTACTCTGATTCGAGCTCTAATGGAGAAACATATATTACCAACCCTCGGTGTCCCGTTCAGCTCTGAAGATATTTCTCGGTAAGAGGCCAAGGGTCCTTTTTGAAGCGATATCGAAACCAACACGACAAATTGTCCAGCATCAACCCCTCTTAAGTTCCCATTTTTCTAAATGTAGCTGACCATATATATCTCTCCAGGGAAGCGTCAGGGAGAATGTACCACTACATACAGGCTCATTCATTGCATGCCTCTTTGGTACATCGGTACATCGGTACATCTACGCTTCTTCTTCTTCTGCAAGGCAGAGCCGTTAGGCTTCTTACCTACCTTTCTCACCATAGCGCCCGAGTTTGTTGCATTGTGCATCTCAAGATGTGACGGCCAGACCAATGGCATGCCAGTGTTGGATAATTCCTTTCTCACACATGCAGCAGCATCCACTCTCGGGTTACCTCATGGATATGCAGGACTTTGATCTGCTACAGGGAGATGGACAGTTCTGGTTTGACGTGTGCGTAACAGTTAGACAAATACGTAAAGCCTCTTGTACGGCAAAGCTTCGGTTCCAAGACTTACCATCACCATCGAGATTGTAAGCATATAGCGAAAACGGCCTTTTTTGGTGTTGCCCTTCGCTTATTGGTAATCTACTTATGTACTTGCCCTTGTATCTCGAGCTGTTACAGTTCATCGGCATAGCAAATGCGTGAGGTATACTCCGTAGGTATCGGGGTATCTACACTTTGGCTTTCTCAAGGGTAGTAGTCTTGTCTTTGCTGACCTGGAAATTTCCCGGCAAACACCGCTGCCGCAGACAGACCCCAAAGTATGTACTGTACAAGTCTACAAGTATACAAGTAAGCCACTTTTCACGGGTCTTAGATTGCCACTGAAGATTTGTTCTTCACGTTCGATGTGCGATTATTACTTGCATGTCAGACTAAGCCAGAACTCCGACAGTGGACTGTAACTTTACCCCACAGAGTAGTTGAAGGTGGGGTGGCCAACAGCTCATTCTGGGTGCAAATAAGGGCAATCAATCTACTTTGTAACCGCTCTCGAAATGAGAGCGGCAGCGAATGAATGTGTGTGAATTATATAATCACTATCGTGGATACCAACTTCTTACAGTACGTGCGTGGAGCTGGAGAGACTTCATTTATTCACCGTCCAAGACGCGATCCTGCAAAAGTGTCCCACGCTCTTCCCACGCTATCATTGAATTTACCAGTATCCATCCCATCCACCCTTCATGCACGACAAGGTGGAAGTCGTGACAGCCGCTGCATGGCCAAGACCAGACCTCCTATCACTGTTCCGGCTTAAAAGTGCGCCTGCATTATGCACTTCAAAGATGAGTTTAGATCTATTTCTCCCTGCATCGTTCAAGTCGAAAGCAGGACAGCCCACCTATACAAAAATGAAGTCGGTGATAAATGACCTCCTTTGGACATATTGCAAAGCCTCTTGCAAGCATTATCCCGACTGCATGGGATTCTAATGCAAAAGGGAGCGGCCCGTTATCCGCATAGTCTACTGTACGCTCAATCACATCTTGATCACGTTTATAGAAAACCTTTCTGTAACTACTTGCAGAAGATGTATTCTGAGCTCGAGGCTCTGCGGGTAAGAAGTTCTTGGCTCAACGCAATAGGATGTCGGTCAATTTGTAAATCCTTTATTCTACTGTAGCATGAGGATCCCATTTCGCATCAAAGCAATATATTCCTAGAAACTTGTGGCGACATCTCCGCAATCAATTGCCATGTCATTTCTCTCGATGAAAGGAGCTACGCAAAGCTGGTAAGCATTCACCTGTTGAGACACACTCTCCAATAAACATAAGTACGGAGCAATCCCCGGCTGTACTGTAACATTACCGCAACAATAGTCATCTCACAGATGCATCATTTAATAACCTGACTTTCAAAAATAAGAGGTGTTGTGCCGAGCTACTTGCTTTTCTTGACCCTTAACCAACTGTAGTTTTTATTAAATTTCCCCAGCTAGCTAAAAAGAAATTACACCGCTGGCATGTTAAAAGCTGTAAGTAATAATCTCTGCTCACATGGAAAGATGATTTCCATATTCTGATACTGGTGATTCTCGGACATTTCAAAGATACACAAGCGTAGCAGGCATATCTCAACGCTTGTGAAGCATTGATCACATTCATATCTCGACATGCGTCTTAAATTGTCGTCCCAGTTTGTCCCTTCGACGTATCTGTTCC
>Ga0247814_10001835_pt1 | contig 12117 bp, 9 predicted proteins | sample UWRJL179409R1_FD_179947 | JGI IMG/M metagenome (GOLD analysis project Ga0247814, IMG submission 179947) | Plant litter microbial communities from Arlington Agricultural Research Station in Wisconsin, United States - UWRJ-L179-409R-1 | ecosystem: Environmental > Terrestrial > Plant litter >...
CTCACCGTCCCCGTGATCCGCGACGCACAGGACCGCAACGTCTGGCAGCTCGCGACCGAGATCACGCGCCTCGCCGAAGCCGCCCGCGCCGGCAAGCTCGCCCCCAACGAAATGGGCGGCGGCACGATCACGGTAACCTCGCTAGGCCCCCTCGGCGGCATCGCCACGACCCCGGTCATCAACCGCCCCGAAGTCGCGATCATCGGCCCCAACAAGATCGTCGAACGCCCCGTCTTCAAGGGTGACGAGGTGGTTCGCGCGAAACTGATGAACCTGTCGATCAGCTGCGACCACCGCGTCGTCGACGGTTGGGATGCGGCAAGCTTCGTCCAGGGCCTCAAGAAGTACCTCGAAACCCCCGTCCTGCTCTTCGCCGACTAAGCGAGAATGAAGGGCATGCACCGCGGAAACCTGACGATCGAGGGTAGATTCGAGGGCATGCTCGCCGGCACCGCGATCGTCCCGGCCGGCGCTACCGCCGAGATCGCCGGGATGATCGACGGCACGCTGATCGTCGAACCCGGCGCAACCGTGCTCGTCAGCGGGATGATCGACGGCGAGATCGTCGATCGCGGCGGCCAGATCACCGTAACCGGCATGGTCAGCCGCTAACCGCCGCCCTCCTACGCAGCGGAAGCGAAGAACCCAGACAATCCTCCCCCGCCAGGGGGAGGTGGCAGGCAAAGCCTGACGGAGGGGGCGGCAAGCGGAACCGCTGTTTAGGTCGCGCCTTACCCCCGGGCTTTCTGCAAGGACCCCGCAATCCGCCGCGCAAGACTGCGTGGCGTAAACCGTATCCCCTCGGCCATCGCGAAGTTCAGCGCACCCGACACCTTCACCGCCCGGTTTGCGGCCAGCGCCGCCAACCCGTCGCGCACCACCGCCGCCGGATCGCTCGCCAATCGCTCGAACAGCGCGGTATCGCCAAGCCCCGCCACATCGGCGAACTCGGTCCGCGTCGGCCCGGGGCACAGCGCCGCCACGCGCACGCCCTTGTCCTTCACCTCCTCGTGCAGCGCTTCGGAAAAGCTCAGCACGAACGCCTTGCTCGCGTAATAGACCGCCATCCACGGCCCCGGTTGGAACGACGCGACCGAGGCAAGGTTGAGTACCCCGCCAGACCCACGCGCGATCATCTGCGGCAGCACGGCATGCGTCAGCGCCACCAATGCACGGCAATTGAGGTCGATCATGCCCAGTTGCAGCGCGCTATCGAGGTCCGCGAAATCGCCCCGTGCACCGAACCCCGCGTTGTTGACGAGTATGTCGATCGGCAACGCCGCAGCTGCGATGGCAGCAATGAGCGTGTCCGGACCAGCCTGATCCGCAAGATCGGCGGCAAAGACATGCACCGTGACGCCGTGCGCCGCACGCAGTTCGGCCGCCAGCGCCTCCAACCGATCGACCCGACGCGCGGTCAGGATCAGCGCATTGCCCTGGGCCGCAAGCGCCCGCGCAAAACCTTCGCCCAACCCCGCCGATGCGCCGGTGATCAATGCCGTCGTCATAGGCCCGCACCCCTATCTAAGGAGCCGCGAACCTGCGCCGCCGCCGATGTCTTGGCAACAGCACCCTCTCGCATCAGGGAGAGGGAAGGGGCCCGCGGCGCCTTCGCCGTGGGAAGGGTGAGGGCACGCATTCACCGGGCCTGCATCAAACGATCTCGAACAACCCCGCCGCGCCCATGCCCCCCGCGGTGCACATCGACACCACCACATAGCGCACCCCGCGCTTGCGCCCCTCGATCAGCGCATGCCCGACCAGCCGCGACCCCGTCATCCCGAACGGGTGCCCGACTGCGATCGCGCCGCCGTTGACGTTGTACTTCTCCGGATCGATCCCGAGGAAATCGCGACAGTACAGGCACTGCGACGCGAACGCCTCATTCAGCTCCCACAGCCCGATGTCTCCAACCGACAACCCCGCCCGCTCAAGCAGTTTCGGTATCGAGAAGATCGGCCCGATCCCCATTTCCGCCGGGCTGCACCCCGCCGCCTGGAACCCGCGATAGATGCCCAGGATATCCTTGCCCTCGGCCTCGGCCGTCTTGCGGTCCATCAGCAACTGCGCCGACGCGCCATCGGAAAGCTGGCTAGCATTGCCCGCAGTCACGCTCGATCCCGGCCCCGAGAACTCGCCGCCCGGCCACACCGTCTTCAGCCCGCGCAGCCCCTCCAGCGTGGTGCCCGCGCGAATGCCCTCGTCCTGCGACAGGGTGACGCTCTCGATCCCGGCATGCGCGCCCTGCTTGTCGTACAGCGCCTTTTCCACCGTGATCGGCACGATCTCCTCGGCAAACGCTCCGCTCGCCAATCCGGCGGCAGCACGCTGCTGGCTCATCGCGGCGTATTCGTCCTGGGCCTCGCGACTGATCCCGTATTTCTCCGCGACGATCTCCGCGGTCTCGATCATCGGGATATACGCCGCCGGCTCCTTCGCGACGACGCTCGCATTGACGAACCGCGGCGCGTCCTTCGTCACGGTGTAGCTGATCGACTCCATCCCGCCCGCCAGCGCGACATCCGCCTCGTCGCACATGATCGTCCGCGCCGCGAGCGCCACCGCGGTCAGCCCCGATCCGCACTTCCGGTCGAGCGTAAACGCGGGCACGGACTCCGGCAGCCCGCCCGCAAAGATCGCCATCCGCCCGGCGTTCCCACCCTGCGTCCCCCATTGATTGCCGACGCCCCAGAACACCTCGTCGATCCGCGTCGGATCGATTCCGGCGCGCTCGACGACGGCGTTCATCACGTGCCCCGCCAGCACCGGCGCCTCGGTCGCGTTGAATGCGCCACGATACGCCTTGCCGATAGCGGTACGGGCGGTCGAGACGATGGCGGCTTCACGCATGCTGGAACCTTTCGAGGATCGGGTATGCACTCGACCTAGGCGTTCCGGCGCGGCGGCGAAACCCCTTAAGGAACGCGCGCGAGCCATCCCCCGGTAAATCCGGCACGGTCCAGCCCGCGTCGGATATGCGGGTTCCGCCGCATCGTGTTCCAGACCATCCCCGTTCGCCAATTCTCGATCATCGCGACGATCGGGCCCTGGTCGATACCGAGATAATCGACGTCGACCCAGCCCACGCCGGGCACGATCCGGCCATGCTTCAGCGGTTCGCCCATCTCGGTCAGCGTCGGGTTGAAGGCGTCGAAGAACCCGTATTTGCCGTAGATCCCCTTGCCGTATCGATCGTGCATCGCGGTGATCGTGGGGATGACGAGATCCGGCGCAAACACGATCGATCCGACCGCGGCGGTAGGCGCGAGCGTACCATCGTCGCGCGCGCCGGGTCCGCGTTCGGAGTAACTGAAGAACTCACGCGCCCGCCCGCCGATCGTCGCCTTGAAGTCGCCGGGACCGTCGCACGCGGTCAGTCCCCAGATGTCGGGGCCATAGCCCGCGAACCCGCCCGCATTGGCGATCGCATAGTCGCGCTGTGCGATCGTTGCGCGCTTGCTGTTCTCGAAATAATCGATGCCCTTGGTGGCGATATACGCGTCGCGGATGCCGCGGAAATCGACCCAGACGTGGCTGTATTGATGCACGAACATCGGCGGATAATGGAGATGATCGCCGCGCCACGACGGTTCGAACTTCTCGGTTAGCGCGCCCCAGGTCGATGGCGGCAGCGGATGCGTCGGCGATCCCAGCGCGAGCAGATACATCAGCATCCCCTCGTTGTAGATGTTCCAGTCGCTGGCGATGAAGCCGCTCTCGGGATGCCAACCCATCGACAGGAACGGCGCACGCGGCGTGATCCACGTCCAGTCGACCGCGCCGTAGATCTGGTCGGCCAGCGCGCGGATCCGCTGTTCCTCGGGGTGATCGCCGTCGAACCAGCTTTGCGCGAACAGCATCCCGCCCAGCAGCAGCGCGGTATCGATTGTCGACAGTTCCGCGCGCGCGAACCGCTGGCCCTTGGTGATGCCGAGAAAGTGGTAGAAGAATCCCTTGTAACCGCTGTTGCCGGTCGGCTCGGGGCCCATCGGTGCGATCGCGAAGAACTCCATCGTCGCCAGAGTCCGCTTGCGCGCCTGTTCGCGCGTTATCCAGCCGTTGACGACGCCGATCGGATACGCCGTTAGCGCGAAACCGACCGCCGCGATCGACGAGAAGGACGGCGTCGGCCAGCGATCGAGCGCGAGCCCGGTGACCGGATCGGTCGTGTCCCAGAAATACAGGAACGCACGCTCCTGCAGATTGTCGATCAGCGGGTTGGCGGACGGCGGCGGTGCAGGCGGCGCCGTGCCTGTAACGCTCTCGATCGCCTTGACCAGCGGCCGCCCGACCGATGTGCATCCCGCGGTAAGTCCACCGAGCGAGATTGCCCCGGTGCCGAGAAACTGCCGTCGATCGAGCATCCGAACTCCTGATCAGGGTACGCCACGACCATGAGGTCAGGCGGGCGACTGGAAGGGTCGCCCGTCCTTAACGCATCAGAACCTGTAACCAACCCTGAACTGGAACCGGCGCGGGAGGGTCAGGAGGTTGGTCGGCGCGTTGGTCGTGCGGTCGAACGAATAGGTCTGGCCAACCCCGAGATAGCCCGCATAGCCGTCGTAGTTCTTGTTGTTGAACGCGTTCAGCAGGTCGACGGCGAGATTGATATTGTGCGTATTGAAGATCTTGACGTTGTTCTGGAGTGTTAAATTGACCTCGCAGAAGCCGAACAGACTGCCGAGGCAGTTCTTGGGGCGATACAGCGACCGGATCACCTGCTGGTTGACGCTGGTACCGGCCGACTGATCCTGCAACTGGAACGCGGTGCCGCTGCCCAGGGTCGTCAGCGTCGAGAACTGGAAGCCGAGCGGGAGATCGGCGATCCCCGACAGGACGATCCGGTGGCGCTCGTCCTGCCCGGCGATCGGCCGCCAGCCATATTGGTCGGGCGTCGCCTTATCGAGGCTGAACAGGTCGCCCCCGTCCTGCTCGGCCTTCGACAGCGTGTAGGCGATGTTGACACCCCAACCCGACGACGGCGTGTAGTCCTTGTCGATCGTGACGAGCAGCGCCTTGTAGCGAGTCCGCAGCCCGTCATAGCCGATCAGCACGTTGCCGAAGCCGTTCGCGCGCGGCACGGTGGTATCGCAGCACGACCCGTCGACGTTACGCGTCGCGAACAAATGCGTGTAGCCGTTCTGCCCGCGAACGTACGAGCCCGTCACCGATGCGCGGAAGATGCCGAACTTCTGGCGCAGGCCGAGGCTGAACTGATCGGTCGATGGCGCCTTGGCGTTGTTCTTGACCGCGAACAGATCGGGCTGCCCGGTCTGCGCACTATCGCGTAGCGCCAGAAGGCCGTCGCGGGTCAGGTATTTTGGGTCCCACTTGACCGTCGGCGTGCCGTCGCGCGGCAATCCATCGCGCGAGAAATTGAAGTTGCCGGTCTGGTATTGCAGGCGGAATTGTTCGTCGAGCGTGTTGTTGAAGACGTTGCGATCATAATATTTGCCATAGCCGCCGAACAGCACGGTGCGTTGGTCATCGTTGAAATCATAGCTGAAGCCGATCCGCGGCTGGAACATGTCCTTCCGCGTCGGACGATCGGTGCCGTCGGTGATGTAGTTCGCAGGGTCGAAATAGTCCGTGCGGGGCAGGCCGTTCAGCGTCGCGATCGCTGCTGCCGGCGTGCGATACTTGTTGTTGAACAGGTTGCTCTCGTAATCCCAGCGCAGGCCGGCATTGATCTGCAGCTTGTCGGTGACGTCCCAGTCATCCTGCAGATACAGGCCGAGCTGCGAATTCGACGCGATGATCCGCGGGTTGCCGACGCCGAGCTGCGCCTGTGCCGGGAAGCTGAAATCGAGTCCCTTGGTCGCGTCGTTCTGGAAGAAGTAGCGCGGTTGGACGTAGAAGTTCTTGGTGAAGTCGTAATCTTGGAACGCGAACCGGATGCCGCCCTTGATGACGTGGTTTTCCAGGCCGTTATACGTCAGGTCGTCGCGCAGCGTGTAGCTCTGCTGGCTGATCCGCTGGGTCGAATCCTTGCCGCCGAAGGTGATCACGCCCTGATATTCAAAGCTTGGATCGTCTGGGTTCAGCGACGACGGATTATAGACCGTGTCGAGATAGGTGAGGTTCGCCTCGTTGACGAAGCTGTCGCCGGTATAGGTCCATTTATAGGTATAGGTGTCGGTCTTGTTGATCTTGTTGACCGCCGCCGAATACGCGATGTTGGCGGACCCGAAATTGGCGCCGAACCCGGTGACGTCGGTTTCCTGGCGGCGGCTGAACGACAGGTCGAATACCTGGCGCTCGTCGGGCGTGAAGGTCAGCTTGCCAAAGTAGAAATCGCCGCGATACGGGCTGACATAGGTGCCTTCATACTGGCCGAACCGCGCCAGGTTTTCGGGGGTGCGCTGGCCGACCGTCACGCTCGATGCGCGATTCTGGTCGTTGCCTTCATACGCGCCGAAGAAGAACAGCTTGTCCTTGATGATCGGGCCGCCCAGCGAGACGCCGTATTGCTTGCGATCGAACTTCGGCTTCTCGCGGCCCGCGCGCTGATCGAGGATGTTGGCGGCGGTCAGGCTGCGATCGGTATATTGACCGAACGCCTCGCCGTGGAAATCGTTGGTGCCCGACTTGGTGACCGCGGTGATGATCGCCGACCCGGCCTGTTCGTATTCGGCCTTGTAGTTCTGCGTCAGCACGCGGAACTCGCCGACCGCGAGCTGCCCGAACGGGTTGCCGCGGCTGTCGGTCTGGCCGGCGATCCCGCCCAGCGTCTGGCTCTTCAGGCTGGTGCCGTCGATGAAGACGTTGACCTGGCTGGCGGGAGAGGCGCCGGCGGTAATGCCCTTGTTGGTCTCGCTGTCGTTGTAGCGGACGCCGGGCGCGAGGGCCGCGAACGTCAGGAAGTTGCGGTCGCCCTGCGGCAGGATGCGGATCTGGCTCTGGCTGACGTTGGTCGCGACTTCGGACGTTTTCGTCTCGACCAAGCGTCCGGCGGTGACGACGATGTCGCCGCCGTCATTGGCAGCACCGCCGGTGGTCGTGTCCGTCTGCGTGGTGGACGCTGGCGCGGGTGCGGCCAGGACGGCGTCGAGCGTCGCCGACTGTCCGACGCCCACCGAGATCCGTTGCACCGAGACGTCGCCGTTCGGTCCGGTAACCGTGATCGTGTAGGGCGCCGGGCGCAGGCCGTTGAGGATGTAGCTGCCGTTCGCGCTGCTCGTGGCGCGGAAGGTCTGGTTGGTACTGGTATTCACCGCCACCACGGTAGCGCCAGCCACCGCCGCGCCCGCCGCATCACGCACCTGTCCGCGGATCGCGGCAGTCGTCGTCTGCGCGGTCGCGGTGGTCGGCAGGGCGACTGCCGAACCGAGGATCGTCGTCGTCACCAGCGCAGCGCGCAGCGCCGCGACCATCATGGTCTTCATGTCGAATAGTCCCCTGTGTTGGACGGGATCGGCAAATGGCTGGGCACAATCGGGGCTGTCCTGCCGATGGCAGTGCCGAATGCTGCTGCTCGCGACGGTCGCGACCCCATGCCCTGGACCTCTCCGGTTGCCGCTCCCGATGAAGACGGCCCCGGCGCCATGATCTTTGTCGCGCTGCCGGGATCGAGGCTCTACGCTCGCTTCTCGAACTCTGCCAATGGGTGGAAGACGTCGGGCGTGGATTCGGCGACGGTCCGTGTCATAATCGCCACAATCCATGTTTGCGGCCCATATTAGCCGCGTTCGACAGTAATGAGGCTGAAGATGACCAATGATCCCTCGGGTTTTTCCGGCGTCGACGTCATCCGAGACGGGCATGTCGCGATCGTCACGTTCGCGCGGCCGCCGCACAACTTTGCCGATCTCGCGCTGATCGAGGCGATCGGCGCCGCGTTCGCCGCCGCGGATGCCGACCGCGACGCGCGCGCGATCGTCCTGCAATCCGAGGGCAAGGTGTTCTGCGCGGGGGCGGACCTCGTCAACGCCAATCCGGTCGCCGCGGACCGGACGGAAGGCGAGCGCAACCCGTTCTACGTCGCCGCCGCCAGGCTGTTCGCGGTCGAGACGCCGGTCGTCGCCGCGATCCAGGGCGCAGCGGTCGGGGCAGGGCTTGGCCTCGCACTGGTCGCCGATTTCCGCGTGGCCTCGCCCGAGGCAAAGTTCGTCGCCAACTTCGTCCAGATCGGCTTCCACCCCGGCTTCGGGATCTCCGCGGTGCTGGAACGCGTGATCGATCGCCAGCGCGCGCTGCTGATGACCCTGACAGGGCGCCGCATCCGGGCGGAGCAGGCGGAGTCCTGGGGGCTGGCGGACGCGGTGGTACCTGCGGACCAGTTGCGTGCTGAAGCGCTGTCGCTCGCAAGGGAGATAGCGGCCGGCGCGCCGCTCGCGGTCGGCTCGACGCGAAAGACGATGCGCGGAGACCTGTTCGCGCTGGTCCAGTCACAGACCGATCACGAACTCGCCGAACAAGCCTGGTTGCAGAAGACCAACGACTTCGCCGAAGGTGTCCGCGCCGTCAGCGAACGCCGTCCCGGCAATTTCACCGCCACCTGATTGTTCCCCCGCGAAGGCGGGGGCCCAGACTGGGCTACCGCCTTCGCGGTAGAACAAGCTTGAAGCGGGGCCGCCCCTCACTTCATCAAGACAAGCTCTTCCGCCATCGTCGGATGCAGCGCGACGGTTGCATCGAAATCGGCCTTGGTAAGCCCGGCTTTCACCGCCACCGCGGCCGATTGCAGGATTTCGGGGCAGTCGGGCCCGATCATGTGGATGCCGACGACCCGATCGGTCTCGCCGTCGCAGATCATCTTGTATAGCGAGCGCTCGTTGCGGCCCGCCAGCACGTTCTTCATCGGCCGGAAGTCGGACGTGTAGACCTTCACCGAACCCAGCGCCTGCTTGGCCTGCGATTCGGTCATGCCGACGCCGGCCATCGGTGGGTGGCTGAACACGGCTGCGGGAACGTTGGCGTAATCGACGCGGGTTGGCTTACCGCCGAAGAACGTGTCGGCAAACGCCTGCCCCTCGCGGATCGCGACCGGGGTCAGCTGGATGCGGTTGGTGACGTCACCGACCGCGAAGATCGAGTCAGAGCTCGACTTGTTGTCCTCATCGACGATCACCGCGCCCGCCGCGTCCATCTCGACGCCAGCGCTCTCGAGCCCGAGCCCCTTGGTATTGGGCAAACGGCCGGTAGCGAACATCACGAGGTCGACGACGATCGGCTCGTGGCCGCTCATCTTGACCGTCAGGCACCCGTCCGAATCCTTCTCGATGCTCTCGAACGCAGCGTTGAACCGAAAATCGATGCCCTTGCTCATCGATATCTGGAGCAGGCGATCGCGGATCGATTCGTCATAGCCGCGCAGGATCACGTCGGTCCGGTTGACCAACGTCACATGCGATCCGAACTGGTGGAAGATCCCGGCGAACTCGTTGGCGATATAGCCCGCGCCAGCGATCAGAACGCGCTTCGGCACGTCGTCGAGGTGGAACACCTCGTTCGAGGTGATGCCGTGTTCGGCGCCGGGGAACTCCGGGGTCAAGGGATGCGCACCGACCGCGATCAGGATCTTCGCGGCGGTCTTCGTGGTGCCATCGGCGAGCGTGACTTCGTTCGGCCCGGAAACGACCGCACGCTGGTGGATGATGTCGACATGGTTGTTCTGCAGCGTGGTCGTGTAGGCGCCGTTGATCCGGTCGACCTCCTCCATCACGTTGTCGCGCAGCGTCGGCCAACTGAACGCGCAATTGTCGGGCACCTGCCAGCCGAAGCGCTTTGCATCCTTCAGATCCTCGGCGAAATGCGCGCCGTAGATCAGCAGCTTCTTCGGCACGCAGCCACGGATGACGCAAGTCCCGCCGACCCGGTATTCCTCGGCTACCGCGACGCGCGCACCGTGCGCGGCGGCAACGCGCGACGCACGCGTGCCACCCGAGCCTGCGCCGATGACGAAGAGGTCATAGTCGAATTGGGTGTCGGTCACGGATGTGGTCTCGGTCACGGGCAGTCCTCGTAGGTCGCGTGCCGCGGGGCGGCTTTGCATGCCATCTGGGGCAGGGGGCGCGAAGCGGCAACCCCGGCGCGGCGATCACGCTGATCGGCTCAGCCTATCGCTGCCCCGCCTTGCGCATCGGCATCGCGTCGATCGTCGCCTCCAGCGCGGCGGCGGGGAAGGGCTTGGCACTACGCAGTTTCTCACCGCCATCCTTGCCGATCAGGATCGCGGTAAAGGTGGCGGGGAGGCGATATTTGCGGCGGAGCGCTGCGGCCGAGTCGCCAACACCGCGGACCGTGTCGCCGACGACCTCGACGATGGTAAGATCGCGGGCGGCGGCGTTAGTCTTCCAAGCGGCCAGAATACGACGTTGCTCGGTGAGCGCGGGGTCTTCAGCGGTCGAGGCAGAGACGATCAACACGCGCCGCTCCCACTTCATCTGCGCGACGGTGGGGGAGGCTGCGAGCGCGATGGCAAGGAGTAGAGGCATGAGGATGTAACGCCTCAGCCTCTCCAGTTCTCCAGCGCCCTCTAGTTCTCCTGCGAAAGCGGGAGCCCAGGGTTACAAGCGCTACGCGTGGTATCCTGGGCCCCCGCCTTCGCGGGGGAACACGAAATAGGTTTCCTCTCGGAATTACCCGAACGCGCGCTTGATCAGGTCGTCCGTCGAAGGATCGAACGTCTGCCCGCCCTTCTCCGCAGCCTTCGCCATTTCCTTCCCCAGCTCGACCCCGAACTGGTCGAACGAATTGATCCCCAACAGCACCCCGTTCACGAACACCCGGTGCTCATAAAACGCGATCAGCGCGCCGAGCGTCCGCGCATCCAGATCATCCAGCAGCAACGTCGACGAAGGCCGATCGCCCGAATAGCTCCGCGCCGGATCCTCGACCTGCTTGCCCGCCATCAACGCAGCCCCCTGCGCAAACGCGTTCAGCAACAGCGCACGATGATGCTCCTCGGGCAACGTATCGCCCGGCTCGATCACCGCGATGAACTCGACCGGCACGAGATGCGTGCCCTGGTGCAGCAACTGGAACACCGCATGCTGCGCTTCGGTGCCAACCCCACCCCAGGTGATCGCCGCCGAAGGACGCCCGAGCGGCTGACCGTCGACCGTCACCGACTTGCCGTTCGACTCCATCTCGAGCTGCTGGAGATAGCTCGGCAGCAACCGCAACCGCTCGTCATACGCGAACGGCGCGCGCGTCTCCGCATGACGGATCTGCGTGTAATACAGGTCGGCAAAAGCCGCGAGCGCCGGCGCATTCTCGTGGAGCGCCGAAAGTCGGAAATGCCGATCCATCTCGGCCGCACCCTCGAGCAGTTCCTCGAACCGGTCCCACCCCAGCGCGATCGCCGCCGGAAAACCGATCGTCGACCACAGCGAATACCGCCCACCGACGCTTTCTGCGAACGGCAGGATACGCGTCTCGTCGACACCCCATTCCATCGCCTTCTCGGGCGACGCGGTCAGCGCGATCACGCGGCCATACGGGTCCTCGACATTATGCTCGGTCATCCACTGCAGCACGCTTTCGGCGTTCATCAGGGTCTCGGTTGTGGTGAACGTCTTCGACGCAACCACGAGCAGCGTCGCCGCCGGATCGAACTTCGCGAACACGTCCTCCAGCGCGACGCCGTCGACATTGGCGACGATCGCGACGTCGTAGCGCTTGTCGTCACGCCCCAGCGCATCGACCAGCAACTGCGGCCCCAGCGCCGACCCACCGATCCCGACGTGCAGGATATGCCGCACCGGCCCGAGCGCTTCCGCCTCGATCGCATCGATCAGCGTCCGCATCCGCGCGTGGCTCGCCTGCGCGATCGCGACGCTCTCGGGCTTGCCCTCGCCGCGCTCGGCAGTGTGCTCGACCGCGCGGCCCTCGGTGACGTTGACGACCTCGCCCGAGAACAGCGCCTGGCGCTTGCCCGACAGGTCCTGCGCCTTCGCCATCTCCTCGAACGCGGTGACCATGTCGGTCGTCAGGTGCGTCTTCGACCAGTCGAAGTGGATCCCCGCGACATCGAGGCTCAGCTTCGAGAGGCGCTCCGAGTCCGCCGCGAACAGGTCGGTCAGCTTGGTGGCGGGCAGGGCTTCGATCTTGGACCAGTCGGCGGTCATGCTACTTCTCCGAATAGACGTGCGCGCCGGTCATGCTGCAAGCGCG
>Ga0247814_10001837_pt1 | contig 12109 bp, 14 predicted proteins | sample UWRJL179409R1_FD_179947 | JGI IMG/M metagenome (GOLD analysis project Ga0247814, IMG submission 179947) | Plant litter microbial communities from Arlington Agricultural Research Station in Wisconsin, United States - UWRJ-L179-409R-1 | ecosystem: Environmental > Terrestrial > Plant litter >...
GCGAATCGAATGCAAGCAGCCGCCAGCCCCTTACGGCAGTAGTTGTTGCTTTCGCACCACGCCAAAAAGCCGGCAAAGGTGGCCAGGTAGTGGTTCGCCGTCGAGGGTGCCCTAGTGGCGATCAATTGAGTCCTCAGTCGCTGGATATCTTCGGGTAGAAGGATGCCCGCCAAACGGTCTGAGCCGAGCAGGTCTGCACAAATATCCAATGCATAGCCGTATTTTTCTTCGGTCATCGGGGTTATGTCGACGGCCTTCAGCGGCTTGTAACGTTCGATCAACGCCGCGATGCGCTCGTCTTTCACGTTGGTGTAACTGGTTGCGTTCTTTGAGTTGGGGAAATGACGGCCGTACTCAAAATGCCCTGTCTTGATCTCATGAAGAATCGCCGCCCTGAGTAGGGCGGCGTGCTTGATATTGGCTTTAGTTACGGGGAGGCCAAGGGATTCGCGGCAGCGAATTCGCCGCCACATAAACACGACGCGAATGCTGCCGCCGTGTAATTCAATCCCTTTGTGTTTGGCCAGCTCGGCTTCTAAGCCGCTTGCTGCGGTGCGCTCTCGGCCCACTTGTCATACTCCGTCATGTTGATTGCGATGCGGCCGTCTGGTGTCTTACGCCAGATTCGGCCTTGAGCCCAGGTGCCGTTTTTCACTTTGTGGCGTATGGCGTCTTCGCTGTAGCCGGTGAGTTCGGAGGCTCGATTGATCATTACCCAGCGTGGAAGGCTCATGCTGCCTCCTCCATTTGATCGTCCTTGTCCTCGAGCATGTTCGCGCGAATCAGTGCCGCCATAGGCCATGGGGACACCGAGTTACCCACCATCATCACTTGGGCCTTGTTGCTGAGCTTTCGGCCGTCATGTCCTCTGTCGATGACGTAGTTATCGGGGAAGCCTTGAGCGCGGTACAGCTCGCGGGGGGTGCTGCGCACCCCTGAGTTGCTTGAGCTGCCGCAGTGGGCTGCCGAGTCGGCCGCGTGGTTCTGGTGGGTGCGCGAGCTGAACGCCCTGGCGGATCGGGATGAGTTCGAGGCGATCACCCGCAAGATCAACGGTGGTCTGAACGGTCTGGCGGATCGGCTGCAACTGTGGAACCGGGCGAGGGCAGTGTTATGCGTGTCGTCGACTTGATCCCCGCGCCGTACCGGTTATTGACCGTTGGTGTGCTGCTGACCGCATTGGTCGGCGGATCTGCTGTGTCAGCCTGGAAGGTTCAGGACTGGCGCTATGGAGAACAACTCGCCGAACAGGCCGGCCTGCACAAGGACGATCTGATCGCCATCAGCAACGCCGCCGCTGACCAGCTGCGCACGGCACAGGACAATCGCTTGGCCCTTGAACCACCTCGAAGAATTCGTGCGCCAGTTCAAATGGGCGCTCAGTTCGCGACAGGTGTTCGAATGGCAGAAGATGACCCGCCCCGAAACCCTCACCGACATCCAGCGCGCGGCCCGATTCTTCTACCTGCAGCACCATGCCTTCGCCGGCAAGGTCACCGGGCAGACGTTCGGTACCGCCACCACCGGCCCGGCCATCAACCTGCTGCGGATCGAAGAAAACCTCTCGGCCGCCTGGCAGCGTCTGTCCGGCACTTACGTCGAAAACCTACCCTGGCTTGAATGCGCTGAACGTTACGACCGTGCCCATACTTTCCATTACATGGACCCGCCTTACTGGCAGACCGCTGGTTATGGCGTTGATTTTCCGTTTGAGAATTACGAACGGATGGCCGACTTTATGCGGCGCTGCAAAGGCAAGGTAATGGTCAGCATCAACGATCACCCGGACATCCGTCAGGTGTTTGAGGGTTTTCACTTCGAGACGCTGGATATCCGCTACTGCAACACCAATCAGCGGCAGGGGATGGCAGAGGTGAGTGGTGAACTGGTGATCATGAATTGGGAGCCGTCCGCGCTAGGGGGATTATTTTAGGCAGAAAAATGTGTCTGCTTTAATTTTGATAGATGTGATGCGCCGACGACCACTGGCAATGAACACTTGAGATTAACCTTAATCTTTTTTAAGTGTGGTTGGCTGAGAGATTTTTTCATGTCATATTGATATCGCATGAACAAAAATTAAAAATTACTCTGGAAGGGTTATATGAAAAAACTATCCTCGCAGATAAGTCCGATGCGGCTCGGGGCGTTGGCATTCTTAAGCCTGATTAGCACTCATTGTTTTTCTAATGACGAACTTCTACCTGAAGATACACTGCTCACTAATCTTCCTGGCTCTGCGCGGATGGTTGTGAAAAAGACAATGAATCATGTTCAGGCCTATGATAGGAATGTGGTGAGTTTTGATGGTAAAACTGTCTATGAAGACATATTTGGTTTTAGCCATCCCTGCTATTCAAATCAACCAAATTGTTTTAATACTGCCTCGTTCCCCAATCTATCCCTGATGCACCATCATAATCTAGATGTCGGCGAGATTTTTTCAATTGCATACAGTCCCCCTAGCTCAAGCGCTGATCTCTTTTCTTTAAATGGATATGTTTTGAGTTCGGGTGTCAAGACGAAAGATTATCTTGGGTTTGATTTTCCTGCGGGCACAAAAAATCAAGCACCAAGAACAGTAGGCGATTTCAACAAGCTTACTAATTACACCTTTCAGTTTGTTTATGATGATCCGAAAAAATTTGAACTATATCCGGGGATGGATAAGGAAATCGCGCTTGAAATAGAAATGAAAAAAATTACTGGCTTGCTTAAGAATCAGCAGTATGAAGAAGCGTTGCCTCGGTTTCAGCGTGTGTTTAAGGCGCTGGATGCAAATAATATGAAGATTGATGAGATGCTTGCCTATTACTATATCTTCACGTTAGATAAAACAGGCCGGAAAAAATCAGTCATAAGTTTGGCTGAAGGTTATCTCAACGAGTGGGGTAAACAAGGTGCGCATTATAACGAGGTAATTGAGATGGCAGGTAGACAGTGATTTATGGGTTGATTGCTTTGTAATCAATTTGTATCGTGGTCTGGCGCTTAATTTCTCTGTTCTGCTGAGGTTGTTATGTTAAGTATTCAATCAATTCGCCGCAGTGCTCGCCGTTTGAAACTGGCTTTTTATTACGTTTCATTATTGTGCGTGGTTCCTTTTCAGTCGCCCTCAGCAGATACACAGGTCATCGTTGCGGAGGGCAGTACTGAAACCTGTCACACTCGCTCTGTCGCATTAAATCTCGCACACACTGGTGCATTTAATGATGCTCATCGCGAGTGTGAAGCACTGGGTGCAGAATGGAGATTTGGTAAACTGCAGTTCGCGGGATACGAGCAATGTAAGCAGTGTGGTAATTCTGGTGAGTTTGAGTGCAAGGTGACACAAGCAACCTTCGTGTGTAAGCGACCAGATCCAAAGAAAAAAGCTAATCGAGAGTCTGAAGCTGGCAAAACGTCAAGTACGATAACAAATGCATTTGGTGAGCTTGAGAGTAATAAACCAGCCCCTGCGGCTTCTACATCGAAAGGACCGTTCGGTGCGCTGACCGAACTAGATGATCTTAATAAGAAAATCAAAGCTCAACCAGTTAGGATTTTATCTCCTGCGAACAAAGCCACTACCTCCTCTAGGATTATTGATGTTTCAGGGGATACGCAAGGTTATGCCACGAATAGTGTCTTAAGCGTGCAGTTTAATGGTGCCAGTCAGCAAGTGCTGACATCTGATACCGGTTCGTTTGACACCAAGGTTGCTCTTAAGTCAGGACGAAATGAAATAAAAGTTTGTGTTCATGAGAAATGTTCAACAGTAGAAGTGAACGCCGATATCGAAAAGCTGTCACTTATGGCAACACTTACGTGGGAGGCTGGTAGTGACCTTGATCTGAGAGTCGAAACACCGTCCGGGAATACCTGTAGTTTCAAGAAGCAGTCTACACGTGGGGAATGTACTCTAGATATTGATGATACCAAAGGGGCTCGACCAGAAAATATATCCGTTCCGCTTGAGGCTCCAGCAGGGGAATATAAGTTCACTGTGATTAATTTTAGCGGGAGGGCTGGTGTGTCCGGTAGGATTCAAACTTACCATAACGACAAGCCATTCATAACTCGGAATTTTGTTACCAGCTCTCGCAAAGGCGAGGTCGAAGCGACGGTTGTGATAACAAAGTGAAATTATTGTAGCCGATACAGTTTTATTAGAGGCAATGGTCGCTGAAATTTAATCCTCCATAGGGAGTATTAGCGCAGGTCCTTGATTCCTGACATTGCCTATCGCCGGGTCTACCTTGAACCACTCGAACGCCTCGGTGGGTTCACCCTGGAGCAACACCATCTGTTCGGCGCGCTCCTTGGGCGTGCCCGGATCCAGCCATTCCCGGGCCAGTTCCGGCGACAACGTCACTGGCCGCCGGTCGTGTATGTCCACCATGCCGCCGGCGCTGTCGGCGGTGATGATCACGAAACCGTCATGCTCGCCGGGCTCATGTTCGCCGATGGGGTACTGGCCAATCGCAGCACAGAGGATCGGCGTCTGGTCACGATGGCGGATCAGGTAGGGCTGCTTCTTCGGTCCGCCTTCGTAAACCCACTCAAACCAGTTGTCGATCGCAATGATCGCCCGATGCGGCCAGATCGCTTTGAAGAATGGCCCGTGGGCGACTTTCTCCACCCGAGCATTGATCGGCGCGGCGCGGTCTTTGGCCCAGTGCGGACGCCAGCCCCAACGAACCATGTCAGCGCGCAGGTATTCACCATCTCGGTGAAAGAGGGCGAGCTGAGTGGTCGGCGCAGCGTTATAGCGCTCGAAAGGCTGGTCGCCTGCATAGTTGAGGAGGGCGTTGGGGATGCTGAGCGCCGCGACGAAGTCGTGAATGCCCCGGTACTGGGAAAGGCGTCCGCACATGATTGCATCCTCCGGCTGTGTATTCAGGGTAGACCAGTGGTCGCCGGCTTCGTTACAAACCCTTGGCCGGCGCAGGTCAAGCAATCTTCACGCCGGTCAAAACGATCAAGGCAAGCGGAGCAGGCGCGGAACCTGGCCAGATCGAGACGCGGCCGCACTCTTTCGAAAGCACGTAGATCACAGCACTCGTGGGCAATTTGGGCGGCGTCCACCAACGCACGGTAGATGTCCGGGTCTTCTATTGGCTCGTGGGTGATCCCCTCGAGTGTTCGCCCGGTTTCGACAAGGTCGTATTGCTGCCCATCAGGCAGCGTCAGTACAAGCCCGGCAATCCTCGCGATAACACCTGACGGGTTGAAAACAAGGTTCGCCCCGTCTGCATCACGGTAGATTTTCCCGTCGTATGACGATCGTTCGTAGTCGGCCAGCGTGCTTGTTGCGTAGAAAATTGACTGTCCAATGCGGCCGAATAGCTCGCCATTGCCACGCTGCAAAACGTCGTAGGCAGAAGCGCCGCAGTAGCGGGCCGGCGCAGTCTGCAACTCCTCCACAGCATGCCAATAGGCGGCGTTCGCTATCTCGTTCATGTCGAACTGCTGGAGTTCATCGATCAACCCCTCGGTAGCCAAAGTCGCACTCATAGCGTGAAGGGTCTGACGATGGGCTTCGGGGTTCTGCATTCGAAAGTCGTGGTCGTCGAGGGTCGAGCGCCACTGCTGAAGTCTCAGCGCTTTAGCCTGGTCGAAATTCATGAAAACGGGTTCGCTGTGCAGATACTGGTTGTATGTACAGTAATCGAGGCGTGACGATCCGGCGAGGGGGGGGGCGACGAGCAGTCGCTTTACGTCAATCCGCTGTCGTTAGGACGTCAAAGCCGTGGACCAGACGGCAGAATCTCTGGGCGTCTAATCTGCTCACAGCTTGACGGCAAAACCCTTGATGCCGAGGTGGTCGGCGAACTTGCCGACGACCATCAGGCTGGCCCAGGTGCTGATGTTTCGATAGATCCAGACAAAGCTTTCATTGTGGGGCGTTTACCAGGTCATTGGCTCGCTGCCAAAACGCGTCGGCCTGCAGCTGGCTGAGCGCGCCGTCTTTCACGAATTGGCGGAGCCATCCCTGAAGTTTTCCGGACTGTGCTGGCTTTTTAGCCAGGGGCATACAGAGGGTAAACACCATGCTTCGCGCCGCGTCTCGGTCACGCATCGCCATCTTTTTGAAGTCCAGGATGACAAAGAGGTCATCGGTGAACTGCCCTGCGCGTGGATCTTCGGCGCGCAGTTCGGCCAATCGTTGCTGCAAGAACTTCTCTTCCATGCTCGGCATCGCTACCCCTAATGGTTGTCGAGATCACGATTAAACTAGTCCCTAGGGTGCTGGTACGCCAAATGTACGGGTGATGGTAGCCGCGAGTGGCCCAGACTGCAGCCAGCAGCGCGGTGTTTGTGGGGGGGCGATTGAACGAAAACGCCGTTACTCGTAACGCCGCGAAACTTACTTTTGCATTCGCTTCGGCAGGAATACCCCGGTACTGCCGTTCGATTGAGCGGCACGGCCCAAATGGTACTCGGCGTACTGGTCGTTACCGTCACGGCGGTCGAACAACCCCAGTAACTGCCAGCCCTCATCCAACAGCTCTTGGGCTTGAGCTTGCGTGGTTACCATCTTCAAAACCTTCGTGTCTTCGATCGCCATGGGTACCGCTCCTTGTTGAGTGAGCTAACAGTGTAGGCACGGAAGCCAATACGGACGTTAGTACCGATCAGTAGTCGACGGAAAGTTATTCCGGTTAGGATTGCCTAGCCTAAACTGCAGCGAAGATTACGAAACGTCTTGCCTGGGTAGATCATTTGCGTGGATAGTCGGTTCGTCTTGATTGCGCTAGGCCATTAAACTAGAGCTAAATTGTTGAGCAATGACTATTTCTAGATCAGAATATTAAACGGAATTTATCGATGAAAATGATTGGCTTCTCTTCGCCAGACTGTGCAAAATTTTGTCCTCCTGAATTCAATATTCGTAACGGTTGTAATACGATACGGTTTGGAACATTGTTCGATTTCCGGACTGAAGAAAACGAAAAGCTTCGAGATGAAGGGGAAGGGACTTTTAGTTATTCTGTAGAATTTCCTGAGCTTACAAAGGTATCCCGTGAGTGGATCGGAGCTTTTGAAATGGAAAATACCGGAAGTTTCCATATTGGCGAAATGGAAATGCGAAATGGAGATTTCTTCGTAAAAAATATGAGTCTTACGGGGTCCAGTCATAATTGCTGGGTCTATTGCATATCTAAAAGCACAGAGGTTGCGGGGGATATTACTGATACGCATCAAGATAAGTGGTTGATTTCTCAAGATAAGCTTCAGTTGTTTGCTAATTATTTGGGTGGATTGCTATGGAGTGAAATAAATTTTTCAGACTTGCCTGATCACATAACTAGCAGGTTCAGTATGCAGGAAATACTTCAGCGGTTATCCCTGAGTGTTGAAATTAAAGAAATTGACTATAATCATCGCTCCGTAACGATATTAAGGGAGGAAGATCTGCCGGTGTCTCAAATCTCGATTCTTAAAGATAGTATCGCTTTTATTAAGCCGAAGATGTTTGAAAAAGAAAATGAGATTAGAATTGCTTTCTGGCTCGTTTTTGATAATAAAAAAATATCTATACAGAACAAGCCAAAGATTGTTGGTCTTCGCCCGATTGATAAAATCATATGACATATAAACTCGGTGCCTTGTATCCCTCCAAGCAGATCCCTGATCTGCAATGAGGGTATAAATCTCCGGACAAGGGGCCGTTTGTGGCTGGAAGCAGTTTTCCAAAACACTTTGGATTGACCTTCGTTAGGGGTACATGGCGTGACCGTGAATTAGAGGAGGGCAGTGTTCGGGGATGGGGCAAAAATGGGGCAAACCATACGCCAAACTATGCCATTCAATGCCAATCATGCATTTATGCATGCGTCCGGAATACATGGCGAAACCCTGCGCGCACGGGCAGTTGGGGCTCAATGTCCGAAATACTCCAGCACAATTGGCGTGTGGGAGGACAGATCAGAGAGCGCTTTATTCATCGGATAATCAGGCAAATTCGTTGAAAGGTGTAGGGCAAAGGAGGGGCATCGGCCCGGCTTTTCCGCGATGGGCGCAAGGTTAACATGGGCAGTCCACCCGACGCAGGCATGAAAGCCACGGGATACATTTCTTCTGTCTATGCACGACATATGCGCAATTTATGCAATTTGGCATTTGTCTTGCGCAAAAAGATCAAGCACTATGCGCTTTATGCAAAAACGCAATGTTTCTACTGTCTTAAGAGCGCTGCTCGATCAGCACGGTATCTCCCCCACGGAGCTTCACCGTCGCACCGGCGTGCCTCAATCCACTCTCTCGCGGATCCTCAGCGGGAAGATCGTCGATCCCTCGGATAAACACATCTCGAAGATTGCCGAGTACTTCGCCGTGAGCACCGACCAGTTGCGGGGCCGTGCGGATGTCGCGCCGGCAGCCAGCACCGGGCGCGATCAATTGCATTCGGAACTCAAGGACATAAGTCTGTGGGACGACGATACGCCCGTCGATGATGACGAGGTATCGGTCCCCTTTCTTCGCGAGGTTGAATTGGCTGCAGGATCAGGAAGGTTCGTCATCGAAGAGAGCGAGCGCTCTAGCCTGCGCTTCGGCAAGCGGAGTCTGCGCCACAACGGCGTTCAGTTCGACCAGGCCAAATGCGTGACAGTGCGCGGCAACAGTATGTTGCCGGTGCTGCGCGACGGCGCCACCGTCGGTGTTAATGCCGGCAAGTGCGGGATCGGCGATATCGTCGATGGCGACCTTTATGCCATCAACCATAACGGCCAGCTGCGGGTGAAACAGCTTTATCGCCTGCCTACCGGGATACGCCTGCGCAGCTTCAATCGCGATGAACATCCGGACGAGGACTACACCTTCCAGGAAATCCAGGAAGAGCAGATCGTCATCCTCGGTCACGTCTTCTGGTGGGGCATGTACGCCCGTTAACCTCACTGCTGTCAGATAAAACCCGCCATTGAGCGGGTTTTTTTTCGCCAGCCATAAACCACCAGCGCCTTTGTTTGCGGGGGTTTCATGCGTCAATGCATTTCTGATGTGTAAATAAATGCATCAATGCATTGACTGTATATGCATCCATGCATATTCTTTGTCTCAAGCCGCTCAACAAAGCAGCTCGAAGCAAAGCTCTTCAGTTCCACCACAAAGGCAGCGATGAACCGGCCTCAACGGTTCAGAGGGTTGGCAACTGACCCGGGTGCGCAGCGTAAAGCACCAGAAGCAGTTATCCGGCGGGCAAGGACCGCGGTCGGAAAAACAATATGAATGGACCCGTACCGCGCCAGTAGCGCCGAAAGGTCGATGCGAAGGACCGCATTCTGAAAAGCCCGGTTAGCGCCGGGCTTTTTGGAATGCCCACCTCGTCCGAGGTTTATCAACCTCAACTACAGAAAGGATTCGGCAGAAGCCAGGAGGCATCTCGATGATGAAAGATTGCAGATGTGGGCAGTGCAAAAGACTTCTCGCCCGAGTGGGTGAGTACACCGAGCTCCAGATCAAATGCTCCCGATGCGGGACATTGAATCATGTGAAGGCCGCGAGCCTTGAGCGATCGCCATTGAGCGACATGAAAGCGCAATCCAGCGCACCAAACCATTCGACTCAATAGGTGATAAACATGGCAGGACCACTTGGACCACCCCGTATTCAATTCACAAACAATGGCAGCCCGGTGTTGCCACCGCGCAACTCGATGAGCCCGGGTCAGTATCTCGAATCGCCGAGCAAGCGGTTCAAACTGCTGCTGCAACCGGACATGAACCTGGCGCTCTACGATAATGGTGCACTGGCATGGGTGGCTGACGGGAACGCTTATACGAACACCCTCAATCCTGTAGCAGCGGTGCCTAACTGTTTCTACGTGTATTACAGCGGGGTTCTTGTAGACCACACCCGTAATCGTTGCTGGTCGACAGTCAATACCACGGCAGTGGACAGTATCGAGGCAGCCGCGAATCGCACTTATCTTCAAGTGCAGGACGACGGCAACATTGTGATCATCGACTCGCAGACGCTCTGGAATGGTACTCCGTCAATTCCCGTCGTGACCGGAAGCTCCGCGGTCATTTTTCCGGGCCCATCCGAGTTGGTCCGAGGGCAGCCTTACTTTGCCGGTGACGGCGCCATCATCTTCCAGGGCGACGGCAACGTTGTGAACTACGGCCCGAACTGGAGTGTTCGCTGGGCCAGTTACACGCAGAACAAAGGCGCGGTGAAGGCGGTGTTCCAAGCAGACGGCAACTTCGTTGTTTATGCAGCGAATGACGTTCCGCTTTGGAATTCGGGAACCGCTGGCCGTCCGGGGGCTTCTCTGCGCCTTCAACCCAATGGCAGCCTGGCGATCGTTCAGGATGTGCCTGTCTGGGCGCGTTTTGGCTATACGCCGATCATTCGCGCTCGAAAAATCTACTACCCGGACACCACAAGTCCCGAGCATAACGGTACTGCACCGTATCCAACTTACGGTCATATCGGTTGGGAGTTTTAAAGGTAGAGCCAAGGACTCCCTGCCAGGTGGCAGGGAGTTTGATTTATTGTGCAGGATTTTTTCGTTTTGGGCCGTTCACCCCCCCAGGAGGCGTGACATGACAAACGAGCAACAAGCGTTGCTGGATATGCCGATCTGGCTCGTCATCGTCCTCGCCCTGGTGGGTGGGGTGTCCGGCGAAATGTGGCGCGCCGACAAGGAGGGCGCTCGCGGCTGGTCATTGCTGCGGCGTCTGGCCTTGCGATCCGGGGCCTGCATGATCTGCGGGGTCTCGGCCATCATGCTGCTGTATGCCGCCGGCATGTCGATATGGGCGGCCGGCGCGTTCGGTTGCCTTACCGCGATGGCCGGAGCGGATGTCGCCATCGGTCTTTATGAACGCTGGGCGGCCAAGCGGATTGGCGTTTGCGAAGTGCCGCCGCGAGATACCCGCCAGGATCAATGACCACCAAGCCCAATGGAATGGCGAGCAGCGGTGCCGACCGGCATCCGACCCGCACGGACGCGGGTTTCCCAAGGCCAGTACCTTTCACTCAAACCCGCCAACCAGCGGGTTTTTTATCGCCCGGTGAAAACACCATGAAGCTCACCCCACTGATCGCCCAACTGCGCGATCACTGCCCAACCTTCGCCGATCGTTTCGCCGCCAGCATTCTGGAGGCTATATGACCGTTACGCAGCAACAACTACAGATCGTTATGCCCAACGCCTGCTCCCAAGCAGGCGTTTTCATTTCTGCGCTCAACACCGCCATGACCCACCGCAACATCAACAACCCGAAACGCATCGCTGCGTTCCTTGCGCAAGTCGGTCACGAGTCGGGGCAGTTGCAGCACGTGCGTGAGTTGGGCAGCGCTCAATACTTGAGCAAGTACGACACTGGCGCACTGGCTATGCGCCTGGGTAATACGCCAGAGTCCGACGGCGACGGTCAAAAATACCGTGGCCGAGGCCTGATTCAGATCACGGGGCGCGACAATTACCGTCAGTGCAGTCTCGGACTCTTCGGTGATGATCGTTTGCTGTTTTTGCCAGGACTTCTGGAAAAGCCCCGGTGGGCCGCTGAATCGGCTGCCTGGTTCTGGGAGCAAAATGGCTTCAATGAACTGGCCGACCGCGACCAGTTCAACAGCATCACCCGCCGCATCAACGGCGGCCTGAACGGGCTGCAAGACCGTTTGCAACTCTGGGCGCGGGCAAGGGCGGTGTTATGCCAGCCTACGGTTTGATCCCGATGTCTTACCGCGTCGTTGGCGTTGTTGTGTTTCTGGCTGTGTTGTCCGGCGGCTCGGCGGCGCTGACCTGGCGCTTTCAGGATTGGCGTTATGGCCGGCAACTGGCGGAACTGGCCAGCGTGCAAGCCGAGACTCTGAATCAGCTGACGCTGGCAGCCGCAGCGCAGCATCAGGCTGAGCAGGACAAGCGTTTGGCGCTGGAGCGGCGTCTTTCGACCAGCGAACAAACCTATTATCGAGTGCTTGGCGATGCCCAACGTGATCAAGGTCGCCTGCGCGATCGTCTTGCCACTGCTGATGTGCGCCTGTCAGTCCTCCTCGATGCCCATGACGCTGCCTCTGTCTGTACAGTGCCAACCGCCTCCGGAGCCAGCCGCGTGGATCATGGAGCCGCGCGCGCCCGACTTGACCCGGCGCATGCTCAGCGAATTGTCGCCAT
>Ga0247814_10001838_pt1 | contig 12105 bp, 10 predicted proteins | sample UWRJL179409R1_FD_179947 | JGI IMG/M metagenome (GOLD analysis project Ga0247814, IMG submission 179947) | Plant litter microbial communities from Arlington Agricultural Research Station in Wisconsin, United States - UWRJ-L179-409R-1 | ecosystem: Environmental > Terrestrial > Plant litter >...
TTCAGCGTAGCCTAAAGTTTTAAGGGTATACTTGTTTACAAAAATGATATTTCCTTCTAAATCAATTTCATAGATGAAATCCTGAGCATTTTGAATTAAATTTTTGTATTGATTTTGAATATGAATTTCATTAGTAATATCTTGCCCAATTCCGATGATTAAATCTTCAGAAAATTGTTTGTTTTTCCATTGAATAAATTTAAATTCTCCATTTTTACATTTTAATTTTCGAACAAAAACTTTATCATTTATTTGACTATCAAAAGATTCTGAAGAAGTAGTTTCTGGGTTTTCGGTGAGTTTATAATAACCATAACCCATAATTTCGTCAATCGTATAACCTAAAATAGTTTCTACATTTTCGCTACAAAAAACAATTTTATTGTCTTTGTTTTTTGCCATAATTAGCGAATTTCCTTTGTTAATGATTTGGTTATTAAACTGAAATTTATCATTAACATCCTGAATTGACATGTGTCGAATGTAATTGATGCAAATAACAATCAAGGTGTAATTAAAAACAATTGTAATTCTGTTTAATGGGGCTATTTTTAATAGCGAAATAGTAATAAGAAAGCCAAGCGCAAAGACTATAAAGGACCAATAGAATTTTGCGGGTTTTAAAATATTATATGAAAAATAGATAAATAATAGAAAACTTAAAAAAGGAATATTATCATCTGATAACTGAATTAAATTTTGACAGACATGAAGAAAGGCAATGATAAAAATAATTCGGAATATTTTTTTGATGTTTCGAAAAACAAAATTCGATTTTGTACTAATGTAAGCAACAGCAATCAATAGAATGGAGATACTTATATTGGTAAACAACTGGCTTTTTGGTCTTAATTTAAAAAATTCAAAGGTTAGTTCCAGAATTAAAATAATGATTCCTAAGATGAGAATGTAAAGCTGACATTCTTTGTTTTCAGAATACTGAGTAGTAAAATCTTTGGTAAATTTATTTCCTAAAGTATATTTTATCCTGTGGAATTTATAAATCAATAAAAAAATGATTAAAAAAACAAAGGGAACCATGGTGCGATAAAGATCTTTATCAATAGGCAATTGATCCATGATGTCAAACATTTTAATCGCAAAAAATGGAGTATGCCCACTAAAACCAATACTAGTTAAAAAGGTTTCTAATATAAAATTATATTGTGGCATCATGTTTTTTCTACAATTAAAATCTAAAATTAACTAAAATAGTGCATTGTTAAATTTTGTTAAAAATAACACAATTTGAAAGAAAAAGGGAAGTGTTTAGTTAAAAAAATAAATGATATTAATTATAAAAGTAAAATGAAATTATTTAAAACCTATTATTGAAATATAAATAGCATAATATATAGAAAACATAAGGGGTAATGTGAAAAATAAACCAACAATAAAAAATAGAAACCCCACTATTGATAACAAATACCCAACAGCAAAAAGTCCTAAAATAACTAATGGTTGTTTTGAAATTAAACTAAAGCTGGTATTTACCGCTTCAATAGCTTTAAAATTGCTGAAAATTATCAAAGGAACCGCTAACATACTTAATAAAGAAATAGTTATGGAACCCAATATTCCTAATACAGGAACTCCGGTTAAGTTAAGTACCGAAGAAATTCCTAAACTTATTATTGAGATAAATAAAGTGGCTAAAAATAATTCTTTAAAATAAGAAAGTCGATAGTATTCAAAAATGGTTGAAACATGAAATTCTTCATCTATTTGTGCGCAATGTGCCATTTTAATAAATCCTGCAAAAAGTGGACTTATAAGGCAGCCAAACAACGTGTTACCCACTAAATAATATGCTAAAAATTCATCTGAAAAGTTTTTTGGATCTAAATTTTCAGGTTTTGCCAGTTCTTGAAGATTTTCAATTCCTACACTAAAAGCTAAAATTAGAGATGCTGTAATTCCGAAAAAAACACATAAAACTAATAATAACAAACCAGCATAGATTACAATTTTTTTATAATTTTCGAAGGCAAGATTGAAAACAGTTTCAAAATTTAAAGAATATCCGTTGGTTTTTAATTCTTGTATTCGGTCTGTATTTGATTTCATGTTTTTAGTGGCAGTAATTATCGTGTAAATTTAAGGTTTTATTTTTTGTAGTTTTCTAAAAATTAGACAGCATTCCAGATAACTTCATTTGGAACTGGAGCAACAATAGTAAGCGATTCTTTAGAAACAGGATGGATAAAAACTAATTTACGGGCATGCAAATGAATTCCTCCATCAGGATTACTACGATCAAATCCGTATTTTAAATCACCTTTTATAGGGCTGCCAATAGCGGAAAGCTGCGCTCTGATTTGGTGATGTCTTCCGGTATGCAAATTGATTTCTAGTGCCACATAATTGTTGAGTTCTTTGATGATTAGGTAATCCAAACTTGCCATTTTGCTATCAGGAACTTCTTTTAAATGTGCTTTAGAAGTATTATTTTTTTCGTTTCTTTTAATATAGTGAATCAGTTTTGCTTCCTTTTGCGAAGGCTTATTTTTTACAACTGCCCAATAAGTTTTTTGAGTCTCCCTGTTTTTAAATAACTCATTCAATCTCGTTAAAGCCTTGCTGGTTCTGGCAAAAACTACAATTCCAGTTGTAGGTCGATCCAAACGATGTACTACGCCTAGAAAAACTTCGCCAGGTTTGTTGTATTTGTCTTTGATATATTCTTTTACAACTTCACTCAGTGGTTTATCGCCCGTTTTATCGCCTTGAACAATATCGCCAACACGCTTATTGATTACAATAATATGATTGTCTTCGTGCAAAACCTGAAGGTTGTTTTTATTTGAAAGTTCTTTCATTAATGGCTTTAATTTGAATACAAAAATAACGGTTTTACTAAAAAGGATTGCGACAGATAAAAAGAAAATGCCCGAAATAATTTCTCTTGCCATCATCAGAAATTCTGATCAAGCCAAGTGCTATTTCGAGCATTCTTTAATAAATTCTAACTATGGAGAATTACTTTTTTTTAATATTGTTCTTTCTCGTTAGGAAAATCAGATGATTTAACATCGCTTACATATTGGCTAATAGCCGAAGTCATTCCTTCAAAAAGATTCATGTATCTGCGTAAAAATCTCGGGCTGAATTCATTGTTCATTCCCAGCATGTCGTGGATAACCAAAACTTGTCCGTCAACACCTGAACCTGCTCCAATACCAATAACAGGAATACTGATGCTCTCGGCAATTTGTTGGGCTAATTTGGCTGGTATTTTTTCTAAAACTAAAGAGAAACAACCTAGTTTTTCTAATAGCTTTGCATCTTCAATAAGTTTTAATGCTTCTTCTTCTTCTTTGGCTCTAACAGTGTAAGTTCCAAATTTATAGATAGATTGCGGTGTTAAACCCAAATGTCCCATTACAGGAATTCCAGCATTTAATATTTTTTTGATGGATTCTTTAATTTCTTTTCCACCTTCTAATTTCACGGCGTGACCACCACTTTCTTTCATGATTCGAATGGCAGAGCGTAACGCTTCTTTTGGATCCGATTGGTAACTACCAAAAGGCAGATCGACTACTACTAAAGCTCTTTCGGCACCCCTTACTACCGAAGAAGCATGATAAATCATTTGGTCTAAGGTAATAGGTAAAGTAGTTTCGTGTCCAGCCATAACATTTGAGGCCGAATCTCCCACCAATATCACATCGATTCCAGCAGAATCAACAATTTTAGCCATTGTAAAATCGTATGCAGTTAACATGGAGATTTTTTCTCCGTGTGCTTTCATATCAATCAAGGACTTTGTTGTAATTTTTTTATAGTCTTTTTTCGCTGTGGACATAGTCATAGTTTTAGGAAATGCAAAAGTAGTAAAAACAAATTTGGATGAAATAAATAAACGGGATTAGTTGTCTTTAAACTAATTTATTCCGCATTTTTCTTGTAACCACTTCATTGATTTATCATCGGTTTCACCAAATCGCCAATGTGCAGAAATAGGAGTAATAACAATTTCTTTAGGTGCTTTTACCGAATTAAAAGCTGAAAGAGTAGAAGTTGGCGAACACGTATTGTCGTTATAACCAGTAGAATAAAAACCAGGAACGGTAGTTTTTCGGGCAAAATTCACCACATCGTAATATTCCATAGTATTGATTTTTTCAGGACTATTATTTTGATATTTATCACTAAACATAAAAGGCCAACCAGCAGATCTATTGTTTAAATAACCAGTATTATCGCTTAATGCAGGATAGAATGAAGCAATATAATTGACTCTTTTGTCAATTCCAGCAGCAACAATTGTCAATGCACCACCCTGACTTCCGCCTGTTACTACTACATTTTTTTGGTCGAATTCAGGAAGACTTGTTAAAAAATCAATAGCGCGAACTCCATCTAAATATACTTTTTTGTAATAATAATTATCCTTGTTGTCTAAGTTAATAGCCCAATAGTCTTTTAGTTTTTCTCTCATACTTTCAAAATCAGCATCGTTGATTTCAGGAGAGACACCATGAATTTCGGTTGTTAAACTGATAAAACCTTTTTCGGCATAAGCAGTTATAGGAACTATTTTTTTAACACCTGCACCTGGCGGGTTGAATAAAACGGGATGTTTTTTATCGTCTTTGGGTTTACTTAAATAACCGTAAAAATATTGGCCTAATTTATAATTTTGCAAACGAACTAAATATACATTTACAGTAGCAGTAGATAATTCTGGTTTGTGAGTCACTACAGCCTCCATCGGGATTTTTTTATTTTCGGCTTTTGCTTTCTCCCAAAAGGCATCAAAATCCTTTGGTAAATGGACTGTTGGTTTGATTTCGAAAGGAGCAAAACCCACATTGATTTCATTTTTATAAACATAGCCATCAATTTTAGTCTGTACTTTTAATTGACGGAAACCAGGGATTTTCATTGTTCCAATGTTAATTTCGCCAATACCATTTGCTAAAGCGAGTGTTCCTTTTTTTTCTGGATTCAATTGTTCAGGACCATATTGGTATTCAATTTCCACATTCTTAACTGGAGAACCATATTTAAGAATACTGATTTTTATTGTGGATTCTTCATTGAGTTTGTAATTCCAATCTGGATAATCTGCAGTTAGAATAATTTGAACCAATTTTAATGGAGCAGGCGTGTTTTGAGCATTACTTTTAGCAGACAAAAGCACAAGAAATAATGAAAAACAGGAGAGTAGTTTCAGTTTCATAAGATGATTTTAAAAAAATAAAAGGGCATAATAGTGATATTATACCCTTTGGTGATTAGAATAGCTATGAGTAGTAATTATTTAATTACTTTATTGTTAACGACTACATTTTTAAATTTTAAACCTTTGATGATACTTTTATCAACAGCATCATTTTTAGCTTCTACTTTTAAGTTTTCAAAAGTAAAGTTGGTTAATTTGTCGTATTCTGTGGTTTTCATATCATAAAAAACATCACATTTTAAATCAATATTTCTTAGTGTGATATTATCACAATACGATAATGGAGCTTCTTTTCTTCCTTTTAAATCAAAAAATTGAGTCCAAGGTTTTACATAAATCAGACTGTATGCATTTCCTTTGATATTTTCAACAGTAATGTACTCGTAATTTTGTGGAGTATCTGGACGCATTTTCAACCATAAAAGTCTTTTTGCATCATTAACCGTACAATTACGCATTAAGATATTTTTGTTGTGAATGGCTTCACTTCCGCTAGTTAAAGCTGCATGACAGAATCCAAATTCGCAGTCTTCAATAATAATATTTTCGTTTCCACCATTGCTAAGATCTTTATCAGCCCAAGGTCCTTTTCCACCTTTTAAAGCAATAGCATCATCGTTTACTGACATGTAACAACCTTTAATCAACATATTAGTACATACATCAATATCAATTGCATCTGTACTTGGCGCTTTTACGGGTTGGTGTGGAGAGAAAATATGTACGTCAAGTATTTTTACGTTATTGCATTGGTAGTAATGACTTGTCCAAAAACCTGAATTGTGAAGTTTTACGTCTTGAACCTGAACGTTATCGCATTTCCAGATAAATACTAAACGTGGTCTGGAAACTTCAAGATTAGTACAATTTGGGTTTTCTTTTCTTCTTTGCCAGAAAGCTTCCCAGTATTTCAAACCATTACCGTCAATTGTTCCTTTTCCCGTAATGGTAAATCCGTTAACGCCATAAGCATTTACTAAAGCTGTGAAATATTCGATACTTTGTCCTTCAATTCGAGAAGGCATTTTAGGATAATCACTGATGTTGTCAGAACCTTTTAAAATGGCACCTTCGCTTACGTGTAAATGTGTATTAGCTCTAAAAAATAATGCACCACTCATGAAAGTTCCTTTTGGAATCACAACAACTCCACCGCCATTATTATAAGCTTCATCAATTGTTTTTTGAATGGCAGCTGTTTGTATAGCAGTACTATCGTTTACTGCACCATAATCTGTAATAGAGTAAAATTTACCTAAATCGCTTGGATTGATTTTCTTTGCATCTAAAAACCAATCTGGAATTTTTGTTCCATCAGGAAAAAGATCTTTATTGTTTTTTTGCGAAAATGTTTTTGGAGTAATTGCTAGTAAAGCAAGAATGAATAAACAGATTTTTTTCATTTTTTTTATAAAAGTTAATAAAGCCAAGTCTCCACAAAAAGAATGCCTTTTTACTATTTAAATTTAGTAATGGCGTTTAAATTTTGGAATTAACGAAGATATGAAAATTATAAGCAAATGTTCATCCTGCATTCAAGGCAGGATACTTTAGATAGAGTGAAAAATGGATAAATAGCTTTGATTAATGTAATTAAAGCCAATTGTATTTCGTGTCAATTGGTGTAATTTGTGTGAAAACAGATAATAATTTTAGTTTGTTTTTTTCTTCGAAAAGTAAATCAAAGCATAAATAACAGATAAAACGGCAATTGAAATCAATGTTCCAATGATTTCGTTTTGAGTTAAATTAGATAAAAAATAAAGAATAATACTGATAGAAAGGATTGGAATGGTTAATCCACCCGGAATAGTAAATTCATCTGGTTTTGATTTTTGAGTGTAACGCAATTTGATTACTGCTAAAACTACTCCCAGATATACAATTAAAATCGAACTGCTGGCAATAACTACCAAACTTTCAAAACTTCCTGTAACTGCAATGGTAAAACCTAACAAAGCATAAATGATAATGGCAATGTAGGGAGTGGCAAATGAAGGATGAATTTTAGCCAAAGCTTTTATTGGAATTACTCTGTCTCGACCTAAGGCATAAAGCGTTCTGGGATTGTTTAGAATATCGCCACTTAAAAAACCAAACATAGAAATGGCAGCGCCAATAGTCAGAATGATAAAACCAATTGGACCAAAAATAACATTAGCTGTAGCAGCAAGTGGAGTAGCGGTAAATTTTGGTAACTGATCGCCTAATACTCCCTGAGCTACGGTTTGTATGAGCATATAAAGAATAACAATTGCCGAAATACTAATAAAAATAGCTTTTGGAATCGTACGTTTGGGATTGATGACTTCGCCCGAAACCACAATTCCTGATTCGCAGCCTTGAAATGCAAAAAACAAAATAAGAGAGGTTTTGCCGAGTTGCTGAATATCAGGAAAACTTTCGATAGTTAAGTTGCTTACCGAAACCGCTTCCCAACCGAAAATAACCAATAATAACAAAGGAATTAGTTTTGCAACCGTATTGATTTTTACCAAACCAATGCCTTGTTTGACACCAATAACATTTACAAAAGCCAAACCAAAAAAGACTATGGTTAAAAACAACATTCGCATCCAGGCTATTTGAAAAATAGGATGCGTAGAACCTAAAACATTGACCAAAGCATTAGAAACTGCAGCATCAGCCAATAAAGTTCCTGTTACAGTAAAAACGCCTGCTATAAATCCAGCATAAGGTCCAAAAGCCGTTTCGATATACGAATAAACACCACCAGTTTGTGTCACTTTACTTGAAGCTTCGGCAAAACAAAGCATGATGAGTGCCATTAAAAGTCCACAAAAAACATAAGCAATAATACTAGAAGAACCCATTGATGCTGCAACAATAGCGGGTAAAGCAAAAATTCCTGCGCCAATAATAACATTCATTATATTAGCCGATAAACCAAATACACCAATGCTTCTTTTGAATTCTTCTTCCTGTTGTATCATTAATTGCTGTATTTGTTTTGAGTTAGCTTCTTAAAAACGAAGTTAGGGAAAATAATTTTTTTAGCAACAAAAGAAATCAAAATCAAATGAAAATTCAACGTTTTGGTGAAAATGGTAAAAAAAATGTTGAATTTTGGTAACTTGCTTTGTTTCACTTTTTGTTATATTTCAATAACATAGGATGTTATTAATTTTAAATCAGTTGATTTGGTATTTTTAAAAACATAAAAATCAGAGAATGCATATTTCTTTCCATTTTTCATTTTCATAATTCCGTTTGAAGCACCTTCTTTTCCGTGTGATAAGGTTTGGTCAATTATTAATTCGATTACTTTTTCAGATTTCATCTTTTTCAATTCTTCAGTAAACTTCTCTTTTCCCTCAATTTTTTTATTGCCAATTATATTCCAAACAATATCATCTGTTACATTTTCCATTAGAAATTCCAAGTTGCCTTTTGCAAAAGCAATATTGAATTCTTTTATAAATTTCATTTTGGGTGAATTTCCACAGTTTGGACTTGAAATAATTTTTGTCATTTTTCTAATTTTTTAATTTCAATTCTATTTCCAGATTGTTGCTTTCTAATGAATTATTTAAATCGGATTGTGATATTATTTGATTATTCCTGTAGAACCTTCATCAGAAGGAATTAATTCAAAAATAGAATTGGGTGCTAAATTAGGTTCGATACGGTGCGAAACATATACAATAGTCATATTCGATTCTTGTTTTAGTAAATTGATGAGTTGAGTAACCATAGCTACATTTTCATCGTCAAGACCTTCAACAGGTTCGTCTAAGATAACCAATGGCGGATGTTTTAAAACCGAACGCACAATCATGGCAAGTCTTTGTTGACCAACAGAAAGTCGTTTGAACATTTTGTTTTTAAGATGTTTCATTCCAATTAAGTCCAACCATTGATCGGCAATGTTTTTTTGTAAAGTCGTTGGCAAATCATACAATCCGATCGAGTCAAAAAAACCAGACAAAATCATCTGTTCCAGTGTGTGATTTCGTTGAAACAAACTCGTCATATTGGTAGCAAAATAACCGATGTTTTTTTTGATGTCCCACACACTTTCGCCACTTCCTTTTTTATGACCAAAAAGATGTAAATCCTGTCCGTAACCTTTCGGGCTGTCTCCATTTATCAGTGATAAAAGCGTACTTTTTCCAGAACCATTGGGACCAATAAGTTGCCAAAATTCGCCTTGCTGAATTGTCCAGTTGATGTTGTGAACCACAGGTCGACCTTCGTAGCTTACGTTTACATCATTCATCTGAACCAGAATTTTTTGGTTGTACTCGATAGCGTGTGCAGGCTGCGGAATTCCGGATTGGGTTATTATTTTAGTCTCGTGCGCTTCGGTAGTTATTTCTTCCAAAACATAAGCATCCGAGTTAATTTGTCTGTTATTCGAAATAAATGGCAATACATCGGCGGCACGATTAATCAATTGAATAATCTTGATTTTTGAAGACATTTCTTCCAATGATTTAGACAATTCTACTCTGGAAGCCTGGTCTAAATGATCCATAGGGTTATCAAAAATGATGAAATCCGGTTTTTGATCGATACAATATTGGAGGAATTTCTTTTTGCGTTGTCCCGAAGAAAAAGTGCTCAATTTTCGGTTAGAATCTACAGCAGTTAATTCAAGATATTGAAATTCTTTTTGGATAAAATGATCAATAGCTAAATCAGAATAAAGAATCCCTTTTAGTGTATTAAAAGGAGCTAATTCAGCTGTAGTATTTCCGGAAAGAATGGTTTCGATAAACTCTTTTTTATTGATTTGATTGGATAATAAAATATTCCAATGAGTGGCAGTATTCATGAAAAAGGATCTGTTTTTATTGACCGTAAAGATAAGAAAAGAAGTTGGGAGATGGAAGTTAGAAGACAGAAAGCAAAGAATTGAACAAAGAAAAAAGAATGAAGACAGCAGATAAAAAAATGATACATAAGTGATACCAATGATTTTTTTATCTTTTGAAAGTAAAACCTTTACTTATATGATCTACTTTATAAAGCTACACGTAAGAAAAGGATAAAAAACTTATGTAATTTATGTGGTTAAAAAAAAAGCATTCTTAATTATCTACAAATGAATGTCAAGTGCTTTGATTTCGTCTTCAAAAGTAAGTGCATGTTGGTAGCTGTATTCGAAAATTTCATCGGCATTTTTAAGGTTGTAAAGACTAAATTGACTCATATTTGGCGGTTCAAAATACAAGTTGCAACTGTGCGTTTTTTGTTCGACAGAACTTTTCATAGCCAAATGAAAACAGCGATCCAGGATGTTATTCATTCCCACTTTGTCCACTTCTTTTTTAATAGAATTGACATAACTGCCAATGATAATATCACATTGTCCCATTAAGGGTTCGATAGGAAAATTGTTCATCACACCACCATCCACATATAAAGTTCCATTGTGATTTACGGGATGGAATAACAATGGCAGGCAAGAGGAAGCCATGATAGCCTGAGATAAATTTCCTGACGAAAAATAAACCAATTCGCCTTTAAGAATATCCGTTGCGGCTATGTATAATGGAATTTTTAAATCGTCGAAAGAATTAGTAGGGAAACATTCGGTATAAATATCATGAAAACCTTTCATAGCAAACAAGCCTTGTCTTTTGATTAAAAGATTGGAAAAACTAAAGATTTGTCCTTTTTTTAGAATGGTTAAAATCTCATTAGCCGAATATCCCGCAGCATAAAAAGCAGCTGCAATGGCGCCAGCACTTGTTCCTGAAACATGCGAGGCTTTGATACCAAATTCTTCTAAGGCTTTTAGCATTCCTAAATGGCCAATGCCTCGGGCGCCTCCACCAGATAATACAATTCCTATTTTAGTTTTCATCCGTTTATTTGCTAGTGATGTTTATCTCAAAATATAGGTGTGTTTAAATTTAATCTGAAGAATCCATTTTATCTGTGTTCCAAAAAGGATTAAGATTCAATAAAATCTTCTGATTTTGGAATGCTAGCCAAAGCTTGAATAGCAATTTCAGGAACAGGATTGACTAATTTACGTAATTTAGTGTCCATCCAGGCACCATCAACAGTTAAAGCAGCACAAAGTTGGTCTTCTTCGTTTCTAAATTCATGAGTTATTGACCAGCGAGAAGCATCGGCTCTCATTTTAGCTACTCTAGTATGGATAAAAATCGAATCGTTCAGTTTTATTTCCTTTCTAAAAATGCATTCTTCTCTAAAAAGTACGGGACCAAAATGTTGAGTCTGGAAGGCTTTCATAGTCAACCCCAGACTGTTCAAAATTTCCACACGATGTTGCGCAGCAAAATCATAATACACACTATGACGAAGATGAAAATTAGGATCTAAATCGGACCAACGGAAAGATAATTGTTTGCTAAAAGAGCTCATGCTGTTTGCTTTTTATAATTGTAAGTTCTCGTAAATTTAAAAAAAATAAGCCAAAAAGAAAGAAATACGTTCTTTATAGTTTTAGATGAATTCAATTTTTTGAAGTTTATTTTTTGTTACAGGATCTAGCTGATAATTAATATCTTTACAAAATGAGATTTAAAGTGAGCAGTTTTTTATCCTACGAAGTTTTTTCTACAACAACCTTTATTTTTAATATTCAGGTTGCTAGTTCGGCAACGCAACTAATTATTTCAGAATTGCTTACGATTACTCCCGAAATTAAATACGAAGAGTTTGTATTGCAAAATTCAGCAACTCGTTTTATTAAAATAGAGGTCGAAAAAGGAACTAATTTTTCAATTAGTTACCAAGCTGAAGTTGATGTTTTACATGAGTTAATTACAGGTGAAAAGCTTTTAGAATCGATTCCAATTATCGATTTAGACAACGAAGTTTTACCTTTTATTTCGCCAAGCAGGTATTGTGAATCCGATAAATTATTAGATTTTGCGCATCAGCAATTTGGACATTTACCGAATGAATTTGCTAAA
>Ga0247814_10001839_pt1 | contig 12103 bp, 8 predicted proteins | sample UWRJL179409R1_FD_179947 | JGI IMG/M metagenome (GOLD analysis project Ga0247814, IMG submission 179947) | Plant litter microbial communities from Arlington Agricultural Research Station in Wisconsin, United States - UWRJ-L179-409R-1 | ecosystem: Environmental > Terrestrial > Plant litter >...
TATCGGCGCCCATAAAAACCTGATTCCGATTGATGATTATGTGATTTTATTTGGTAAAGGTGATCAACAGGGGTTTAAGGGTCTGGATCCCACCCCTGGTTTAAACGTGTTGGATTTGAAAAAACGGGGCATTTTCGGAATAGGCACCTTAATCAATCCGTTTAGCATGCCGTTGATTCAACTGCTGAATTACGACCGCGAAAAAACGTTCAGAAAATTTGACAATGAAAGTTTTGAAAGCTATGCCAGACGAACATTTTTACCCAAAAAAATGCGTTTGGTGTTTAACTCGTTTGCGCGTGCCTTTTTCAGTGAGCCCGAAAAAATGAGTATGGCGGAATTAATCAAGGGTTTCCATTTCTACTTTTTGAGTAATGAGGACGGTTTGTTATATGATGTATTGAATGACGATTTCTATACATCCTTCCTGAAATATTGCGAAGAACATCTAATTAAATATAACACCGAAATACAACTAAATTCGCCTGTAAACGAGGTGAAAAGGGTAGGTGGACAGTTCCAGGTAAATGGAAAATCGTTTGATTATCTGGTATTGTGCACGGATGTGAAGCATTTGAAACTATTGGTGAATAAGTCGCCGGCACTACAGCAATATTCGGGTTTCCATCAATCAACAGAATCGGTAAAACCATCGGATCGATATGCTGTTTTGCGTGTGTGGACAGACCGCTTCGAAACACAAAAATTTCCATTCTTTATTTTTACGGACCGTTTAAAGGCATTGGATTCCATTACATTATACCATCGCATGGAAAAAACATCGATGGAATGGAGCGAAAAGAATAGTGGTGGAATTTTTGAACTGCACAGTTATGCCTTGCCGCCAGATTTAAAAGAAGATGAAGCCATCAAAGCCCATTTATTGAAAGAACTTTACCATTATATACCAGAATTGGATGGGATGAAAATCATCCACGAGCATTTCCAGCATCGACACGATTTTCCGGCCTTCCATACCGGATTGTATGCCAAACGGCCGCAAATCAAAACTGAAATTCCGGGGTTGTATTTGGCTGGCGATTGGGTAAAACAAGACAACTGTACCATGCTGATGGAAGCTGCCTATGTGGGTGGTGCCACGGCCGCAAATTATATCCTGGAGGAAAATAACCTTCAGGCAAATCCCCTGTTCTCGGTACCCCAAAAAGGAATTTTAGCCTAAGGGATTGAATACGAACAATTGTATATCTGGTTGCTATAGTAAGCGATTTAATGATTAAATTAGCCTTCAATAGTTAGTAAAAAATGAATTCATGCCTGGAATATTAACAGAAATAGAGCAAACTCTCATTAATGGTCTGCGTTCGGGTAAAGACGAAGACTTTGACCAATTATACCAAGTGTATTCACCGGTTTTAATGGGAATCGCCAATAAAATGGTGGATAACTACGAAGAGGCCAAAACGATACTCCAACGTACGTTTATATACATTTGGAAAAATAGGTTGAGTTATGATCCTTCAAAAGAAAGATTGTTTGCCTGGATGGTAAAGTCGCTAAGGCTGGTTGCGTTGCAGGCTGACCATACTAAAGACGTATCGGCCTCGCTACGTTTTATTATTCAACAAAGTGGGGTAGTTGATAAAAGTGAATGTGATAACCACCAAAAATGGGTGTTGGAATCTGTGTATTATAATGGACATTCAACAGCCGATGTGGCCCATAAAATAAATTTGGAGGAAGACGAAGTAAGATTTATGCTGAAACAGGCCATCCTTAAACTAAACCATTAGACTATTATGATGGAACCAAATGAATTAATTGAGTCTGGGTTATTGGAATTATACGTCATAGGTCAGGCATCCGAAGAGGAGACTATTTTGATAGAGCAAATGGCTACAGACCATGTTGGGATCAAAAAGGAGATCGAAAATATTTCTATCGCCATAGAAACATTGGCTATAAAAAATGCCATCGAGCCAGATCCGACCATCAAACCATTTTTAATGGCTACGCTGAGATACATTGCCCGTTTGGAAAAGGGCGAACCGGTAACCGTGGCCCCCGTATTATCCAAACAATCGAAAAGGGACGATTTTGTCCAATGGTTGGATAGGGAAGACTTTCAATTGGAGGGCGAGCTGAATGATTTTTATGCGCATATCATATCCGGTAATCCGGAAGCGACGACGGCGATTGCTTGGATTAAAAAATTGTCACCTCCGGAAGAACATGATAAAGAATTTGAACGGTTTCTTGTTTTGGAGGGAAGCTGTGATGTCGTCATCGATGGTATGCTCCACCACATGCAGCCAGGAGACTTCATGGAAATCCCATTGTTTAAAAGCCATCATGTGTTAGTTACTTCTGAAACGCCGTGCAAAGTTATTTTACAGAGAATTGCCGCTTAGCATTAAAATCCATAAACAGAAAAGCCATCTTAAGAAGATGGCTTTTCTGCTTTATATCAAAATCGGTTTAGTTCGAAATTACCGTTACGCTGTGAGACAATTTTTTCTGCTCATTTTTACAATCCGTATATAAGATGGACATGTAGTAAACACCATCGGAAATATTTTTGGGTTCCCAAGAAATGGTCTTATTACCGGAATCATATACTTTCGTTCCCCAACGATTAAACACCTGAACATTAAAATATTCAGAATAATAGAATAGGTTGGCTACTTCGTACGTATCGTTCACGCCATCGCCATTTGGGGTGATGATATTGGGCAATACACCTGGAGTAATGGTTGGAATCAGGATAACTTCCGTCGTTACCGTATCATCTCCACAATCGTTAGTGATGATCAATGAATATTTTCCTGGCATATTGACGGTAATGGAATCACTGGTTTGGCCTGTACTCCAAAGTAATTCATCTGTATCTGAATATGATTTTGCCGATAAGACGATGGATTCATTATCACAGATATACCTTACCGAATCGGCCTCCGGGTTTGGAGGGGTCAGCGCAACGACCTGTAAACTGTCACGGAATTTGCATTGACCATTATTGGTAATTTCTAACCAAAATGTGCCTGGGGTCGTCACCAAGATACTATTGGAAACAGCCCCCGTATTCCAAAGATATCCGGATACTGGGGGATAATTGGATGAAATGTTACTATTGGAAAGGATGATTGTATCGTTTGCACACAGGTATGTGGTGTCAAATCCCGGAAGCATGAGTGATACGGGTGGTAAAGGGACCACAAACACATAGAAACTATCTCGCCCGCAAGCACCCACAGAGGTGGCATTGACAGTAACCAAAATACTATCGATGCCTGGTCCTTGGTTTATTGCCTGAAAAACAGGCGATGGGGCAATTACCGGCGTAATGTTGGAAGCAGGTGCCCAAGCGTACGTTATGCCTTGCGTAGGATTAGGATTGAAGATGATTGAATCTCCGGAACAAATCAATTTGTCTGTGAGATTAATGGGTATGTTGGCCGGGGCATGTACGGTATATGTGGCCGTAAATTGGCATCCGACGGAATCTGTAACGGTTACGGAATAGTTTCCGGCAGCTAGGTTATTTATATCTTGGGTGGTATAGTTACCCGGTACCCATGCATATGTGAATGGCCCGTTGATGCCTCCGGTAATGGACAGGTTGATTGCGCCGTCATTGGTAGCGAAACAGGAAACACTGTCCACGACGGCTGTTGCCGTAATGGGAGGATAGGCGGAACAGTCACAACTTTCCGGTGCGGAATAGTTTGTTGTGATTTCACAGGTTGTGTTGGCAGTAAAATAAGCATGTAGCGAGCAGCCGGCGTTTCCGTTGGAAGGCAGATTGCTGATGTTTGCCGTTAATGGGCTAATGAACGGTGGATTGATCGCCGTTTGGTTTCCCGAACAGTCCTCAACAATAAGCTGGCCCGTTGCCAGAGCGCCCACAAAAGTTAAGGTGGCACTTACGGAATAGGTATTTGTTGCCCCTGAGCAGGCAGATGGTATTGCCGTCATCGCGCTCACATTACAAGGCACATTGCAGTCAACTACCGTTAATGTTAAGGTAGCGGTGGTGGACTGGCATGGCGCTTGGCCGATTACATATGAAATGGTATGTGTGCCTATACCTGCCGTTGCCGGATTAAATAAGCCCGAGGCTGATACTCCCGTTCCACTCCATGTGCCCCCGTTATTTACGGCATTGAGTTGTATAGCCGCTCCATCAAGGCATAGCTGTGTAGTGGCAGGAGGAATAATGGCCGAATTGGGCGGCCCTGTTTGTGCACCCGTTGGGCCAAGTTGTAGCGTAAAGTTGTCATTGCCGTCAATGGAATAATCATTGACGATGATCACCAATACATCCCCGGCATTCACGTTGGGTGAAGGTACGCTAGAATTACAGGAGAAATCATTGCCAAATTGAACGCAGCCTTCGTCAAAGTCTGCATAATTACAGCCAATTTCATTGTTTGAATTCAATACGGCAGTACACGGCGCAACACCTGCAGGTATTTTATAAACAACTACATCCAGGAACCCTTGTCCATTGTTTCCTTCAATCAAAAGATTCAGTAGTCCTCCTTGGGTAATATATAATGTGATGAAAGCATATTCGTTATTCTCAGGGTTTACCCCCGTATCACAACCATCCGGGTAAGCATAGTCGGTGGGCGGGCCTGCCATGTATGAGAAATCAAAAGGACCAGCTACGCCTGGCGTACAGATGGAAACGTCGGAGTTACAAGCCCCATCTATAGGGTTGGTAGGACAGCCGAGTGATCCCGGACATGAAGTGCAGACATCCGCACAACAATCCATCCAAAACCAGCAAAGGTCATCACAACCGCAACCGGAGGGTGCGACCCCTCCGCAATTTCCGGCGCATTGCGCCCAAGTTTGGCTTGGCAATAAAATGATAGATGATAGGGAAAGTAGAAATAATATGGTATATTTTTTCATCATCATTACCGTTTTGTGGTGTTGTACTTTCTGTGGATGCCGCCAACATAGCGGACATAGTTATTTACCTCATCCGGATAATTGGATATCCAAGAATTAACTTCTGTAATGCCAACACCCGGTTTTCGTTCTGGATAATGAGGCGCTACTTTATAGCGGTTTTGTTTGATCTCTTCAACCACCACATCGCGGATATATTCTTTTGTATGGGGCAACTTGAATATGGCAGCATGGGAGCGGGAAATAATTTCTATCTTTTTTTCTACCATACTTGCTGGATCAGGGGCGGGTTGTTGATTTACAACTGCCTGAGCTGTACTTGCTTTGTGCAATATGCCAAGCAAACAGATTCCTAGTAATATTTTTTTCATAAACTTTAAAATTCTCAATTATGTATTCTTTGAGCAGATAAAAGTATAGCCACCCACCAACTGGATGGCTATGTTTACAAATATATTAAATGTTATGAAATCTTAAAATTATTTCAAGGTCAGTATTAAATCATCAGCCGTCACTGGTGTTTTATCCGCCAAAATAATTTTTGAAACAAAAGCTTCCGTAGTGGATGTAACGATTGTTTCCATCTTCATGGCTTCAATAATGAACAGTGGTTCGTTTTTCTTGACGGCTTGTCCTTCCCTCACCAATATTTTGGATAGCATGCCCTGTAATGGCGCTCCGATTTGTGCCGCATCGTTTTTGTCGGCCTTGGCATTTTTCGGAACTTCCTTTTTCAATGATTCATCTACGACAATGATATTTCGCGTTTGGCCGTTCAGTTTAAAGAATACCATCCGTTTGCCCGTTTCGTCTGCCGGGCCCGCGGAGAGGAAGCGGATCAACAAGGTTTTTCCGGGTGCGGTTTCCACTTCGGTTTCTTCGCCGGGTTTTAATCCGAACAGGAAGTTTAGCGTGGGGATGGTAGAAACGTCACCGTATTTGTCGCGATGTTCCTTGTATTCCTCGAATACCTTCGGGAACATTTTGTAGGAAAGGTAATCCGTTTCGGATACATCTTTTCCGAAGGTTACCTTAAATTGTTCGATATCCTGTTGCAGGTCAATATCGGGCAATGAATCCGCGTTCGCATCGAATGGTTTTTCGTCCTTGAGTATGATTTTTTGTAATTCGGCCGGAAGGCCTTCGTCCGGAAAGCCGAGTTCGCCACGGAACAGTTGTTTCACCGATTCCGGGAAAGAAAGTGTATCCCCTTTGGTCAATACATCTTCTACGGCAATATTGTTGGAAACCAGAAACTGCGCCATATCGCCCACTACCTTGGAGGATGGCGTCACCTTTACGATGTCGCCTAACAGGAAATTGACTTCGGCAAATGTTTTTTTGATTTTGTTGAATTGGTCACCCAGCCCTAATGCGATGGCTTGCGGTTTTAGGTTACTATACTGTCCGCCCGGTATTTCATGCTTGTATACTTCAGCCGTTCCCGCTTTTAGCCCCGACTCAAATGGATAGTAATATTCACGTACGTTTTCCCAATAATCAGAGAATGCGTTCAGGCTATCCATGTCCATCTCGCGGCCGCGTTCCGAAAACCGTAACATCTCGGCCACGGAGTTGAAATTAGGCTGGGAAGTAAGTCCAGACAGTCCGCCTAAGGCTACGTCAATCACGTCTACACCAGCTTCCACGGCTTTTAGGTAAGTGGCGGCCTGTATAGATGCCGTATCGTGCGTGTGCAAATGGATGGGAATGGAAACAGTTGATTTCAATGCCGTAATCAGTTCCGAAGCGGCATAAGGTTTCAGCAAACCCGCCATGTCTTTTACCGCCAGCATGTGCGCGCCGCTGTCTTCAATTTGTTTGGCCAACCGTAGGTAATAATCCAGGTTATATTTTGTGCGTTTGGGATCGAGTATATCGCCGGTGTAACAAACTGTTCCCTGTGCGATGGCATTGGTTTTTTCGCGGACTGTTTTGATGGAACGTTCCAATGCTTTCATTTGGTTCAACGAATCAAAAATCCGGAAGATATCGATGCCCGTTTCCCAACTTTTGACGATGAAATTTTCCAATACATTGCCCGGGTAGGCCGCATACCCTACGCCATTACTGCCTCGGAAAAGCATCTGCAACAAAATATTCGGAACGGCGGCACGTAATTTCTGTAGGCGGCCCCAAGGGTCTTCCTTCAGGAAACGGAGTGCCACATCAAACGTGGCTCCGCCCCAAACTTCCATACTGAAAGTGTCCGGGTGGTGCTTCGCGAAACTTTCCGCCACTTTCAACATATCGTGTGTCCGTACCCGTGTGGCCAGTAAAGATTGGTGTGCATCACGCAGTGTGGTATCCGTAAACAAGATTTGCTTTTCGTCGCGGACGCTTTGGCAGAATTTGTCTGCACCCAATGCTTCCAACTTCTGTTTAGAACCATCGGGATATGGACCATATTTATCATAGGCAGGCACCACGGGTTTGATGAATTTCCGCAGGTCGTGCTTCACTTTCACATCCGCATTTCCGTTCACGATGATGTCGCCCAAGAATTGGATGGTTTTTGTTCCCCGATCCAGCGTACGTTTGAAATCGAACAGCTCGGGATGTTTTTCTATGAAGTTGACGTCGATGCTCCCCGAAGCAAAATCGGGATGGTTGACGATGTTGATCAAAAATGGGATATTGGTTTTTACGCCCCGGATACGGAATTCACGCAGGGCTCTCGTCATCTTTCGTGCGGCACCATCCGGTGTACGTGAGTGCGCCGTTACCTTCACCAGCATCGAGTCGAAATACGGACTGACGGTAACACCCGGATACACCGAACCCGCATCCAGACGGATTCCAAAACCTTCGGCAGACCTAAAGGCAATCACCGTTCCGTAGTCGGGCATAAACTTGTTGGCTGGATCTTCGGTGGTGATGCGGCATTGTATCGCAGAACCGTTGATGGACAGTTTATCCTGTGAAATGTCCAGTTCTTCGCTACCGAGTTTATTATCCATCGCGATACGGATCTGGGCTTTTACCAAATCCACACCCGTAATCATTTCGGTAACGGTATGTTCTACCTGGATACGTGTATTGACTTCGATGAAAAAGATATTCTCCTCCTTATCCACCAAAAACTCTACGGTTCCTACGTTGTTATAATTAGCCTGTCTGCAGATGCGGATGGCGTATTCGTATAATTTTTCTTTTGTTTCCTGTCTGAGGTTCCAGGCCGGGGCCACTTCCACCACTTTTTGGAAACGGCGTTGCACGGAGCAGTCGCGCTCGAACAGATGGACCATGTTTCCGAAATTATCCGCACAAATCTGTACTTCGATATGTTTCGGATTCTCCACATATTTTTCGATAAAAACCGTTCCGTCGCCAAAAGCGTTGAGTGCCTCGCGGGATGCTTCATTATAGTTAGCGACAAGATCATTTTCATTTCTGACCACCCGCATGCCGCGTCCGCCGCCTCCGGCTCCCGCCTTTACGATGACGGGGAAACCGATTTGGATGGCTTCTTCCAATGCGATTTGGGAATCAACCACCGGTCGCCTATTTCCTTCAATCATCGGAATTTCGGCTTTTTGGGCCAACTCCTTGGCGGTAATTTTGTTGCCGAGCGCATCCATGGCTTCCGCAGAAGGGCCCACCCAGATGATGCCGTTGGCTTCGCAGGCCCGCGCAAAGTTGGCATTCTCGCTCAAGAACCCATAACCTGGATGAATGGCATCTACGTTTTTGGCTTTCGCCAATTTGATGATTTCGTCGATATCCAGATACGGTTTTAACGGCTCGTCGTCCGGGCCTATCCGGTATGATTCGTCAGCCTTATATCGGTGGAGCGAATAGCGGTCTTCATGGGTGTAAATCGCTATTGTCTTGATTTTCATTTCGTCGCAGGCGCGTAAAATTCGGATGGCGATCTCGCCGCGGTTGGCTACCAGCAGCCTGCTTATCTTTTTGTGCATGGGAAGGAAATTGCAAATGATTCTGCCGCTAAGATAATTGTTCGAAAACGTTTCTCCGCCTATAAAAACACGGGTTATTCACTACTTTTTCACAAACATTACCTAATGTAGGGTATGTTCGGAGAGAAACGGTTCACTACTTTTGCGGCGAATTAAATTTGGTACAGATGAAGCACACGGTAATGATTTCCGTTATGTTGGGCACGCTTTCGGTAGCAGCCTTTGCGCAAAATGATTCTTTGCGTTATGAGAAAGAAATCCATTTCAAAAATATAAAACAATATACTTTCGAAGGCGAAAATGCCGAAGCCTATTGGAGTTTCGACAATAAATCGGTGGTGCTACAAAGCTCCAACGAAAAATGGGGCGCACCTTGCGACCAGATATTCGTTTTTAACGTAGCCGACGGCGCACTCAAAGAAAAACCTCAAATGCTCAGTAACGGAGAGGGACGTACCACGTGTTCCTACTTTATGCCCAAAAACAAAACGGTCGTTTTCGCATCCACCTTCAAAGGCGGAAAAGAATGTCCTCCGTCTCCCGATAGGAGTATCGGCCGCTATGTATGGCCTATTTATGATACGTACGATATTTTCGTGGCCGACTTAAAAGGCAACATCAAAAAGCAATTGACCGACCGCAAAGGGTACGATGCCGAAGCTACCGTGTCGCCCAAAGGCGATTTGATCGTGTTTACCAGCGATCGCAGCGGCGATTTGGAACTATACACCATGAAATTGGACGGAAGCGACGTAAAACAGGTAACCAGCGGATTGGGTTACGATGGCGGTGCCTTCTTCTCTCCGGATGGAAAACGTTTGGTATTCCGCTCTTCACGTCCACAGACGGAAGCCGAAATTGCCGATTATAAAGATTTGCTATCCAAAGGTTTGGTGGCACCTACCAATATGGAAATTTATACATGTAATATAGACGGTTCCGATTTACGGCAGGTAACCAAATTAGGCAAAGCGAATTGGGCGCCATTTTACCACCCATCCGGAAACAAGATTATCTTTTCATCCAACCACCACAGCACACGCGGGTTTAATTTTAACCTGTTCATGATCAATACGGACGGAACCGGTTTACAGCAAATCAGTTTTGACGGTGTATTCGATGCCTTCCCAATGTTCTCGCCGGACGGGAAAAAAATCATGTTCTCTTCCAACCGCTTCAACGGTGGAACGCACAGTACCAACGTTTTCATTGCTGACTGGGTGGAGTAGCGGTAAATTGCTACTTTAGCAGCCTGACGAATACATGAAGAACGCCATTTTTACAGATAAAATCCGTTACCGATACAGGAAGTTTCTCTTGTTGTGGATTCCCGTGCGGGTTTATGTACTGGATACATCGCTTCTTCCACAGGAAATTCCCGCTCGGTTAATGTCTACCATTTTTCCGTTTCGTCTTTATTTCCTTTTTGGGGGTACTACGGAAAAGCCTTACAGCGGAAAATTTTCCAACGGCGGTTTTACGGCCATCAAAAATAATAAGGGAAGTAAACATCGCCCGTTGAAGGTGATCGGTGATTTTTATACGCGGAACGAAAAAATATACATCCGGCTGATTTTTTCGAACCCATTTTCTATACTGAATATTTTTCTGTTGGGCATGTTATATCTTTTTATGCTCATGATGCATTTTAAGCCGTTCCCGGGTATTTTATTGAATTTTCTTCTTTACCTCGTACCGGCTTTGGTTACGTATCTGCTTACCAATTTTTCGTTCCAGCGCATCTATAAGAAAGAAAAAGTATTTTTCTTCCACCTCTTTAAAGCCCGCCGTCTGAAAGATGATGAGATTGACCGACTCGGCATTTAATCCTCCTTCGTTTGGGCGCTGGTTTATTTGGGGCATGCCATTATCGGGCAAAACATCCTTGGGCAAAAAATTGAAAAAAATCATTCCGTTTCCGGTATTTGATTTGGACAAGGAATTGGAAAAACGGTTCCAAAAAACGGTACCCGAAATTTTTGAGACGGAAGGAGAGGAAGCATTCCGTAAAAAAGAGACAGAAATGTTGTGGTCAATCATCAAAGACAATCCAACGTTTATCATTATAGCCGGCGGCGGAACCCCTTGTTATGAAAACAATGACCAGCTTATGCTGTCTGCCGGGAATTGCATTTTTATGCATACTTCGATGGACGAGATATTGAGACGTTCGAAGGAAATGGATATGGACAGACCATTATTGGCCACAAATCCCCAGAAACGTTTATCGGAACTGTACAAAAAGCGCTTGCCGGTTTACCAAAAGGCGCATGCGGAATTTTTTTCTGAAAAGGAAGGTTTGGATTATTTTCGGGACTTACCAAAAAGTTAGCCGACGTATTTGCTAATCCGTTCGAAAACATTACTTTTGCGGCTTCATATGCATCACTTCAAGAAAAATATATTTCCTGTTTTTCTGTTTTTAATACTGCTGTTTTTCTTCGGCGGTAGAAGTTATGCCTGCGTGTCGGACGATATTTCTACCGAACGCGTAGAGTCACACCATCAGATGAAGCTTATTTCCGGTATCATTTCCATCTTGGGCGTAGGTACCTTAATCAGCAACAAAGACTCGTTGGATTTTCCTGATGATATTTTCAATACGTTCAGCCCTTTCTGTAAAATCAGCGTTTCATCCACGCAGATTTATTATTTCGTGTTCGACAGGCCCAACTATCTTTTACATTACGACATTCCCTTAGGCAAAAACGTCCCCGTTTTTATCTCCAATTTATCCCTTTTGATTTGATCTTTTAGTGGGTTTCACCCAGAAACCGACTAATACTGACTTAATGGGCTCGTTTCGTAGCCGTTAAATCGGGTTTAATCATTTTATTATCTCTTAATCGAGATTTTAGATTATAGTCAAAAGTATATGATACAGAATATATTAAAGCGGATAAAGAAAACCGATTGGTACAAAAAGGATTTTCTGAAAAACCGTAAAAACCTTGGAACCAATGATGATACGCTTATCCTGCGTTGGATGTGGCGTTGGGTCAAGGATATATTCTTGATTGTTCTGGGCATTTTTACCGCAGCTTTTGGCTTGGAAAGTTTTCTGCTGCCCAACGAATTTATCGATGGTGGAGCCACGGGTATCGCCCTCTTAATTGCAGGTACCACGCAAGTACCATTGGGTTTGGGCATTCTTTTGGTCAACATTCCGTTTGTTATATTGGGTTATACCATTTTAGGACGTCGGTTTGCCATAAAAATCGCTTTTGCCATCTTGGGTCTCGCGTTGGTGATCTCTACGGTTTCGTTTCCGGTCTTAACCAACGACAAACTTTTGGTAGCCG
>Ga0247814_10001842_pt1 | contig 12092 bp, 9 predicted proteins | sample UWRJL179409R1_FD_179947 | JGI IMG/M metagenome (GOLD analysis project Ga0247814, IMG submission 179947) | Plant litter microbial communities from Arlington Agricultural Research Station in Wisconsin, United States - UWRJ-L179-409R-1 | ecosystem: Environmental > Terrestrial > Plant litter >...
GATACAACGTGTCGCCCTTGACCCACCACCGCACCCGCTGCAAAGCCCCCGGCTGATCCGCCGCCGTGCGAATGATGTCCAGCCGAAACCCCTTACTGTCGCTACTGCGCACAGTCAGAGCGGGCGGGGCGCTCGGCGGCTCATCATCCACCCCAACCTTCTTCGGCTCGGTCAACTCAACCCCCGCCCGCATCTCCACATCCCGCTGCAACTGATTCAGCGCCCGCAACAAACCGTCACTCTGCTCACTGCTCGCCTGCAAATGACTGTCCGCCCGCGTCACACTGTCCAGCCCCCGCCAGGCAATCAAACTCACCACCGCCATCAACAAAATCGCGACCATCACCTCAATCAACGTAAACCCTTGCTGGCGCTTCATTGCAGGCTGATCCTTCCGCTGCCATCACGCAGCACACTCAACCGATTCAACCCATCCGACAACGTCAATTGCAGCGGCGGATTGATCCACTCAGCGTTCAGCACAACCCTCTGTTTCGGCTCCACCCGCACCTCCATCTTCGGACTCTGCCAGGCACGCGGCCGCAACTGCGGATCCTGCGCGAAATGATCAAAACCCTTGCCACTGTCACTGCGCCGACTAAAGCGAAACCCCTTGGCATCACTCACCCACACAATCGGCCGACCATCGGCGCGCGCCTCGGCCTGCGCCACCTGCAGCAACTGCGCCACACGCTCGGCATCCTTGCGCAGCAACTGCAAAGGGTCGGGCTTGATACTCAGGCTGATCGCCGCACTGGCGATGCCGATGATCACCAGCACCACCATCAACTCGATCAGCGTAAAACCCTGTTGCCTGTTCATCGCGCGCGCGCTCCTTTGCGTCCTGCGCCATCGTGCACGGCCAACATGTAAGGCGTGTGAAATAAAACGGAGAGAATTGCCGCGTAGGCTGACAGCAGGGATAAAAAGGAGATTCAACCCATGACCTTCACCGCACGCTTTTCCCCACCCCAAATGGTCCAGGCCCTCGCGCTGCTCGCAGCGCTGGTCGGCGTAGCGACGTGGTCGTCGCTGCTACTGACCTCCGCCGAATCCCACACCCCGGCAGCGGCCCCGCAATTGTTGGCGGCGCGCAGTGATAGCCCGGCGTTGCAGTGGTTTTCGAATCAAACGGCGCCGATGGATATCAAGGTGAGCGGGGTGATGGCGGGGAGTCGGGGGGCGGTGGCGATACTGAGTTTGAACGATGGGCCGCCGAGGAGCTTTTTGCAGGGGGAGAGGGTTGGGCCTGGGGTGAAGTTGGTGGCGGTGGAGGGGGATGGGGTGGTGATTGAGCAGGGTGGGGAGAGGGTGCGGTTGGGGGTGGAGAGGTTGGGGGAGGGGGTGGTGTTACCTAGGTTGATGAGGCCGTGATTTGTGGGATTGAAACCAGTTATTTAGGCCTGGTTGGGCGTTCTAGCGCCTCCTCGAAGAAGAGAACTGATAGAGAAAGCAGTAGTCGTGGTCGGTTTCGGACAATTGCAGTCAGTCGGATGCGCTGAGCAGAGGATTGGCGATTCACGTTGTTACAAAATGCCCTCCCTCTATTTTTCACGGTACGACTACGCTCAATGATCCTAATCCAATGAGGTTTCGTTATGACAAATGGAATTTTCCACGTTGATTTTCGCGCAAGCACCGGAGACTACGGTGATGGGTTGGTAGTTGTAAAAGATGGCACCGTGAATGGAGGTGATCCTCACTACCTATATCAAGGGCAGGTGCCTATCGAATCGGGCTCGTTTGAGTCTCAATTCATTGTGAGAAAGTGGCGCGATGGCAATACAAATGTGGTAGGGGTTGATAATTACACCCTTGACGCAAAGGGACACGTCAACTACGAGAATGGAACCCTTGAATTGCAGGGTAGCGTGGCCGGTGCCCCTCACCTGACCATCGAACTGAAAGGGGAAAAAATTCAAAGTGCTGTTTAAGTCAGTGGGATAGACCGGTTGAGACTGTCGCTGCTTATAGCGACAGTTTCTTGAGCAATCCGATAGACCGAGGCTGAGTTATGACAACCGAAAAAGATCGACCGGAATCGGTCAGTCATGATAGGCAGAGTTGGTCAAAAGATGCGCTAGACATGAACAATCTCGTGGTTTATCTCGGATTGCAGCGCCTTCTGTTTCGCCATAGACGAGTTCAGTTGCTGAGCGCCGTTGAAATCTTCCTGGCATACAAAAGATTGCACATTGACAATGGCAAGGAGTGTTGAGTATGAACTCGATTAAGGAAATAGTTGAGTGGGCAGCAAGGGAGCTATCTGATTGGGAGGCGGATATCGTCAAGCGGTTACTTCTCAACAAAACTTTGCCCCCACAAGATCTAAAAGAAATAGTTAATAACGTATTCGTTACCTACGATATTGCGGAAAACAATGAAAATAAGAATTGCAGTGCTCCGACGATAAGCTCTGAAATAGTTGGCGACATCCCCACTGCTGAACCCGTGAGGCTATGCAATATCCACAACGTTCAAAACATAAATGCCATTTCTAGCGAATCCAACCTGCCATTCAGCCACAAAGGAATAACGTTGATATATGGTGAGAATGGTTCAGGAAAATCAGGCTATACGAGAGTTTTAAAAAGCGCCTGCTTTGCGAAGCATATAGAGCCAGAAATACTTCCCAATGTTTACAAACAAAGCGGTGGCCCACAATCAGCCATAATTACATTCATGAAAAATGGTGAAAAGCAGCAATGGGAGTGGAACCCTGGAAAGACCCTCGACGACCTTATCGGCATCAACGTATACGACTCCGACTGCGGCAAGGTCTTGCTAGATAAAAACAATCAAGTAACCTACAAGCCTAAAGGCGTCGAAATTTTTGATAGTGTCTCGTCCATTACAGAAGCGATACGAGAGGCGGCATCTAAGAAAACGCGCAACAGTAAGTTGCCTATTATCCTAGAGATTGAGAAGACTCCCGCGCTAAGTGAATGGTTTGTCAATATCGACGAAAATACCAACTCGACAGCTTTAAATAACAAGCTTGTATGGACGGAGGAGAATAAATCTGAGTTGAGCGCGCTGAATACATCCATTCAGGAGTACCAGAATGGTACGGCGATTAAAAAAATCGACAAGTTAAAGGATATCACCGAAAATAGAGTTCCGCGAGCCATTGCAAAACTCACCAGTTGTCTTTCTATTTTACCTAGCAATAAAGCCGATCACGTCAAAAGGTTGGAGTCAGTAGCTAATACAACAAGAGTTTCCTATGAACTTTCTGTTAAAGGCTTCGATGCCGATGAACCACTAGCGGGCACCCACTCTGAGGCTTGGAAACTCCTTTTTAATGCGGCGAAATCTTTCTCTGAACAATATGCGTATATAGGAGAGAACTATCCTAAAGTCGATGGCGGCGCAAAATGCGTTCTTTGCATGCAGCCCTTATCTGATGAGGCCAGGAGCCGAATGTCTCGATTCGATGCCTACATAAAAGATAAAAGTAAGACGCAATATGACCAAGCAGTAAAATTACTAGATGAAGCGAGGCTGGTAATTCAGGACTTGATCGTGCCAGATGCCGATACTTATGAGCCACTTTGTAATGATTTGATGGAGTTAATTGGGAAAGATCACGGTCTGGCTGCTGCGTTCAAGACAGTAAAGGAGCGTAAAGAGTATTTTAATAGTAATGGTTTGTCCTGTTTTCCAATAGGGGATATTAACGTCGCTCAAATATCTATTGACCTTATTAACTCTCTTTCTCAGAAAATTACGGAGCTTCAAGAAACTAACTCTGAAGAAAAATACAAGCTAAATCTCCTTCGGCAAACCGAATTTGCGGTACAGTACAGGCTCTACGAGGCTAGAGATCAGATCATCCAGCATCACAAGAGCCTTATGTTTAACAAGCGAGTTTCTGACGCCATCGGGGCCCTTCGCAATACAAAACAAAAGTTCTCCACCAAAGCTAAATCTTTTATCTCTAAGCTAGTCACGCCCGAATTCGTTCAAAACTTTAGGCGCGAGATGGAGCTTATGGGGGTGACTCTGGACGTAAAAATTTCAGCTGTGGTAAAGGATATTGATACTTCTCATAGTTTTACTATTGCTACAAGGCGTCCAGGAAAAATTCTTAGTGAGGGCGAGCAAAAGGTTATATCAATCGCAGCGTTTTTAGCTGAGATACAAACATTTAAGAATAATGAGGCGATTGTTCTAGACGATCCTGTAAGCTCTCTAGATCACGTTTACCGCGAAAAAATCGCTCATCGCTTGGCGATTGAGGCTTTAGAACGACAGATAATTGTTTTCACACACGACCTTTCACTCATAATGGAAATCGAGGGTAAGTGCGAAGATATTGCCTTGGAACAGGGGCAAGGCCCTGCTCGCTCCATCTTCACAATCAGAAGGAATGGTAAAGACTCTGGCTTCTGTTATACCAAGGCTCCTTGGCGTGGTATGACTACTGCGCAACGCGCGCAGAATCTTGACGAAGACGTCCATTCCATCAAACCGCTGTATGAGAGTGATGTGGACAGCTACAACCAAAAGGCAGCTTTAATATATTGTCTGTTGCGCGAGGCATGGGAGGCTTTAGTGGAGCAAGACCTTCTTTGTCAAATCGTCACGCGAGGCCGCAATAGCGTTCAAACACTTCGTCTTGGACAGCTTTCGATTATGCCGACAGATGCCAATATCATCACGCAGAACATGACCAAAACCAGCAACTGGATGTTTGGCCATGACAAGTCCAAGACGCTGTCAGAAAATCGTCCAGCTCCAACCGAACTACTGCAAGACATTGCGAGCCTCAGAGCATTTGCCAAAGAGATTTCTGGAAGAAGGAAAGTCACCGAAAAGACGTTTGAGGATCAGCTTAAGCCTCCTATCTGTGAAGTAGGCTAGGTAGCTAAGCGAGGTAGGGTGACCCTTCCCTCGCTTCTTTGATTGAGGGTGAGTGGTGGTGAGACACATCCTTACTAATCCAAAAGCCTTCGCAGCGGTAAATGCAAATGATTGTGCCGACGCACGACGCCTGGTATGAAAATCGCTAGTCAAAAAGCGTCGCAGGGACCTGACAATTAAAGTAAGCCTCAACACAGAATCGTGCTGAGGCTAGTAAATCGACATTATATATTCGGAAAAAAGCGAATACAATTTAACTCTCGAAACGTTGCTCCATCTCAGAATTCCTGACAGCTTCAGACTCTCTTTCCCGCTGAATTGATGCGTCAAGTATTGGAAGCTTACCCTGAACAAACTCGCGAACTTCAGATAAGTCATGATCTAAAAGCGTAGCAAATGCTCTCGTTCTTACTTCCAGAATATCTGCTAGCGAAGACCAACAGCTTGGCATCATTCTTCTCACGAATATCTCAAGAATTTTTATTTTATTTGTGGTCACTCGAAGAAGCTCTAAAGCATGCAAACTGATGCTAACCTCTTTCGGAACACTGAGCATGTCATCCGAAGTACCGGAAGATACGTAGATTTGAATTGAATCAATCAAATACACGATTTTTTTCTGATCGCTATTACACCAATCTATTAAGCGTTCAGGGGGTACCAAATTCAAAGAGGGCTGATCCCTTCCACCTGCATGCTTAAAAAGCCTGGCCGATAAACGCGAGATATTTTCAGGGGCGTAGCAATAATCCAGTAGCATTTCCGGAAACGAAATTACGATTGCCTTTACAATACTTGGAATGTCATGGCTGTAAATTCGGCTAGCACTAAAACCTTCGCCAATACATTCAATAACTTTATATATGAATTTTTCAGGAGAATCTTGATTTATACATATTTGTAAAACTCGCTCTATTCCACTTGGGGTGGTTCTATTTGCACTATTGGCATGAGTTTCCAAAAAACGACTGAGCGCAGATCTACAAGCAATAACAAGTTTCACGTCTGGAAATGTGTTTATATTTTCAGTGAAAAAGCGCATCGATAAAATATCCAAAGCTACCAAAGCACCGGACTCAAGATTGATGACTTCCTCAATCAGTTCAGCTAACTTAATATCGGAAATTTTTGCATGAGTCCGACCATGACCTAACTTCTGTAAATCCCATGCAATGACATCTTTTCTACGGATCATTTCAATAAGTAGCTCAATTCCCCAAGGTTCAAGATCTGTCGATGTTAGCAACTCAACAAAATGCGATGATAATTTAGGGGTATCTAATGATTTCTCTCGAAGTTGGCGTGCTAGTACTTGGTCGGTGCTATGGATTTCTCTGATTATTCCGGAAAATATACGAGGATTTTTCAATTCACCATCATGAGACTGTAATAAGTTGACAATGAAGTCGAATATCTCGCGTTGCGAGGGCGCGCCCTTGGCTAAACCTATTCCGAACAGAAACAAAGTTGCATTTTCGTTTTTGAATAGTCTACTACCAAGAGACTCTAAATATGGAAGATCAGAAGCGATCTGGCGCCCAAGATCAATAATTTTTTCGCTTACTCTCTTTTCTACTTCGTTATAATCTTCATTGGTTTGATATAAGTGATCCCACATTGGACGAAATACGTAGGTTTCTATTTCAGCATGCAAATCTGATGGATAAGTAAGCTTTTCTAAAGCTTCGAGTCGACTGAAAATCAATGGAGAAAATTTCGAGCCATGAAAACTTATGGTTTGTTTTATAGGCTGCCAGATCTCAATCCATTGATCTAACTTGCATTGTGAAATCACTAACTCTTCTAATGCATCATGGCAGCCTACAAAAGTCCATAAACCTTGGAAGTGATTAGCTATGATTTTCCGTGCTCGTGATCTTCTATCACTCTCGCCAGAGCGTAAGCAAGGCTGTAAAACATTGATAAACCCCTCATACCATTCTAGTATTTCTTGATCTGTCTTCGGCTCCCATCCATAACTTCTAATATGGGCGCCAAAATTGAAAATTTTTGAGGATGACCAGTGCGCAGCTTGGAATGCAGATTGAAAAAGCAGTACTGCGATTTCTTGATGACTTGTATTGCTTGACACTAACAAGCGACCAAGAACTTGTTGTCTGCGATTGGGCAAAGCTTGCGTTCCCGACAAATACAACGAGAACAAACCTCGTATGGCATTAAAAATAGTATCTTTGTCCAAAGGAGAATTTGGAGCGGCGAACCTAAATACTGTACTAATTACCCGATCAAAATTACGATCTTCGTATGCCAGCTTACAAAGCAAATCAATAAATTTATCAAAATACTCCTTGCCATGGGATGCAAGGTTATGACTTTCGACTGCAAGTTCGATAATACTCAATGCTGCATCAGGGAAAACTGGCGCTATATAATCGACTACTTGAAGCTGCGCATCATTACAAACAGTGAGATCATACAATGGCGCTCTAGGCTGAATCCATGTATGCGCTAGCTTTTGTGCTAAATCAAAGTCATGCAAATAACCGATTCGATGAGCGCAGGACTTAAAAAGTCGGATATTTTCAGGTTTGAATAGCTCTGAGTTAATATCTTGCGGGGTGATATTCTCAAGCGCTCTGCGTGCTAGGCGATTTGCCAACGCATGGGGTAATACAGCACGCCAATCTCCACGTTTTTGGCTCAACTGACGCCTTAATAACTCAGCGTGAGACTGATAAAGCCTTCCACGTGGAATCTTACTGATCAGAGATAACTTTTCAAGCTCATCATGAAATTCTGCTTGAGAAACGTTAAAAGAATAAATAAGCGACAACACAGCAGCATCATCTAATAAGCTACCGGCCTTACCCTTCCGCTGCTCGAATAGTCGATTAAACAGACTTTCATCCGTAAACTTAGATAGCGTCTCGTCGGGCTTCACTCTGCTAGCCAGCGCTAAAGCAACCCTCGCATTACCACCCGCAAACTCCGATATTTTGTTAGCGTTTATTTCTTGGATCTCAGGGAATCGCCTACGTACCAGATACGCTACTGTTTGTTCACTAGATGGCTCAATATGAATTACATGAGTTTCTTCAGGTGTATCATCTGAGATATCATACTCAATAGTAAGAAGACAAATTTTTGATTTGTGTTGAGATATCTGCTTTCGCAGTTTTCCGTGCACATCAGATGGGCAATTATCTAAAACAACGTTGGCTGAGAGATCGTTAGCAATGAGATAGGATATAAACTCTGATGCTGTCGGAGATAGCTCATCACCCAAGTCTGCATACACTACGTTTGTTGATGGTAACGCATTTTCAGCTACATCCGGTTCAAAGAGAGCTTGAGCCAATCGAGTTTTACCAACACCCGAAAGCCCGGTAATCCTGATAGCACTACCTACTTCACGCAATCTTTTACGCAGTAACGTTATCCCCTCAGCCATTGTCAGTGGAGTTTTGCTGCTTGAACTTGTATCGATTACACATTGATGATTGTCCGACAAGAATTCGTCGTCTTTATCTATTGGAGTTTGAGCCCACCTTCCGAAAGGCTTCCATCCGGTTAAGGGCTTGCCTAACCGTGAACGAACCCAGAGAGCAACGCCTGGATACATCCTTAGCCAAGCCAGTAAACGATCCCTACCATAAAAATCAACTAAAAAATTGCCTTTATCCGCCAAGACTACAACAGCGGCTCGCATTCCCGAAACTCGCTCGATGAGCATTTTTTCACTACAGTCATCCTTTCCACTAACAATTATATATGCGCCATCATGTTCTGCTAATTCAGAGATAATCTCTTTAGGTAAGCCCGCTTTATCTAACATTTCCTTAGTGCAAGCAGCTTTGCTCATACTATTTTTCTTTACTTGAAAGCCTACGTTGGCTCTAGGAACAAAGCCAATGCATTTAAGAAGTCCCGTATTTTTTACATGAACATCCAAACCACCATCTGCTGCTTCCTGTGCTCCACCCCATAGCACACAGACCGGCCCGACTCCTTGCTGCGCTAACTCAGCCTCACATAGCCGAGCGACTAGCTCCCTGAGATCACCATCATTGAGATTAGATATGTCAGTTTTTTCAAGTTCATAAAATCGCATGGAATTCTCGATTAGTTTTGAGTTAGCCTTCAAAATCAAAAAAACTCAAAGCGGCTTAACTTTATGTTTTAGGTGCATTTTGGGGGAGTTAAGGCCGGCATGTAAATTTTTGGTGTAAACCTCGCGGGCCGTTAAGTAGAGCGTGGTTGATAGATTTGCATGCTCACCCGCATTGCCTTTGGTGGCGGTTTAGCGATGAAAGGTAAGCATACCGTAACTTAGTGGGGTGTGGGAACCTTTATGCTGAGCTATATACCGATGAATCTCTGCGTTACCCTATAGGCATGATGCTTGTGTTATTAACGGAAAACTTCCACTATTTTTTGTGGTTTATATTATATCAGCCTCTATGCGTTGCATTGATTATGCAGTGACAGAAAAATACAACAAGCTAAATGTTGAACTATGTATGCTTCTGCATTGATCGCCCCAAAGGCAGAGGCAGGTATATTGATACCCAATAGAATTGCCAGATGTACTCGTCTGTGGAAGATTGTTAATAAAGACACCATTAGGAGTGTGCTTAACGCGCTCGCGAATAAAGATGCCATAAGCAAGAATAGAAAATTTATAGTATTTTTCACAAAAATCATATATTAGTTAAAGCATTAAAATGCGACATGTTTTTGGGCTAAAGCGTTGTAGTGTTTATGGGTTTTTTGTAAGGCATAAAGCGCTGTAAAGGAGATCAGGTCTTTAAGCTCTGACCATTCCAAAGTTTTTTCAGTTTGCCCCAGTATAATTTTCTGGGATGGCGAGAGCGCAATGCTAATAAAGAGTTATTGTTCCTTTAACTTATCCTTTATGTATTAGTTGTTGCTTGTGCGATTGCCATAGCATGCATAAAAGATTTCAGTGCATTGACTCGATGTGCTTTACATCTTGGTCTTTAAGTGATCATTCCGGCTGAGCCTCGGGGGGTGGCTGCATTGGGCATAAGTGGCGCTTCTCCCTAAGAGAGACATGACGGAATGAGGCCTCGATAAACACCAACGTTTAAAAAGAAATCTCCAAACACTCTCCCAGGCTACAAATCCTTGCGCCTTTGCCTACAGCTACGCCAGAATCCGCCGGCTTGTGCGCTTTTGGGTCGGATTCTATTGTGGTCCGGTCGCTGACGAATCAGCGATCGGGTTTGGTAGCCCGGCTTAGACTTGGCGCATAGCGTCACCCGATACAGCCTTTTTGGGGCTGTGTATTTATGGTGGCCATGCGCAGGGCGTCTTCGGGCGCGCCGGTTCTCCAAGTCACCGGTCTACCAACCTTCGTATGGCCACCACCCCTTCGTTTGGTAGCGAAAGATGATGGCTCCTTTTCTATGATTTGGAGATTCACTCATGATCAAACCAACACCCAACCCGCCCGAAACCGCCTCGGTTTCCCCCTACGAATCGATCGATTCCAAAAAACTCCACGAAGCCGCCGACCGCGCGCTCGACCATTACCTCTGTCCGCCCGGTGCCACTCCGCCGCCACGTAAAAAGCGTGGGATGTACGCAGTGACGGCGGACAACAAAACCGAAGAACTGCTGGTCGATGCCAGTGCAACACTTGCTTCGGCCAAAACCATCGCCCAGAACGTCTCCAGCCTGTTGCCGGCATCGCAGCGCCATGCGCTGGCGGGGATTGCGCAGTTGATCATGCTCGGGGAGTTGGCGGTGAATCGGGCGTTGGATAATTTGCAGTTGCCGGAGTGATGCGGGTGTCGGGATCACCTGGTGATTGATCGGGTGTTCATTCTGGCGCCTTCGCGAGCAGGCTCGCTCTCATAGAGTTTTGTGCTGATTGCAGATGTTGTGTACGACGCTGAAACCTGTGGGAGCAGTTGATTATTACTGTGCCGTCTTCGTGTGGTTATTGAGTCGCTTCAGGACATTCGCGGGTCCATCGCGTCACCGTCATGTCATTGAATTGCTCACCGAGGGTATCGACGCGTAGGCAAGTTCCTTTCTTCGCGTAGTACAAGATGCAGCGCGAGCTATCAAACGAGCAGGTGTCCAGTTCGAAGAACTTGTGTGCAGCCAGCTCCTTTTCCACACCACTGTATTCATAACCGTCGGTGGTGTGCATCCGCGTCGGCTTCCATCCTTGTTTGACGAGCTTGGACTTGGCCGCAGCCAAACGCTCACCGACGACAATGCCTGCTGGCCCGCGCTTTTCGTGTGACGCCTGTGAGCCACCGGCAAACGCTGCGCTGATACCCATGCAATAAACTGCGACAAGTACGAGGGTTGAGGCCTTCATTGGACAGCTCCTCCGCAGATTTGTAGGTCGATAAAAAGTCTGGATACTCGGCGTAAGGTTGCGGAGGATAGTGATTCTTCTTGCCTGGACCTTCGGGAAGCGCCGCCCACTTTGTTGTCGATTTCTGGTTTCAATCCTTTTCAGGGCATTTGAAATTCCAGGAATAAATTTTCATGTCTTTGACTTCTTCGCCGACAGTTCCTACACCTAAACAATCTCCGTTCTTGATGTAGTTGAAGCTGCAGAAACGGGCGCCCTCCGTGCAAGACTCGATTTCATTGAAGCCTTTTCTTTGGATGACGTTTTCAACCCCGAACTCACCTGAGTAGGACGGATTCGGCTTCCAGCCATTTTTGATCAAAGCTTTTCGGGCTTTCGAAAATGGCATTCCCTCTTTGATAGGAACGTCTGCTGCGCTTGAGAATAAACTGACGCAACATAAAAGGCTGATGGCTAATATTTTTAGTTTCATTTAACAGTACCGCCAAAAATCTACCGTCCATGAACATTTGCGTCGCACAGAATGCCTGAGGCAAAAGTAGCGCTCAACATTTCCTACAGTCCTTTGATTGACTGTTGGTGAGTGGCTTATGTCGAGTCGCTCGCAATGCCTTTACGCCCCGACTGGGTTTACGTTTTGTGCGCGGGAAAAATTGCCGGTAATGGGGCAGATTTGTTTAAGTGGGGAGGAGCCGCAGTAAGGTCTCGATAAACACCAACGTTTAAAAAGACATCTCCAAACACTCTCCCAGGCTACACATCCTTGCGCCATTGCCTACAGCTACGCCAGAATCCGCCGGCTTGTGCGCCTTGGGGGCGGGTTCTATTGTGGTGCGGTCGCTGACGAATCAGCGATCGGATTTGACCGTCCGCCCAATATCAAGGCGCGCCAGCGTTCTGCACGTGTTCA
>Ga0247814_10001845_pt1 | contig 12088 bp, 7 predicted proteins | sample UWRJL179409R1_FD_179947 | JGI IMG/M metagenome (GOLD analysis project Ga0247814, IMG submission 179947) | Plant litter microbial communities from Arlington Agricultural Research Station in Wisconsin, United States - UWRJ-L179-409R-1 | ecosystem: Environmental > Terrestrial > Plant litter >...
GGGCAATTTGCGAGTTTACTGCATTACAATAATCGTTGAGCTCCTTAATAACAGGATTAAGAAAACGAATTTCCTCTTCAAGACGAGCCATTGTAGGCCTACCTAAATCTAACACGCGTTTAAGCTCAGTATGTAATTCGCGCTTATTGGCTTTGTGGCTATGTAGCTCCAGGCAGGCTTCGCCCAGATTTATACTGTCAAGTCTACGCTTAACAACTTCCAATGCAGCCATTTTTTCAGCTACAAAAAGTACTTTCTTCCCATTACCCACAGCGTCCGCTATAAGATTGGTAATTGTCTGCGACTTGCCAGTTCCCGGCGGGCCTTGTATTACCATATTCCGACCTTCATGGACTGCAAGCATTGCGATAACCTGGGAACTATCGGCGTCGACTACCTGCAAAAGTTGGTCGGCATCAGTTTCGTTGTCAAGATGGTGATTTTCCCCAATTGATGGCTGAGGCTCATTGAATCCGTCGCCAAATAGCGATTGCAGTATGGGATGATCGAAAGGTTTTTTATTATCAGGCCATTTGGCCGAGTCTAAGTCATGATAAATCATGAATTTCCCAAAGGAAAAAAAGCCAAGTTCAATAGAATCTTCATCAACTTTCCAATTAGCAAGATGTTGAACGCGTTCTTTAATGATGCTGTAATACGCTTTCAGGTCTAATTCCTCATCTTCCGGAAGGTCTGGAATAGTAATATTAAAATCTACCATCATCTTTGCCTGTAAGGAAAGATTTGCGCCAATCTCAGCGCCTGTATATCTTAAGCGAAAACGCTCATTCGCGCTAGAACGCTCTAAAGCTACCGGTACAAGAATGAGCGGCGCTTTCCTGGGTTCATCAGTATTTCCTTTTTCGTACCAGTTAAGTATACCCAAAGCGATGTAAAGCATATTAACCCCTTGCTCTTCGATACTTGTCTTAGCAAAATAATATGTGTTAAGTATTTTCGTCTGGAGCTTACTTTCGGTTTCATTTGTTTGCAACCTTGTATCGTTATAAGATCCCTGTAATTCCGGCTCAGAAAGTTCGGGCAACTCAAATTGCTCCTCGTCATCATCTTTTCCAGGACGACCTAAAAAAGTCATTGCCTTATTCTGGCGTACCAAAATTTCATATATGGATGTTGATTGTTCTTGTACAATCTGTAAACCTCTAACTTTAGGAACTTTGTAATTGAGTAAAGTATTGCGCATCCCAAGATCTAAGAGTTCTTTACGGGATGCCTCCAATTTTGGGAGAATCGTTTCTGACATGTCGGCGATAATTAAAGTTCCCCAAGGTATCAAAAAAAACGTTATAAAAAATTACATCCTGAACAAGAAAGCACTTAATTCTTGATGGTAAATATTAACATGGCTACTTCTTTTGGCTGATCTGATAAATAGCGGCCTTAAGAACTTGCCACGAAATTTTTGCGGTATGCGTGTCAGGATTAAAACCCGAACCCATCTGTTCGTAGGGGTGTATATAATTTCGGAAGTCACGAAGCGAATGACTGAATTTTTTCACATCTTCTCGTAAATAACCGACCTCACACGAAACGTCAATTAAGTTACTCAACGTCCATTGGTGGAATGCTTTGACTTTTTGGTCTTTTTCTCTTGGCACTGCGACGGCCATATTATATATTCTCGGGTTTTTAATTGCCATTCCCAATAATAGGCCTTCCAACGTGCTTCCGCATAAGAATATTACTGACATAGATGCTTCAGCATTTAAGCATTTTTTAATTTCAGAAAGACGAAGAGTAAGTACCTCGGTTAATGCATTGTCTAAGGCTAACGTATTTAATGTTATTTCATCAAACTCTTTTTTCAGAAAATCATCCTCTTTTACTTCCGATTTTGCACTTACATCTTCAAAAGTTATCTTGTCTGCCTGTGCAAATTTTATCGTGGCACCGTCGCGAACGACTTTCCATTTGTCAAAGGCGAGGAATTGGTTAAAGTCGCTAATGCACTTATCTAATTTTTCATAGTTTCCAATAAAATTCACCGGTGCAAATACTGAGCGAATGCATTTATCCAATTCGGGTGTTCCATTAATTTTAACTAATTTTTCATCAGTATATATCCAGCGTGATGGAAAACCCTGACCGTAAGAATCGTTAAATCCCAGATTATTAAAAAAGGTAACTAATTTCGGGCCGCCCCGATATTCAGTTTCTTCATTTATTAGAAGGCGTAACTTTTCCAGTGTTTTTGGTTGTAAAATCATAACTATTGTACGCTAATTTTAGAATTTCTTTCTCAAAGATATGCCACTTATTCAATGCTAATGCTGATTTAAGATATTTTCAATACTTTCATTTATAGTAAAATTATCTACTTCAGGAAGGATATTTTCATTTTTTTCAATAAGATAGATATTTTCGTTTAAAACGTTTCCGATTGTAATTTGAGGAAATCGATATTTATATCTTGACATTTTTGATGGAGATTTTTCTCCACCAAATTGAAATACAATATTTATTTCATCATTCATGTTTGCTGTTGGAACTAACAAACTAAAATCAGAGGTAGTTGGTGCGCCATGACTAAGTAATGGGAATGTCTGTTGATGCTTTGAACCAGAAGCATTTCCGTCTATAATTAGAGTGCCAGGTGTAGCAATTATTCGAATGCTTATATTGATATCGTTAATATATGGCGAAGTATTAAACAATACTTTTCTAAAATCAAGTACAATATTATTTAAATGTGTTCTTATTTCTTTCAACCGCAAGTGGCCTCTTAAAACAGGAAATGTTGTTCCCTTCATCATCGCACTAATTAAATAGTGAGGAGCAATTCTTGTTTGTCCATCAAGTCTGATATAATACCGATTGTCAAATTGATGAGGTTTCTCAACACTTTTTTCGATTTCAATTATAAAAATTGATTGCTGAGCTGCATTTTGAAGTATTTGTACTTTTACACCTATTGGCATAGGAATGATACTCGAAGAAATAATATTTATGAAGCGATCACGATCTAGGTTAGAATTAAAAGGTGTCAGGTGCCCTACCGCAGATGTATTTCCGTTAGCATCCCTAATTTCAATTGGCGCCCCCCAAATTACTATTCCGCCTTCGGAATTAAGCATTGCACATACAGCTTTTTTTATAGCATCTTCTTTCGAACCGTAATTACCTTGAGCGGTAAATGATTTAAATTCGAGGTTTAGATTTTCATCTTTTGAGGTAATAAAAAAATCTTCAATATCTGAATATTCTAAATTATATAATTCTATATTGAAAATTGAAGTTGAATATGACATAGATGTTGATCTTACTTTTGTGTCAAAGCATTGGCTTGACTAGTATCGTTGTCTAACAAATATACTCCAATCTGTTTCAAAGAAATAACAAAAGAGGCTATATCTGCAACTCACATTTATCATTATTTTAAATTTTCAAGAAATCTATCGAAGTAGGTAAAACCCTCAACCCGGCCTTTTAAAGTTCAGTAACTCCGAATCTTTAATTGAATCGAAGATTTTTGCGAAGTCTAGCAATGAAAAACCCATTGCCTCAATAATTAGAATTAAAGTTGCGGAACTTGGTGTAGACTTTGCGTTAAAAGTATCGGATACCGTAGCTTTTCTGATATCAGCGTTTAGCGCAATTTTTCCATAACTACTGGCCATAGAATCTTCATTCCCCCCCTGACGAAGCTTTTCATTGCTCTCTAATAGCTTATTTAAACTAATTGCAATTCTAATTTTAAGATGTTCCTCGAAATCATTTTTCACCTATGCAATTAACCATATCTAAAATTAATTATCGGTACGCTTTGGCGTACCGATAATTATTAATATATTTGGCTTTTGATCCTAGTTAAACTAGCATCAATTTATTAAATTTGCGATTCTTCATATAAAATATTTGAAGCATTCGCTTTGAATCTCGTACTAGAAAATTGGCCTTTTCAAAATACCACGAGATGATAAGTACGATGCTCACGTCAATACTGGCGTGGGCTCACTTATTCGTGGTAAGGTATGGCCAATACCTCTAGTGCAGTAAGCTGAGTTCCGCGCCTTTTTATTTCTGCCAACTCCGATTCATAGCAACTTCATAAAGGCTCGCAATCCTAACCAACAAACACGCGTGCCTATGAAACATACTTAACGTTAACCAACAGCCGGGGCGGCCTTACCTTAGTTGGGTTAGTTAAGTTGCCGCCCACGGTTAATTGTCCCTCGACTGCGCTCGGGAAGACAAAAAAAAGACTTCCTACCTCGTCGCCAAACTCGTTAGGAAGCCAGAGTACAAACAAAACTTACGTTTCATTTAACCAAACCAAAATTATGAAAAACTCTTCATTAATTGGGGGTTGGCGGCAGTTATTCCACTTAACAGGAATGCTGCTATTTGTCAACCTTTCATTTGCTATCAGCCATACAGACCCTTCGACTGCGCTCAGGGTGACAGAACAACAACAACAACAACAACAACAACAACAACAAACCTCCATTAACGGAACCGTTTTCTTTGACAACATCCCCCTTGCAGGTGTGGCCGTTACAGTAAAAGACAAACAAACTACAAGCATTACCGACAACAACGGACAATTTACCATTGCTGTATTGCCCGGCGATGTGCTCATTTTTAGCTTCACGGGCTTTAAAACCATCAGTTTGACGCTCAATGGCTATGAGCCCATTAAAATAGCGATGCAGGAAGATACGACCACACTAAAGGAAGTTACCATTAATGCAGGTTACTACAAAGTCAAAGACAAGGAACGCACCGGAAGCATTTCAAAAATCACCTCAAAAGATATCGAGAACCAACCCGTAACCAATGCGCTTGCCGCGATGCAGGGACGGATGGCCGGGGTGAGCATCACGCAGACTTCGGGGATTCCCGGCGGTGGTTTCGATATCCAGATCAGGGGGCAAAACAGTTTACGGGCTGATGGGAACAGCCCGTTGTTTATCATTGATGGCGTACCGTATGCATCGGAAACAACAGGCTACTACCTGACCACAGGGCCGCAGGCGACTACAACGAACCCGCTCAACAGCATCAACCCGAATGATATTGAGAGTATCGAGGTGCTGAAAGATGCCGATGCCACAGCGATCTACGGTTCGCGCGGCGCTAATGGCGTTGTACTGATCACGACGAAAAAAGGAAAGGCAGGGAAAACAACTTTCTCCGCGACCGTGATGAACGGTATCGGGCGCGTTACCCGATTTGCGAACCTCATGAATACGCAGCAGTACCTTGCGATGCGCAATGAAGCCTTTGCCAATGACGGCATCACACCCGGGCCGACGGACTATGACGTAAACGGCACCTGGGACCCGAACCGGTATACCGATTGGCAAAAGGAACTGACCGGTGGTACTGTGGACATCAATGATGTAAAAGCATCGGTCTCCGGAGGAAGCGAGAAAACGCAATTTTTAATCAGCGGGGATTTCCATAAAGAAACGACGGTATTTCCCGGCGAATGGCGGTATAAGAAAGGCGGTGCGCATGTGAACCTCAATCATACCTCGGACAATGGGAAATTCAGGGCGCAGTTCTCGGGCGGTTATACTGCACAGGACAATTTGCAACCGGGTAGTGACCTAACCGCGATTTCTAAAAAGCTTGCACCGAATGCTCCTGCGCTGTATAACGCCGACGGCACACTGAACTGGGAAGACAGTACGTGGGAAAACCCACTTGCGTTATTGAAAGGCAAAGCCAAAGGCAGGACAAGCGACCTTGTGGCCAATGCCGTGCTTGGTTACCAGCTGCTGCCCGAACTCACGGTAAAAAGCAGTTTCGGGTTTACCGACCTTAGGCATGAGGAATCACGAACAATGCCCACGACAATGTATGATCCTGCGTATGAACTGGGCAGTGAATACTCGATACTGCTGCTGACCAATACCGCACGGCGATCATGGATTGCGGAGCCGCAGGCGGAATGGTCTAAAACATGGAACAAAAGCAAGGCAAGCGTGCTCGCGGGCGCGACTTTCCAGCAGCAAAACGGCAGGCAGCTTGTGCAGGAGGGCGATGGCTTTGCGAGCAACGCGCTGATCTATAATTTGTCGTCGACTTATTTAATAGACATTATCACCGACAGTGAGCAAGTCTATAAATACCAGGCATTTTTTGGCCGTGCCAACTATGCGTATGATGAACGGTATATCATTAACCTGACGGGACGGCGTGATGGATCGAGCCGCTTTGGCCCCGGAAAGCAGTTTGCGACCTTTGGCGCTGTAGGCGCTGCGTGGCTGTTCTCTAATGAAAAGTTCTTGAAAGACCATGCGACGTTTCTGAGCTTTGGGAAGCTGCGTGCCAGCTATGGCACGAGCGGCAGCGACCAGATTGGCGATTACCAGTTTATGGACACTTACAGCACGACTGGCAGCAACTATAACGGCATCAGCGGATTGCAGCCCACACGGCTTTTTAATCCTGATTTTGGGTGGGAAAGCAATACGAAATTTGAGGTTGCGCTTGAAACGGGCTTTTTTAAAGACCGCATTTTCCTGACGGCAGGATGGTATAGAAACCGCTCGTCGAACCAACTGGTGGGGATTCCGCTGCCCGGTACTACGGGTTTTAGTTCTATACAGGCCAACCTTGATGCGACTGTGGATAACAAAGGCATTGAACTGACTTTGAGAACCGTTAATTTCCAGACGGAACATTTTAACTGGACGACGAGCTTTAATATTTCTGCCTCGCGCAATACGCTGCTTTCGTTTCCTGACCTTGAAGGGTCGACTTACCAAAACCAGTTTGTGATTGGGCAGCCGCTCAATATCCGGAAAGTGTACCACTACACAGGAGTCAATACTGCAACCGGGCTTTACTCTTTTGAGGATGTGAACGGCGACGGCAGCCTTTCGGCCACTGAAGACAAGCAAACTGTGCTGGATCTGAACCCGAAGTATTTTGGCGGGCTTCAAAACCAGATCAGCTATAAGGGCGTGCAATTGGATTTCCTTTTCCAGTTCGTCAAGCAAGTCAATTACAACTCCGCCTACTTGTCAGGCATTCCCGGGATGATGGCCAACCAGCCGACCGCTGTGTCCGACCATTGGCAACAGCCGGGCGATGTGGCGGCATACCAACAATATACTACCGGTGTGAACGGCGCTGCCGTAGATGCGGCTTCAAAGTACCGCGAAAGCGATGCCGCGATCACCGACGCTTCTTACATCAGGCTCAAAAATGTTTCGCTTTCGTATAACCTGCCTGAAAAATGGCTGTCGGGCGTAAAATGCCGCGTTTTTGCCGAAGCTCAGAACCTGCTCACAATCACGCATTACAAAGGTGCAGATCCTGAGTTCAGGGCGCCGGGATTTTTGCCGCCGCTGAAAGTATTTACCGCAGGATTACAACTCACCTTATAAATTACCATACCATGAAATCAACGATTCACGAACACCAAAAAATCAGCTATAAAGCTGTGAGTAAAAATATACCTTTAAAATTTTATGCCTTATTGATCCCGGTTTTCCTGTTGTTGGGTTGCGATAGTTTTGTTGAAGTTGACCTGCCATCAGGACAGCTGACCGCACCTGCAGTATTTGAAGATGTATCGACTGCTAATGCGGCGATGGCAGATGTTTATGCAAAACTGCGCGATTCGGGACTGATTACCGGAAACGCCACCGGTGTTTCTAACCTGATGGGCAATTATGCCGATGAACTTGATTACTATGGCGACAGCGCGGCAGCCACACAATCGTTTTATAATAATGCGCTGACAGGGACAGACGGTACGGTAGCAGGCTTATGGAACAACAGCTATAATGAGATTTATTCGGCGAATGCCATTATTGAAGGCGTTGCTGCCTCGACTGGGTTGCCCGCCACAGATAAAAACAGGCTTACCGGTGAAGCCTTGTTTGTAAGGGCGCTGGTGCATTTTTACCTTGTGAACCTTTATGGCGCGATTCCTTATGTGACCACTACGGATTATGAACAGAACAGGCATGTGGGCCGACTGGCGGCTGACGCGGTTTATGCCAACATCATCGCCGACCTTGAGCAGGCGCAAACGCTGCTGCCCGAAAATGCCAGCCCTGAACGTATACGCCCAAATAAAGCTGCGGCGGCAGCATTACTTTCGCGTGCTTATTTATATAACGGCAGATGGGCTGAGGCTGGCAATGCCGCATCGGCGGTGTTGAATGACGCCAATTATGCTATGGAAAGCGATATTGATGCCGTTTTCCTTAACGGCAGTACTTCGACGATCTGGCAACTGAAGCCATCGGCGGAAGGGATCAATACTTATGAAGGCTCGAATTTTATCTTTACGGCGGGACCGCCGCCGTTTGTGTCGCTGACCGATGCATTAGTTTCGGCATTCGAGCCGGGCGACCTACGCAGGACGCATTGGATCGGCAGTATTACCGATGGTACAACGACCTGGTTTTATGCCAATAAATATAAAGAGCAGATGAACACGGGGACTTCGGTTGAATATTCGATTGTGCTGCGGGTGGCCGAGCAGTATTTGATCAGGGCTGAAGCGCGGGCGCGTCAAGGCGAGCTGATTGGCGCGAAGGAAGACCTCAACGTCATCAGGAATGCGGCAGGGCTTGGCGATACGCCTGCCGTTAGCCAACAGGAACTACTTGATGCCGTGCAGCGTGAAAGACGCGTGGAATTGTTTACCGAACACGGGCACCGCTTTTTTGATTTAAAGCGCAATGGTGCGCTTGATGCGGCGCTGTCGCCCATAAAGCCGGGATGGAATGCTACCGATGCCTTATTGCCTTTGCCTGAAACGGAACTGCTGCTGAACCCGAACCTTGCCCCACAAAATCCGGGTTACTGATGATGGCTTTCATATTCAGAATGGTTTGCCTTTTGTCCCTTTTGCTGCATGCCTGTCCCGTATTGGGGCAGGCTGCGGTAAAGGATCTGACACCTGCCGATTATCGTTTGTGGGGCAAGCTTTCGGACATTGCATTGTCTGGCAACGGGAAATGGGCCAGTTATGGTGTGTATTATGAAAGCGGTGCTGATACTTTGTTTGTGAAAAGGACTGGCGACAAAATCACTTATGACTTCCCGAAGGGAACTGATGGACGTTTTTTTGGTAAAGATCAATTTGCCTGTTTGCGAGCCGGATTTGGAATGTGCATTGCCAACCTGAAAACAGGAAAAATAAAGGTCTTTGAAAAGGTCCTGCGGTATGAAATTACAGCCGGGAATTATATTGTTGCAGAAACGGCAGATGATGGGAATGGTAAAAGCCTGGTTGTTTACACAGTTGACGGCGATAAGCGTTTTACGATTGCGGATGCTGGCGCATGGTCTTATAACGCAAAAGCAGACGTGCTGATTTATCAGGATAGCCTGGCAGGCAACCGCAGGATGTTTTTGTATCGATTTTCCAAATTTGGATTAGCGCCTATTCCCGATGCCGGGACGGAAGCTGTTAGTGATTTTTCGTGGCAGGAAAACGGACAAAACGTAGCTTTTTTAAAGCAAGAAAGCGATGATGCCAATGTAGGGTTATTCAACCTGATTACAGGAAAGTATCAGGAAATGAAGCATGAAAATTGTCCCGGAGTGAAACAAGACAAAATCATTATGTCGACGACTTTTACGCCATTGAAGGTATCACCGGATGGGACAAAAGTGTTTTTCGGGATTGGCAATAAGGCTATTGCGGAACCTGAAAACGGAGTAGAAATCTGGAACGCTGCCGACAAAGTCATTTACCCTGAGAAAGTATCTATTGTAGGTTTTGAAAACAAGAGTAAAATCGGATGTTGGATACCTGCTACAAACCACCGTATGTTGATTACAGACAATGCATTACCGGACTGCACGATCAGCAGCGACGGGAGATATGCGCTGCTTTGGAACATATATGCGTACCAACCGCAGCAAAAGCAATTTGGCGATGTTGATTATTACCTGCTTGATATTGCGCATGGCACTAAAAAACTGCTGCTTGAAAAACAGTCGGGCAATCAATCGTTGACCTTCTTTTCTCCAGGTGGGAAATTCGTCACGTACTACCGTGAGAAACGGTGGTGGGCGTATGAGATTAGGAGTGGAAAAACGATTGACCTAACCGGAACAGTTCCCGCAGTATTTGAAGACCAACAATATGATTGGGCAGGAGACGTACCGCCGTATGGATGCGCGGGATGGACTAAAAATGACAATGCAATTTTGCTCTATGACCAATTTGATTTGTGGCAAATAAGTTTAGGCGGCACTGCTTTGAAGCTTACTGCGGGTCGAGAGAAAAATATTGCGTACAGAATTGTCGGCGTCAATGAAAGCCAATCCGGAGGCATCAATTTTTCGGGCATTCGAGTGGGCATCTTTGACCTCTCGAAAGGATTATGGCTTGGTGCGCGCGACCATGCCCGAACAGGTTTCTGCAAATGGGAACCTCGCGATAAAGTCGCGCTGACTTTAGTGAGTGAAAATTCATTGTCTGCGTTGTGTGTGAGCGCCGACGGTGCATCTGCCTTATACGTTGAGCAGAATTTCAACGTGCCGCCAAAACTGATGTTTAAAAGCGGGCATATAGCCCCTAAGTTATTATTGCAAAGCAACCCGCAACATTACCTGTACAAATGGGGCGGCTCTGAGATTGTTTCGTACTGCAATTCGAAAGGAGAAGCACTGCAAGGAATCCTGTATTATCCGGCGGCTTATGATGCGGCAAAATCGTATCCGACTATTGTGCGCATTTATGAAAAGCAGTCCTGGAACTGGTATGAATATATAAACCCAACCATATATAACCAATCCGGCTATAACAGAACCAATTTTATAACGCAGGGCTATTTTGTTTTTGAGCCCGATATCAATTATGAAATGGGCAACCCGGGATTGTCTGCCGTTGACTGTGTGACGGCGGCGGTAAAGTCGATATTGGATGTTCCCGGTGTCGATAAGCACAAAATCGGATTGATCGGGAATTCATTTGGCGGCTATGAAAGCAATATGATCATCAGCAAAACGGATTTATTTGCTGCTGCGGTTTCGGGAGCAAGTATTTGTGACCTTACGCCGCACTTCTATTGTGTGAATGACAACAGTTCGAGACCGAACAATTATCATTTAGAATCGGGGCAGTTTAGGATGGTGCATCCGATATATGAAGACCGTGAGGGTTATGCGGCTAATTCACCTATTAACTTTGTCGAGAATATCCACACGCCGGTGCTGTTGTGGACAGGAAAAGACGATCCGCAGGTTTCTCCGAAACAGACGATGGAATTTCATATGGCTTTGCGCAGGCTTGGGAAGCCCAATGTCCTGTTGGCTTACCCTAATGAAAGGCATTCTATTTTCGGGATGAAAAACAGGGTTGACTTGACTTCGCGTGTAGCGCAATGGTTTGGGTACTACCTTAAAGGTGAGCCAATGGCATACTGGATGAAACCAGACCGGTTTTAAAAAATAAAAATGCAGCCCTAAGCTGCATTTTTTCTACGGTATTTTGTAGAGTTCCACGATGCATCGGCCTGCTGAATTTTTGCCCCAGACCTGTATGCCGCCCGGTTGGCCGTTTACGGTGCAAATATTGTTGACCACATCAGCACACATAACCGATGCTATGCAATCGGTGCCGACAGGATTATTCCTTATATAGCCCTGGATTAATATGGGCTTTATACCATTTGAGCGAATTGAAGCATTCGTGGCGAATGCTGCCGTTATTGCCAGCATAATTACCAGTATTGGAATGATTTTTTTTGAAAGTGGATTTTTCATGATTGCTGTTTTAGGGTTTACCAATAATAGGAAATGCAGCCACAACGGCCGCATTTCCTTTTTGCAACACTGTTGAAATTAATGAGGTTTGTAAATCTCAGTAACACAACGGTTCTGACCGTTTTTGGCCCAAAGCTGTGTACCGGTTGAGGTGGTACAAAGGTCGAAGACCTGGTCGGAACACATGACCGACTCTGTACAGCTGGTGCCTAGCGGGTTGTTTTTGATGTAGCCCTGAACCGGCGCGAGGGTTCCTTTGCTACCAGAATGGTTCATGGCATACGTGCCGAACGCGCCGCCCACTGCCAACAGGATCGCCAGCATAGGCAGGATTTTTTTGAAAAAAGATGTTTTCATAATAATAAAATTTTAATTTGAT
>Ga0247814_10001846_pt1 | contig 12067 bp, 13 predicted proteins | sample UWRJL179409R1_FD_179947 | JGI IMG/M metagenome (GOLD analysis project Ga0247814, IMG submission 179947) | Plant litter microbial communities from Arlington Agricultural Research Station in Wisconsin, United States - UWRJ-L179-409R-1 | ecosystem: Environmental > Terrestrial > Plant litter >...
GGTGAGGAAAACCAAGGGAAAGGTATCGTATCCAAATCATGTGGGAGCTTGATTGAATATGCATTCAATAATTTACACCTGAACCGATTGGAAATTAAATGCGGCGTAAATAATATGAAAAGCCAACAAATCCCCATCAAATTCAATTTCCAACACGAAGGAATAATCCGAGAGGGGGAACTGATCCGCAACAAATACAATGATTTGAATTTATATTCCTTACTAAAAAAAGATTGGGAATAAGCCCACTACCGCTTATCATGGTACGCATCGTAATCACCGGCATGAATTTTTACCATCACGCCCAAGCGCATGGCACTTTTCAATTCCATTTGGCAAAAGAATGCCGGATAGTGCACAAAATTACCGAATGGTGTATTGCTTCGTTTCATGGAGTGAACTGTGACCAATGATGATTTGTGTGGAAAGAATAATAAAGGTCGGTTTAACGGCTTGGGACGAAAAGCTGAATTTGGCAACTGATAATGATTCACTTGTGCCATGGATCGGATGGCGATGAAAAACAAAATCAAAAAAGCCAATACATATCTACAATTTGCCATACCTTATATAAATGTACGCAGATTAATGACATATTGGATTTAAATCTGTCGATAAGTGGCAAATAATGTCAGATTCACGTATTTGTACACTTAGTATTTTAGTTTCAAATTACACCTTAGATGAAACATTTGTTCTTGTCTTTTTTATTCTTTATATCACTTGTATCCCAAGCCCAACAATGGACCACTTTAAATGTGCCCGCAATGGGTAGGTATGATGATGTTTTTTTCATCGGAGACACGGGTTGGCTAGCCGGTGGCGATTCTTCCTTCATTTATAAAACCACCGATGCCGGCCAAACGTGGACACGAAAAATCAATTTTTATGCTAAATACCTGCGTAGCATCGAATTTGCCACACCGCTCCTTGGCTTTTGTGGATCACTGGATTCTTCTTTATATAAGACTACCGATGGAGGAGAAACATGGACAGACATTGCCAACACCATTTCACCCAAACCCAAAGGTATCTGCGGGTTATCGGCACCTACACCGCAAGTTATTTATGGTTGCGGCGTATGGTCTAACCCCGCTTTTGTTATAAAATCAACTGATGGCGGTAACAATTGGACGTCCATTGATATGTCTGCCTATGCCAGTGCACTGGTAGATATTCATTTCATCAACCAAAATGAAGGTTTTGTATCCGGTCGTGCCGCAAACAGCCAAGAGGGGGGAATCATCCTATACACTACGGATGGTGGAAATACTTGGGAAATAAAACTGAAGACCATGCAGCCGAACGATTATGTTTGGAAACTGCAAACGTACAACGGCAAAAACTATTATGGTTCCGTAGAATCTGGCATATTGAGTAATGTTCGTTGGCTACAGTCGATAGATTCGGGGGCCACTTGGCAAATCAATGAAATTCCGGGAGTTAATGCTTATATACAAACCATCGGATTTTTAGATAGTTTACATGGGTGGACGGGCGGACAAGGTCAATTGTATGAAACCAATGACGGTGGAAGTTCCTGGAATCTGATATTTGTGGGTGGGGCATACAATCGATTTTTCAGGGCCAACGATAATATGGCTTACTTAACCGGGCAACAGGTATATAAGTACTATTCAGGAAATACGACAAGTATACCTGATAACAAACCTTATGACGATATCCACTCCCTCAACGTTTCCCCTAACCCTACGGATGATTTAATCAATATTGAGTGTAAGATTTACAATAAAACATATTGCCAATTAAATGTATATAACACATCCGGAGGATTGGTAAAAACCATATACGATGCATACGCCGAAAAAGGAATATTGAATTTCAGTTTATCGTTGAAAGAATTCTCGTCCCAAACCTTTCACATCATTATGAAAACCAACGAGGGAAATATCTACCGAAAAATAATAAAGAGATAGTTAGCATATTATAACAAAAAAGACCAGTCAAATGACTGGTCTTTTTTGTTATATATTTTCTTCAGTTATTCCACAACTTCCGCAGAAGTACCGTCTTTTTTATCTTTTGTTTCACCTTTCAGGTAATTCGGTAATTCTAACCCGGCCATGTTAAACAAATCGTTTAATGGCGGTACCGATTTCATCATACCCGAAATAAAGTTGGCCGTATTAGTGTTTCCATTGCCTCCACCGTTTCCGTCCCAAACGGTGATTTTATCTATTTTGATATTTTTCACCGCTTCCACCTGCGTTTTCACAAGTTCAGGTAGCTTATCCGCAATCAGGAAGGTGATAGCCGTGTTCGGGTTTCCGCCGGCGGCTTCCACTATTCTGCCATAACCTTCGGCCTGTTTGGTCAATATTTCATACAAACCTTTGGCCTCGGCCTCCATTTTGGCATAGATGGCATCCGCCTCACCTTTTGCCCTACGACGCAAACGCTCAGCTTCGGCTTCCGCATCGATGATTACTTTCTCCTTTTCGATTTCCGCCGGTACCACGATGTTGGCTTTTTGTGAGGCACGCTCCCGTTCGGCACGGGCCGTTTCCGCATTTCTTTCCGCGCTGTATGCGGCTTCCAATGCCAAGGCTTGTTGCACTTTTTCGGCAGCTACAGCACGCTTCATCGACTCGGCCTCACGTTCCCTACGCTCCGCATCCGATTGCGCGATGGCAATACGCGACTGGTTCTCCCCACTTACGGCCGTGGCATTGTTCTCTGCCACTTTGATACGTGTATCTCTATCCGCATTCGTCTTACCGATGGCTTCGTCCCTTTTGGCCGCAGCCAATAAAATTTCGCGGTCCTTCACGGCGCTCGCAATGTTTACGTCACGGTCCCTTTCCGCTTCCGCAATTCTGATGTCCTTATCTTTGTTCGCTTCCGCTTTACCAATTTCGCCGTAGCGTTCCTGCTCGGCCACGGTTTTCTTGGCTTCATTGATGGCTTTCGCGGCAGCCTCTTTTCCCAAAGCTTCAATATAACCAGATTCGTCGCGTAAGTCGGTAACGTTTACGTTAATCAATTTCAACCCGATCTTACGTAATTCGGTATCCACGTTTTTGGCTACGTTTGTCAAGAATTTATCACGGTCGGAATTGATTTCCTCAATATCCATGGTAGCAATCACCAAACGCAACTGGCCAAATAAAATATCTTTTGCCAATTCTTGGATTTGACCATGCGTCAACCCCAACAGCCGCTCTGCGGCATTGGTCATCACTTCGGGCTCGGAACTGATGGCCACCGTAAAACGGCTCGGCACATCCACGCGGATATTTTGTTTTGAAAGGGCATTCGTCAATAATGTCTCGATGGAAATAGGTTTCAGATCCAAGAATGCATAACTCTGGAACACAGGTACGATGAATGCCGCACCGCCATGGATACATCGGGCCGATGAGGTTCCGCCCTCCTTGTTTTTTCCGGTCTTACCGTAAATAACCAATATTTTATCCGACGGACAACGCTTGTAACGGGACAATAGGGCCGCCAGCGTAACAAAGAACACCAACGTAATGACGGCGATGATAATAAATAAAGACATATTGTTAGATTTAAAAATTAAAGTTTTAAAATAATGATCAGTTCAGTTTTTCCACCACCAAGACACGTTCCTCGATGACGGAAACGACCTTCACCAAACTGCCCGAGGGCAAAGTATCGGCTTCGGTAATGGCATCCAACTCGCGGATGCTGCCTTGTATGTTTACATGTACCTTTCCCATGCCATTTTTATACCCCGGAATGGTCAGGTATACATCCGCAGATTTTCCGATGGACTGTTTAATATCCATCGTACCCGACTGCTGCATTTTACCCATGAAATAAAACATAAACATGATGCCCGTTACGATACCGGCACCCACGAAGGAAGCAATCAGTACCAATAACGTGAGGTTTGGGACCTGACTGCGGAGTGCGATGACCGTCCATGAAAAGCCGAGGAAGAAGTTGATAAAGTTACGAAAGGTAAAGAGTTGGAACGGTCCTGAATCATCGCCCATATCACCATCGAAGTCGGCATCCATGCCTACGTCCGAATCCATACCGATAAATGTCATCACGGTTTGGACTAGAAATATCAAGCTTACGCTAAAGGCAATTATCCAAACCACCTTATCAAACATTTCCAGTGAAACCCACCAATCTTCCATCATTTGCCTTTTAGTTGCTGATAAAAATACACTTCATTCGTTATATAAGGAAGCGATTTTGGTTAAATTGTACGTGAGATTCGCGGTTGGGTTTGGATTTTAGGACGAATGCGCCATATTATCCGACAAAATTAATTTACTTTACCGTTCAATTACAAGTTGTGGCTAAGACAGAATTCTACACCGTATCCGAAGAAAACTACCTAAAGGCGGTTTTTAAAATTGCCGGTAAGGACCAACGCAAGGTTTCTACCAATGATTTAGCACACGAGCTCAATTCCAAGGCATCGTCCGTAACGGATATGTTGCAGAAACTATCGGAGAAAAAACTCATCAAATACGAAAAATATAAAGGTGTAACACTTACGTCCAAAGGCAAGAAAATTGCCGCCGGAGTGGTGAGGAAACACCGTTTGTGGGAAGTATTTTTGGTGGATAAATTACAGTTCAAGTGGGACGAAATCCACGAGCTGGCGGAACAGCTGGAACACATCGATTCAGAAAAGCTGACCGACCGGTTGGAAGAATTTCTGGGTTTCCCGACCAACGATCCACATGGCGACCCGATTCCGGATAAGGAAGGAAACCTACACCACCACCGCGATTACACCATTGCCGATCTTGACATCAACGAAGAAGCCATCATCGTAGGCGTGAAAGACCATTCATCGGATTTTCTTCAATACCTGGACGGCGTAAAACTGATTTTGGGCGCCAAGGTAAAAGTAAAAAAAATATATGGGTACGACCGATCTTTGATGGCCCTGGTAGGCAAAACGGAAATCATGATTTCGGAACGTGTGGCCAAAAACCTGTTCGTATCTAAAATAAAATAAATGGGACGAATCCTCGCCATAGATTACGGCACAAAACGCACGGGCATTGCCGTAACGGACACGCTACAAATCATCGCCAATCCACTCACTACGGTTCCCACGGCAGAGTTGATGCAATTCCTGTCTAATTACTTTGAAAAAGAAAACGTGGAAATGGTCGTCATCGGCGAACCCATACCAGATCCGGGTGCCGTTTCCAAAGTGGAATCCCACATCAAAGGCTTTTTGAAAAAATTCAGGGATAAATTTCCGACAATGCCGGTTGACCGTGAGGATGAACGCTTCACCACCCAAATGGCACACCAAAGCCTGATGGAGGGCGGAGCCAAAAAGAAAACACGCGCCAATAAAGAATTGGTAGATGCCATCAGCGCAGCCATCATTTTACAGTCTTATATGGGACACCGATAATTATCGGAGAATAGAAAGTTGAAAATAAAAAATTACTTCTCATTTTCAATTTTCCATTATTCCCAAACCCTCACCACCCTAACATGGCCATTCTCGAACTTTTTATTGGCCGCCGTTTCTATGCATATGGCAATTTCTTCGGCTTCATCGGGTCGGGTTATGCTTTGTAATTTATTACGGTGGATATGGCCACAAAACCAATATGCGACCTGGCTTCTATATGGGTATAACATTTTTGCCATTTTACCATATTCTGTTATACTAAATGCCATCGAAGATACATGGACATTCACGAGCGGATCTTTGGTGAGCGGCCAATGCGTGAAAATAAATATGTTTTCACTGCCATGCCGGTGTCTTTCCAATTGAGTTTTCAACCAAGAAAAAGTACCGTTTCCAAAATCGTGTAAATCGGCTTGAGGCCCAACACCCAACTCGCCGGGTTCGGCGTGCTTCCTTGTACCAAAATCAGCCAGTAGGAATGTATACCCGTTATATTCAAATGAAAAATTTTGGAGACGATTGTAATTTTGGGTTTCCGGGTTTAAATTTCTGGTAATCCGGGTTCCATTATCCCAATGTGGAAATATGGAGGATAATTTAAGATATTGCCCAGCAAAAATATCGTTCATCAGTGAATCCCCACATGGTGTGGACGCTTCGTCATTTCTCGAATAAGGCCATACGTCATGATTGCCGACCAATGGAATGTATGGAATTTTTAGTTCGTCCATGATTTCCTTGAACTTCAGAAACTCCGAGCGTTCGCCGCTATCGGTAATATCACCCGTTATGATCACGAATTTAATTTTCAATGAATCTGCCTGTTCGTTAATCCAACGGACCGATTTTCTCAATCTTATGGCGGCATTACCCACATCGCCGGCGGGCATTTCATCCAACCAGCCGTGGGTGCCATAATCTCCGTTCGGTGCGCCCTCTCCAATATGTGTATCCGTGAGCTGTATAAAGGAAAAACCATGCGTTTTTCCTACTCCATATTGATGATCCGTATAAACAACGGATTGTGCCATCAAGCCATGAGGCGAAAACAAAACAGTAAGTAAAAATAGTTTTACATAAATCTTAAATCCGGATATTTTGTTGTGCCCCATCCATCGCAAGATATAAAAAAATGCAGCTATTTTTCTCGTAAATAGGCCAACCGCGAAGCTTCCAGAATCATCCCGACAACATTTTTTACGTTGAGCTTGAGAAAAATCCGCTTACGGTGGTTTTCTACCGTATTGGCGGAAAGACCGAGTAAATCTGCAATCTGTACAGAATTATTCTCGTTCGCAATCAAATTTACGATTTCAATCTCACGGTCGGTGAGTAAGGAAGTACTTACCTGGTAATATTTTGAAGTAAGGTAACGATAGTCTTCAGGGACATAAATATGGCCTTCGGATACCACGGATATGGCATGCAATAAATCATCGGACGATTGACGTTTATTTACAAAACCCTTCACTCCCAAAAACAATAAATTTTGTACCAATGCCGGACTCGCCAAACTGGAATGGGCCACAACCATGATTTCCGGATGGGCTGTCTTAAAATATTCAAATAATTCCAATCCTTTTATTTCCGAGGAAATAATGTCCAATATTAATACTTTAGGCAGCCTTGTATTGATATTTTTGATTAAATCTGTGTGTGCCGAAACGGCAAACAATACATCAAATGTATCCTCATGTTTTGCCAACGTTTGCTTAATTCCATCCAAAATAATGGGATGGTCATCAAATATACCGACTGTTATACGATTCATCATTTAACCAGCTAATTAAAAACAAAATAGATGGAGGTTCCTTTATCCTGGATGCTCTTGATCCAGATGCGACCGTTGTATTTATGCACCAATTCCTGCACCAATCGTAAGCCGATGCCGAAACCACTTTCGTGCAGTGTACCCAAACGGGAATCAGTTGTACCGGAAAGTATCTTATTAAGCTGTTGTTCATTCATACCGATACCCTCATCCCTCAATTCGTATGCATTTTCGGTATTGTTATACTCAAATATAATTTGGCTTTGTTCGTGGCTATATTTAATGGCGTTGGCCAATAAATTTCTTAATATAATTTTTAATATATCCGGAGGAATGGGTAAGCTATTTACTTGAGCAACCCTGTTATACACCGATAATTTCTTCTGCTGGATCAATGAACGTAATTGCGCCATCACCTCTTCCCCAACCCCAAAAACGTTGGATGTGTGTTTTTCAAAATCAGAAAACCCCAATTCCGTTTTAGACCAACTCAAAAGATTATCCATCACTAAATTTGCCTGCGACAAATCATTCCTTAGCGTACTGATTTGGTTTGAAAAGGTTTCTTGGTCCATCCCATATTTTTCTTTCATATCCAACAACACGCCAATCCCCATCATAGGACCTTTAAAATCATGTGAAATAACAGAAAATATTTTCTGGTTCAGCAAATTCAATTTATCTACGTCCTCTTTTTGTTTTAAAATCTGGCTTCTTTGTTTTCTATACGACATGGCGAATAAGGAAACCATAGCTAATGTCATAATAGACAATACGATGATGATAGTCAGAAACCTGTTTTGTTTCTCATGCTCTTCATTCACCACTTTCAAAAGCTTATTCTCCTCATCCTTCAATTTGGTGCCAAATTCAGTTTCCATTTCCTGCAGGCGGGTTTTTTGTTCATGCAATTGGGTTTCTTCCAACAATTTCATTTTCAACTGTAGCGTTTTGGCCACCATTTCATAATCGTGAAATTGCTCGTATATACCCACTAAACGATTTACCGCGGCCAATTTGTAACCCACATATCCACACGAATCACCAATATGGTATGCTTTTTCCGCATAATATACGGCTTGCTTCATTTGCAATTCTTTTGATTTTATTTCTGATAATTTCTCATAAATGTTCCCATTTTCACATATATAATCCATACTCAGATTTATCTCAATAGCTTGTAGGTAAATACTTTCCGCCATGTCATATTTACCCTGTAGTACGTAGTGATGTCCTATAATCGGAAGGTTTTGCGCCTGCATATTTCCATACTGCTTCATATTATAGTCGCGGGCAGAATAAATGGCCTTTTGTGCATACACAAAAGCAGAATCATACTGTTGCGACTCAAAATATAGATTGGCCAACCGTTGGTACACGGTATTTTTTTTGAGGTTCCAGTAGTTCGTCCCCTGATTAAAAATAATTTTCTCCGCCGTATGTGCATGGTCAAAGGCAATATCCATGTTTCCGGTCACCCGCTCCACATCGCTAAATGCCAAATACAATGCGGCCGTGAAAGGTTCATCATTCCGATACGTGTACAAAGCCTGTTCCACCGCAGTATGGGCCTCGGTGTATTTGGCTGCATCCAACAAATTATATATCAACGTATATACGGAATCCCTCTCCCTTTCCTCATCTTCATTATTTTGTGCCATGGCTATACCGGGTGCCAACAAAATAAAAATAAATGGAATAACGATACTTCTTTTTATACTAAAGTTTACTGCCCAAATTTGCATACTATGGAGAATAGTGTAGCTATGAAGGCACGAATGTAACTAAAATACGAGTCTATTTCCTCAAGAAGTTCAGTAAATTCAGGCTAACATACGTAGAATACAAACAAACCTATCTTCTACGATTATTTTCCGTATTTGTCTTTCCAAATGGATTCCAACCGCTTTTTAAATTCTTCTTCCATGCGGTTATCCGCCGGTGAATAGAATGTGGTGCCACTGATTTCCTTCGGGAGATATTCCTGTTGGAGAAAATGTCCACCATAATCGTGTGGGTATTGGTATTCTTCGCCATAACCCAATTCTTTCATCAATTTGGTAGGTGAATTGCGGAGATGTAACGGTACCGGCAAATCGCCCGATTTTTGGGCAAAATCTGCCGCTAGGTTGATGGCTTTGTAGGCAGAATTACTTTTGGCACTGATGGCCAGATAAATGGCTGCCTGCGATAAAATCAATCGGGCCTCGGGCATACCGATAACGGCCACTGCCTGCAATGCATTGTTGGCAATCACCAATGCCTGCGGATTGGCCAGCCCGATATCTTCCACGGCCAAAATCATCAACCGCCGGGCAATAAATTTCACGTCCTCTCCCCCATTCATCATCCGCGCCAACCAATAAACGGCGGCATTTGGATCGCTTCCCCGGACGGATTTGATGAAGGCCGAAATTACGTCGTAATGCATTTCGCCCGATTTATCGTAGCGTGCGATATTTTCCGTGATGGCCCTGGTCACCTTTTCGTCCGTGATCTCCACTTTTCCATCAGCCATGTATACGCCGATAGCCAATTCCAGGGCATTCAACAATTTTCTCGCGTCACCGCCGGAAACGCGCAGCAACGCATTCCATTCCTTGATTTCTATCTGAAATTGAGATAGATATTCATCCTTTGCCACGGCTTGTAGCGCAATATTTTTGAGGTCTTCTGCCGTAAGGGATTCCAGCACATACACCCGCGTTCGCGAAAGCAAGGCCGAGATGACCTCGAAAGATGGATTTTCCGTAGTGGCACCCACCAACGTAATCACCCCTTTTTCTACCGCGCCCAACAAACTGTCCTGCTGCGATTTACTGAAACGGTGAATCTCGTCGATAAACAAAACGGGCTTTCCGGCGGTAGAAAACATCCCTTGTTTGGAGGCACTGTCCAATACTTCCCGCACATCCTTCACGCCGGCGCTTACTGCACTCAACTGAAAAAAAGGACGCTTGAATTCCTCGGCCAATAATAAGGCAAGGGTCGTTTTCCCCGTTCCGGGAGGCCCCCAAAATAATAATGAAGGTAAAACACCCGACCGAATCATGCCACGGATAGGCCCGTCATCACCAAGCAGGTGCTGCTGTCCCACGTAATCGTCCAGTTGTTTCGGACGCATACGTTCGGCTAAAGGAATATCCGGATATTGGCTCATTTGATTATTTTTACAAAAACTAAGCAAAAATGCACAAGGTTTCGCAAATGATTCCGTTTTATTGATTCATTTTTGCACTAAATTTTCAGGATGTCCATCATAGTACAAAATATTACCAAGCTGTACGGCGAACAAAAAGCGCTGAACAATATATCTTTCGAAATAAAAACGGGCGAAGTGGTCGGATTTTTGGGGCCGAACGGTGCCGGAAAATCCACCATGATGAAAATACTGACGGGATATATTCCACAAACCGAGGGGAAAGCTTCCGTTTTCGGGTTCGACATCAACGACCAATCCGATGACGTGAAACGTTCAGTGGGTTACCTGCCTGAGAGCAATCCTTTGTATTACGATATGTACATCAAGGAATACCTGGAATTCATCGGCGGAATCTATGGTATCAAAAATAAGGCGGCCCGTGTAAAAGAGATGGTTGAAATGACCGGATTGGGACCCGAGCAGCACAAAAAAATCGGACAACTTTCCAAAGGATACAAACAACGGGTTGGATTGGCACAAGCCATCATCCACGATCCCAAGGTCTTGATTTTGGATGAGCCCACCTCAGGGTTGGATCCGAACCAATTGGCGGACATCCGCCAACTGATCGTGAACTTGGGCAAAGAAAAAACGGTCATGCTTTCCACCCACATCATGCAGGAGGTGGAAGCCATCTGCGGCCGTGTCATCATCATCAATAAAGGTGTGATGGCAGCCGACGACAACATGGCCGATTTACGGAAAAATAAAATCAATACGCATGCTTTTTACGTGGAGTTTGACAAAGCCATCCAAGGCGACAAACTGAAACGCATCGAAGGAGTCTTGCGCGTGGCTCCGGCCGGAACCAACGCATTCAACATTGAAGCCAATGCCAACAAAGACATCCGCGCGGAATTATTCCAATTTGCGGTAAAAGAAGGTTTGGCTTTGCTGACGGTGAAAAAGCTGGAGCAGAACCTGGAGGATGTGTTTAGGTCGTTGACGAAGAAGTAGATGAATTAATAAAAAATTCGTAAATTTGGATGGCTATGACATTTACAGATAAACATATCGTTGAAGCATATTCAGAATTACTGGAAGGACTAAGCTCAAACAGTAAAATGGAACTGATTGAAAATCTTTCAAAATCATTAAAAAAAGAAAAAAAGAATTCCGATAAAAAATTCTATGCATCGTTTGGTGCATTTTCCACAGAGAAATCGCCAGAAGAAATCGTAGCAGAAATTAAATCTAACAGAACATTTAAAAAGAAAGATATTGAATTGTAATGAAATATCTTCTGGACACAAGTATTTGCGTTTTTTTTCTTCGTGGTAAATTAAATTTAGACGAAGTTATTCAAGACAAAGGACTTGAAAACTGTTATATATCAGAAATAACGCTTGCTGAACTCCGGTTTGGTGCCGAAAACAGTCACGATCCAAAGAAATCACATAAATCTGTAGATGCCTTCCTTAGCGGCATTTCGGTAATTCCAATTTATTCAAGCATTAAGTTGTATGCCAAAGAAAAAGTGAGGTTGAGAAAAATAGGCAGACCAATGAATGATGAATTTGACTTATTAATTGGTGTTACCGCCATTGAAAATAAATTAATCTTGGTTACGGATAACACCAAAGATTTTATTAATCTCAATGGAATTCAGATGGAAAATTGGATGGGTTCTAATTTATGAATCTGATGAAAAATTATGAAAGTACTGAATCTTACCATATTTTATTTTCTACTATAACTACGTTGATTG
>Ga0247814_10001849_pt1 | contig 12056 bp, 9 predicted proteins | sample UWRJL179409R1_FD_179947 | JGI IMG/M metagenome (GOLD analysis project Ga0247814, IMG submission 179947) | Plant litter microbial communities from Arlington Agricultural Research Station in Wisconsin, United States - UWRJ-L179-409R-1 | ecosystem: Environmental > Terrestrial > Plant litter >...
GTGGAAAGCACCGGCCTGGGTCTGGACATCGGTGATGCTGACCGAATCTGTTATCCAATCCCCGATACCCTCTGCAACGAGCCTTGGCAGAAGCGCCCTACCGCGCAGCTGTTGATGACCATGCACGAGCTGGAAGGCGATCCGTTTTTCGCTGACCCGCGCGAAGTTCTGCGCCAGGTAGTGTCCAAGTTCGACGAAATGGGCCTGACCATTTGCGCTGCTTTCGAGCTGGAGTTCTACCTGATCGATCAGGAGAACGTGAATGGCCGCCCGCAACCACCGCGCTCACCGATTTCCGGCAAACGCCCGCACTCGACACAGGTCTACCTGATCGACGACCTCGACGAATACGTCGACTGCCTCCAGGACATTCTGGAAGGTGCCAAGGAGCAAGGCATTCCCGCTGACGCCATCGTCAAGGAAAGTGCTCCGGCTCAGTTTGAAGTCAACCTGCACCACGTTGCCGACCCAATCAAGGCTTGCGATTACGCGGTATTGCTCAAGCGCCTGATCAAGAACATCGCCTACGACCATGAAATGGACACTACCTTCATGGCCAAGCCGTATCCGGGCCAGGCAGGCAATGGTTTGCACGTACACATTTCGATCCTCGATCGCGATGGCAAGAACATCTTCACCAGCGAGGATCCCGAGCAGAACGCCGCGTTACGTCATGCCATCGGCGGTGTGCTCGAGACCCTACCGGCGCAGATGGCGTTCCTTTGCCCGAACGTCAACTCGTATCGTCGGTTCGGTGCTCAGTTCTACGTGCCCAACTCCCCAAGCTGGGGCTTGGACAACCGCACCGTTGCCGTGCGCGTACCGACCGGCTCTGCCGATGCAGTACGTATCGAGCACCGTGTGGCGGGCGCCGATGCCAACCCGTATCTGCTGATGGCTTCGGTCCTGGCAGGTGTGCATCACGGCCTGACCAACAAGATCGAACCAGGCGCTCCGGTGTCGGGTAACTCTTACGAGCAGAACGAACAAAGCCTGCCGAACAACCTGCGCGATGCATTGCGCGAGCTGGACGACAGCGAAGTGATGGCCAAGTACATCGATCCGAAATACATCGATATCTTCGTCGCCTGCAAGGAAAGTGAGCTGGAAGAGTTCGAACACTCCATCTCCGACCTTGAGTACAACTGGTATCTGCATACCGTTTAACGACTGGTGTGAAGCATAAAAAACGCCGCAGAGCCGAGAGGCTGTGCGGCGTTTTTTTGTGTGACGAATTCCCCCATCCGACACACATTGTGAGTCAGCCACCCTGTAGGAGTGAGCTTGCTCGCGATAGCGTCAGCTCAGGCGATGATTTATCGTCAGATGCCCCCATCGCGAGCAAGCTCACTCCTACAGGACTCTGAACTCCAGAGAAAGCACCGCTTCGAACACCGCTGTACAATGCCCGCAGCCCCGCCTTCGAGAATCCCCCATGACCCGCCCCGCCACACCCCGCAAACCCCGCGCGCGCAGCCAGGCCCGGATCGACTCGATCCTAGAGGCTGCCCGCGAGCTGCTTGCCACTGAGGGCGTGGCGAGTCTGTCGATTTACAGCGTGGCCGAACGGGCGCAGATCCCGCCCTCATCGGTGTATCACTTCTTCGCCAGCGTCCCGGCCCTGCTTGAAGCACTGACCGCCGACATCCACGCGGCCTTCCGCGCCAGCCTGCAAGCACCCATCGACCATGACTCCCTGAACACCTGGCGTGACCTTTCCCGGATCGTCGAGCAACGCATGCTGGCCCTCTACAACGCCGACCCCGCCGCCCGCCAACTGATCCTCGCCCAGCACGGCCTGACCGAAATCAATCAGGCCGACCGCCAGCACGACATCGAACTGGGCCACCTGATGCAGGAGGTCTTCGACCGCCACTTCCAGCTACCCGTCATGCCTGATGACGTGGATGTGTTCGCGCTAGCCATGGAACTGGGTGATCGGGTATATGCGCGATCAATGCAACTACACGACGAGATTACGCCGCGCATGGCGGAGGAAGGGATGCGGGTGTTTGATGCTTATTTGGGGTTGTATTTGCCAGCCTATATGGAAAAACGACGTGAAAGAAATACACCATAACCTTTTCCACATCACAAAAAAGAACTCGAGTGCCAATCATTCCTCCACCCATATTTAGCATCATGCTTTCCTTGATAGTCCATAAATCTCGTCTCCGACTGCACCAAATAACCCCTATCTTTTCTCAGCTCCTTGATATGTTTTCGGTTATCAGGATCACGTTTTAGCAGTTCCTCATGATGTCGGATATTATCACGGGCTCGTTTTACCGCACTTGCATGTGCCTTCATTCTGGCGATGGACAACGTCCCAGTGCGAGCAAGTGCAACATCAACACCGACCCTTAAAAACTGCCTATTAACCTTAAACAGCCGAGGCTCCAATAACCCAGAACTTTCTGTATTAGCCAACGACGAGATACTTCCTGGTGGCGCGCCAGATAACGCCGCGGAGCTACTCCCAGCAACTAACTTGACGCCCGGAGACGTGGCAGTTATCGACGAAGTATGTTGAATCACACTCACTTCAGCAGCGGAATTTTGACGCCGCCCATCTACAGATTGACGAGGGCTGACACGATTTACCTTTCCCGTGAGTTGAGTAACATCTCTTCCCTTAGAGAGCAGGCGTGATGGAAGCCTGCGAACGCTATACGCACTCCCATAAAATGACCGGTTGGGAAACGTAAACGCTCGAAATGGAATATGACCAGACGGATCCAGCGAGTTAACCGGATCCCCCTCACAATACGCATAAGCATTAATCCCACCCTCATCAAACGGGCTCAAACTGTCGGGACTATTCAATCGCATCAACACCGGATTAAACGCCCGATAACTATTTCCCAACAAGTAGTACCCGGTCGCCGAATCGCGATGTTCGCCGTTAAAGCCCAGCAAGCTGGATATCCCGCTTTCATGGGGGTGATGACCGTACGGGCTGTAGATCAACGAACGGGTGCCGGGGTTATCGAGTAGCTGCAGCACGGACCGTTGTTGATCGGTCGCCAGCAGGGTCGTTTCAAATGCCGAATCATTGCGTTGCTGCTGGGCGAGGAGCAGGTCGTCGTGCTGGATGATTGTTTGCTGAACGGCGCCCTGGATTTGCGTGGCCAAGCGGTTTTTCTGATAGAAGCGCAGCGTGTCGGACTGGCCCAGGGACGTGGCTCCTGCGAGACGATCCAACGGGTCGTAGTGATAACGGCACAGCACAACTTCTGATGAAGAAGCCATGGCGGAGTTCCTCATGACGTTATTCTGGTTTACTTCTAATAGTAGCGATTTCTTGCTTAACCCTAAGAAGTTGATCGTAATAAGAACGATGTCGTTCTATAGGCGGCATGAACGAAGGGTGATATCGTTGCCCAGTTACATTCGCGATCACGTCAAATGCATGGTGATCACTAAGTCTTTGAAGAAGCTGTTGACGCCCATTGAGTACTAATAGCTGCATTGAATTTGATCCTGCTATATTACTGACTGGCAATGTTACTCCCTTGTTCAGCCGCAGCCGCCTAAGAACAGAGTTTAGTTCCGTTGTATCAAGCCAAGGACCGTTCGGGGAGGAAGACAAGTGTGGCGGGATTGGTCCAGAGTAAGACAAGTCAGGACCTGAAGACCTTGGCCCTGAAAAGGATAATGGCACCGGCGAGGCCGACGTCGGAGCAAATTTACCCTTATCAGTGTTAGCTATTTCAAAAGCATCTTGAAAAGCAATGTCTCGCGCTTTGGATCGTGCGTCGATACGGTTTGATCCAGGCTGAATAAAACGTCTAGGTAAGGGCTTGAAGGACGGCCTCGGCACCAGAGGAACTCGCGGTGGTGAAATGGGCCGAAACTGAAATCTGATATGCCCGGTAGGATCCACCCTATTAACCGGATCCCCCTCACAATACGCATAAGCATTAATCCCACCCTCATCAAACGGACTCAAACTGTCGGGACTATTAAATCGCATCAACACCGGATTAAACGCCCGATAACCATTGCCCAACAGATAATGCCCGGTGACTGGATCGCGGTGTTCGCCGTTAAATCCCAGCAAGCTGGATATCCCGCTTTTATCGAGGTGATGACCGTACGGGCTGTAGGTCAACGGGCGCGCCACAGTTTTATCGAGTAGGTGCAACACCGAGCGTTGTTGATCGGTTGCCAGCAGCGTCGTTTCAGTTGCCGAATCAATACGTTGCTGCTGGGCGAGGAGCAGGTCGTCGTGCTGGATGATTGTTCGCTGAACGGCGCCCTGGATTTGCGTGGCCAAGCGGTTTGTCTGATAGAAGCGCAGCGTGTCGGGCTGGCCCAGGGACGTGGCTCCTGCGAGACGATCCAGTGGGTCGTAGTGATAACGGCACAGCACAACTTGTGGTGAAGAGGCCATGGCCCAGCTCCAAATGACGATCATGAACTAAGAAGTTGATAGAACGTGCGCCACAAATCAATGATAAGAACGCTCAGTCCGGTTTCACGACCCCAGGTGCGGCTTTCCGTTGTAGGCTATGACGAATATGTAATCGTATGGCCGCTTTACGAATTGTCTCAACAGGAGGCATACGATTATATCCCTCTGAATCTTGAATTCTTTTAAGCTCCCTGTTTTCTTTAACAGATGCAAATTTTTCCACGCTCGTTGTAGGTGGCTTTATTTTTAAATATTTTTTATCTGCGGATTTCAAGGTTTTGACCTGCTTTAACACCCCCTTAAACACTTGTATTTCGGAGCTAGGGTTAACGACGGAGGCATTCACACCAGCCACAGCCTTTTGGAGCGGCTCACCTACGAGCTGCTTGGGGCTGACATAAGCTAACTTCGCGTTCAGTGGCTCGACATAATTCCCTCTATAAAGCGGGCGAGCTCGGTGCACTCCAACCATGTAAGCACTACTGCCCCATGGACGCGGCGGAATGATTCGGAATGGAATCTGCCCCGACGGATCCGCATAATTTACCGGATCCCCCTCACAATACGCATATGCATTAATCCCGCCCTCATCAAACGGACTCAAACTATCCGGACTGTTAAAACGCATCAACACTGGATTAAAAGCCCGATAACCATTTCCCAAGAAGTAGTGCCCAGTCACCGGGTCGCGATGTTCGCCGTTAAAGCCCAGCAAGTTGGTTATACCGCTATCCGCAGGGTGGTGACCGTAGGGGCTGTAGGTCAACGAACGGGTTTCGGGGTTATCGAGTAGCTGCAACACGGACCGTTGTTGATCGGTTGCCAGCAGCGTCGTTTCAATCGCCGAATCAATACGTTGCTGCTGGGCGAGGAGCAGGTCTTCATGCTGAATGATGGTTCGCTGAACGGCGCCCTGGACTTGCGTTGCCAAGCGGTTTTTCTGATAGAAGCGCAGGGCATTAGCCTGACCTGACACAGTGGCCCCCGCCAGACGATCAAGGGGGTCATAGCGATAACGGCACAATACAGCTTTTGGTGAAGAGGCCATGGCGAAGCTACCTTGAGACTAAGCCTGACTCAAAGCATCGGACAAAATCACAACCCTGTATACCTAGCAAAACTACTAGGTTTTATACCCAATTCCGGACCTGACCCGGATTCGGTAGGAGCTCACGAGCAGCGCGAGGCAGCGATGGCGGTTTGTCTGATACACCGCGATCGCGGCCTCGCGCTGCTCGTGCACTCCTACAATTGAATTGAACCCCAATGTAAAAACCCCGAAAGGCCGTCACCTTCCGGGGTTGTGTTTTGCCCATCGTTTACAGCTTGGCGATGGAAACCTCGGTGGATTTCACGAAGGCGATTACTTCGCTGCCGACCACCAATTCCAGCTCTTTTACCGAGCGGGTAGTGATGACCGAAGTCACGATGCCGGATGCGGTCTGTACGTCGATTTCCGACAGTACGTCACCGGTTACGATTTCCTTGATGGTGCCGCGGAACTGGTTACGAACGTTGATGGCTTTGATAGTCATGATGTTTTTCCTGTATGGGGATTGGGTGTTTAACGGTGAGTTAATTGGCCCAACGCAATTGCGTGGGCAACGGTGAAACGGGTTCGGGTTCAGGTGGAGTGCCGGGTAACGACAACACCCGCTCCAGCACCTGAGTTTCCAGTGCAGCCAGACGATGCGAGCCTCTGGCGCGGGGGCGTGGCAGATCCACCAGCAGATCCAGGCCAATGCGCCCCTCTTCGATCAGGATGACGCGGTCGGCAATGGCCACCGCTTCGCTGACGTCATGGGTCACCAGCAAGACGGTGAAGCCATGTTTGCGCCAGAGGTTTTCGATCAATTGCTGCATCTCGATGCGGGTCAGGGCATCCAGCGCGCCCAGCGGCTCGTCGAGCAGCAGCAAGCGTGGCTGGTGGATCAATGCGCGGGCCAGCGCAACCCGCTGCTTCTGCCCGCCGGACAACGCTGCCGGCCATTCATCAGCACGCTCAGCCAGGCCGACGGCTTCCAGAGCATCAAGAGCTTGGCTACGCCAGTCACCGCTGAGACCGAGGCCGACGTTGTCGATGATCTTTTTCCACGGCAGCAGTCGCGCTTCCTGGAACATCAGCCGCGTATCTTCACGGGCATCCACCAGTTTGCCGGAGCCTGCCAGCAGTTCACCGGCAGTGGGTTTGTCCAGGCCAGCCAGCAGCCGCAGCAAGGTGCTTTTGCCACAACCGCTGCGCCCAACCACCGCAACGAATTGCCCGGCGGGAATGTGCAGGTCGATGTTTTTCAGGACTTCACGACTGCCGAAGGTTTTTTTCAGTTGCTGGACCGCCAGCGGGATGCCGCGCAACAGGTGTGCGGGTTGTTGCTGTTTCAGACTGCTCATGCGGCACCGCCTTTAGTCACTTGGTAGGCGGGATGCCAGCGCAGGCAAACCCGCTCCAATCCACGTGCGGCCAAGTCGGCCAGCTTGCCTAATATTGCGTAGAGCACGATGGCCAGCACCACCACGTCCGTTTGCAGGAATTCACGGGCGTTCATGGCCAGATAGCCGATCCCGGAGCTGGCGGAAATGGTCTCGGCAACGATCAGCGTCAGCCACATGAAGCCCAGTGCAAAGCGCACACCCACCAGAATCGAAGGCATCGCTCCGGGCAGGATCACGTGCCAGAACAAACTGAAGCCGGACAAGCCGTAGCTTCGGGACATCTCAACCAGCGCCGGGTCGATGTTGCGAATGCCGTGGTAAGTGTTGAGATAAATCGGGAACAGCGTGCCCAGCGCCACCAGAAACACCTTGGCGGTTTCGTCGATGCCGAACCAGAGGATCACCAGCGGGATCAGCGCCAGGTGCGGGATGTTGCGAATCATCTGCACCGAACTGTCGAGCAGGCGCTCGCCCCATTTCGACAAGCCGGTGATGAAGCCCAACGCCAGGCCAATCCCGCCACCGATGGCAAATCCCATCCCGGCTCGCCAGCCGCTGATTGCCAGATGGGTCCAGATTTCGCCGCTGGAAACCAGATTGACGCCAGCTGCAATCACTGCGCTTGGCGCAGGCAGAATGCGTGTGGATAACCAGCCGGCGCTGACCGATAGCTGCCAGATCGCCAGAAGCAGGATCGGCAATGCCCAAGGGGCGAGACGCTGGACGAATTGTTGCGACGCATGAGTGCTCATGGAGTTGACTCCTCAGGGTCTGGCTGATTACGGCGCTTTGGCAGCGACGGCAGCAGTGGGTGTCCAGACCACATCCGCGATTTTCAGCGGCTTTGGAATCAACTTGAGCTGATAGAAGGCATCAGCGATTTTTTGCTGTGAAGCGACCACGTCCGGCGTGAGAAACAGCGCACCGTAACCCTGGCGTTTCACCGAAGTCAGGGTGATGTCCGCAGGCAGACCCAGCAATGGCGCAACCTGTCTGGTCACTTCTTCCGGATTGGCCTTGGACCATTCGCCGACAGCGCGAACCTCTTCGATCAACGCCTGGATCACTTTCGGGTTTTTCGCGGCGTAAGGCTTGGTAGCCAGGTAGAACTGATGGTTATCGACGATCCCGGTGCCGTCACGCAGGGTGCGTGCTTGCAGTTGTTTCTCTGCTGCGGACTGATACGGGTCCCAGATCACCCAGGCATCAACGCTGCCACGCTCGAAAGCCGCGCGAGCATCGGCTGGAGGCAGGAACACGGTTTGGATGTCGCTGTATTTCAGGCCTGCGTCTTCCAGGGCTTTCACCAACAGGTAATGCACGTTGGAGCCTTTGTTGAGGACGACTTTCTTGCCTTTGAGGTCTTTGACCGAAGTGATTTGCGAGTCTTTGGGGACCAGAATCGCTTCGCTGGTGGGCGCTGGCGGCTCATAGGCCACGTAGACCAGATCGGCACCTGCAGCCTGAGCGAATACAGGCGGGGTCTCGCCGGTCACGCCGAAGTCGACGGAGCCCACGTTCAAACCTTCCAGCAATTGCGGGCCGCCGGGGAACTCAGTCCATTGCACCTGCACGCCCTGTTCGGCGAGACGCTTCTCCAGAGTGCCTTTGGCTTTGAGCAGCACCAGGGTGCCGTACTTTTGATAACCGATACGCAGGCTTTCGGCCTGGGCTTGTGCGATAGCGCCGAAGGTGACCGCTGCAGCAAACAGAGCGACCAAACCTTGACGCAAAATGGCAGTGCGCATAGCGCTCTCCTTTGCTTATTCAGTGGCACCTGCTTGACCGTTGGCGGACGAGTAAGGCGTTGTGGGTTTCTTTAGGGTGAAGTGACCTTATCAGTGATTTTTTATATCTATAAATCTTATTTATTCATTTGGTTATTCTTTTAATGCATATATAAAGATGTCCGTATTTTTCGTGGGAGCGAGCTTGCTCGCGAAGGCGGTCTATCTCGCAAGAAGATGCGGTGGCTGAAATGGCCTCTTCGCAAGCAAGCTTGCTCCCACAGAGGTGTGGGATTGCCCGCCGTGTGACAGACGCTTTGACGCCCATAAAAAAGGGCCGACGAATCGGCCCAAACTAACCCCAGCTGTCGTGGAAGGGTCAATCAGCGATTCGGTTGTGGCGTCAGGCGCAAGTACGGGGTGACGGCTTTGTAGCCTTTGGGGAAACGTTGCTTGATCTCGTCCTCATCCTTGAGCGACGGCACGATCACCACGTCGTCGCCGTCCACCCAGTTGGCAGGCGTGGCGACTTTGTAGTTGTCGGTCAGCTGCAAGGAGTCGATGACCCGCAGGATTTCGTGAAAGTTGCGGCCGGTGCTGGCGGGATAGGTGATGGTGAGGCGGATCTTCTTGTTCGGGTCGATCACGAACAAAGAGCGAACTGTCAGGGTGTCGTTGGCGTTGGGGTGGATCAGGTCATAAAGATCAGACACCTTGCGATCAGCGTCCGCCAGGATCGGGAAGTTCACCAGGGTGTTCTGGGTGGTGTTGATGTCATCAATCCATTTGACATGGGAATCAACCGGGTCGACCGACAACGCAATCGCCTTAACGCCACGCTTCTCGAACTCATCCTTCAGCTTTGCGGTGAAGCCCAGCTCGGTGGTGCACACCGGGGTGAAATCCGCCGGGTGGGAAAACAGGACGCCCCAACTGCTGCCCAGCCATTCGTGAAAGCTGATGCGGCCTTCGCTGGAGTCCTGTTGAAAATCAGGGGCGATATCGCCAAGTCGCAGACTCATGGGTGTAGCTCCTTGTCAGCGGGTGAGTGAAGCCCACTGTGCCCGAGCCTGATGCGAATTAAAAAGAATAGATAACGCTTTGCATAGCACAGAAAGAAATAACAAATTACAGACAAAAAGAACCCCGCCGGAGCGGGGTTCCTTGTTCAACTGACCCGGCTTATTTGAAAGCGTAGGTGTAGTTGAAGATCACACGAGTCTGGTCTTGGTTAGTGGCGTTGAGAAGATCTGCATCGGCACGATAGCTACCGTGACGCACAGTCGTACCAAAACCTTTCAACGGACCGCTCTGGATCACGTAGTCAACACGCATGTCGCGTTCCCACTCGGAGAACTCACGGCCGGCGTTAACTGTGCCTGTAGCGCCTTTGATGTCTTCAGCGTGGATGTACGCAATCGAAGTTTTCAGACCTGGAATGCCGACACGAGCGAAGTCATAGGAGTACTGACCAAAAGTAGAGTTTTCACCGGCGCGGGTGAAGCTGTTAACCATGGCGTCTGTGAAGAGGTAAACGCTGGAGCCGCCGTTACCTTCAGGGCGTGCAGTGCCGCCGTTGCGAGTGACGCTACCCTGGTTCAGGAAAACCATGCCGCCGTCGTCGCCCACTTGTTGGTGACCAACCAGGAATGCGTGACCGCCCAAGGTGTAGGTGAACATCGCGGACCAGGTTTGGTTATCAACTTCGCCAGCATTTTTCGCATAACCGCTGTTGTTGTTGAAGCGGTAGCCAACATCGCCATTCTTGCCGTCGGAGCTGCTGTTGAAGTAACGCAGGTCAGTCTTGAAGGACTGGTCTTCAGCGATTGGCAGAACGTGTACCAGACCCAGGAAGTGCTGGCTGTAGAAGTCTTTCAGGTTGGCGTAGTAGTACTGCAGGGTCAGGTCTTTGGTTACTTTCCAGTCACCACCAGCAAAACGGAACTGATCGCTGCCTTCGGTAGCGCCGCCGACCGACAGATCGGTCCAGTTGCTCGATGCGCGGCCGATGGACTCAGTCAACTGACCAGCAGTCAGGGTGACGTTGTCGATTTCTTTGGAAGTCACGATGCCGCCTTGGTAAGCAGCTGGCAGCAAACGACCATCGTTGGATACGAGGATTGGCAGGTTTGGTGCCAACGCGTTACCCAGACGCAGTTCGGTTTTCGAGAAGCGAGCCTTGGCGTTGCCACCCAGACGGGACCACTCGTTTACAGCAGAACCGTCGCTGTCAGTCGGGGTGATGCCACCAGCCGCCGCGTGCTTGCCGCGACCGCCATCAAGGTGGATGCCGACCAACGCTTGAACGTCCAGACCGAAACCTACAGTGCCTTGGGTATAACCCGACACGTAGTCGAATTTCAGGCCAGTAGCGGTTTCTTCGGTACGTTGAGCGGTGCCTTCACGGTTGTCACCGTTGAAGTACAAAGTACGCGAGCTAACGGACGCTTTGCTGTCTTCGATGAAACCTGCTGCACTAGCCTGCTGAGCCATGACGCCTACGGCGATTGCCAGGGCCAGAGTTGACTTCTTCATGTATCGCTCCTCGTGAATCTATATTTTTTTATGATCCCTGGTGCCGAGGCCTAAGGCGCTCTGACCCATGGATTTGCGATTAGCGCCAGACCCGACCTTTTGAGTCAATGATCAACAGGCGCCACAAGACTAATTGACTACACCGTGTGTTTCGGTGGGTCGCAGGGTAGTGAACATTTCACAAATCTAAAAAGAATTATTGAGCAGCTTTTAAGATCTGTCGGTTATATGTCATCACCTTGTTGGATCCTTCCGCTCCTGAGTGTATCGAGCTGTTTCACTAATTCCTAAAAAATATTTCACTGCCGTTCGTCAGATCTTTCTGATGGGTAGACGCAACAGCCGGAATAAGACCCTACAGTCATGTGATCGCTCGGGTATAACCCAAGCCAAAACAGACTGAAGCCCTTTAAAACCGGCCGCTTTGAGAGGGGTAGCGGCAATTGTGACAATTGCCACCACTCGAGGAGGTATCAGCTTGTTATGCGAAGGATTTTTTTTGTAAATACGGCGAAAAGGCGTCTTGTCTGACAATTGCATGAGCGGGAAAAGGTGGTTTTGGAAGCCTCGCCGCGAACAAAGGCGCTAAGGCGCTGTCGGCAACTGACTGTCAATTCGCCAGAAAATGACAAAAAGCGTGCATCAGGATGTTTTTTTGCACCACAACGAGGCACGCCCAGGTTCAGGATGTTTCTCCTAACAGTGGCACTCAGTGTTAACGAAGGCGGCCACGAACAGCGCAGATAAAGTCACCCCTCGCTGAAACCCCTGTAACCAAAGGCCTGAAGGCGATAACAGCGATACGAATAATTTCTTTCCAACCCTGAAACCCAAAACTGGCACGCCCTCTGCAATAGGTTACGTATCACCAGTTTTGGGGACCTTGGTACAGGCAGGCCGGGGATTCCCCTCTTTTATTCCTCTCGGAGACTGACCTCCAGTCT
>Ga0247814_10001850_pt1 | contig 12046 bp, 7 predicted proteins | sample UWRJL179409R1_FD_179947 | JGI IMG/M metagenome (GOLD analysis project Ga0247814, IMG submission 179947) | Plant litter microbial communities from Arlington Agricultural Research Station in Wisconsin, United States - UWRJ-L179-409R-1 | ecosystem: Environmental > Terrestrial > Plant litter >...
TGAGAAACCCCAGCTATTGGGTATTAATTCTTCGACCGACCTGAGTGTGTGGAGGGGCTGGGTAGGCAATAATGTTATCGTTAAAACCACTTCTCATGGTGCACTAAAACCGGGCAAACACGTACTTAAATTTTGGATGACAGACCCGGGCATAGTCCTTCAGAATATAGTAATAGACTTTGGCGGCGTTAAAAAAAGCTACCTTGGACCACCCGAAACAGTGGTTATGCCTTAAGTGCTTTAACCTTTTATGAAACTAAAATTATCCTTACCGAATATACATTACAACATGAAATATTATAAAATACTTTTTGCCTTTCTCATAACCCTTCTGTTCCCCGTTAGCCTTACCGCCGATGACGGTTACCGCTTGTGGTTAAAATATGATAAGGTAGCCAATGCTGCTTTGCTTAATAGCTATAGGCAATCGTACCAGTCGTATTATATAGAGGGCACATCGGTGTTTACCCCGGCTATTACAAAAGAACTTACTGCCGGGCTTAAAGGCTTGTTAGATAAAGAGGTAAAACAGGTAAAATCAATTGGTAACGGCAGTATTGTTATTGGTACACCATCTTCTTCGGCTCTTATAAAAGGCTTAAAACTCGATAAAGAGCTGGAAAAATTAGGCAGTGAAGGTTTCCTTATAAAAACGGTGACCATTAATAAAAAGAAGTGTACCGTTATTACTGCCAATAAAGATAATGGCCTGCTGTATGGTGTTTTCCACTTATTAAAACTGATCCAAACGCAGCAAAATACTACTAACCTGCTTGTGCAAAGCGCGCCTAAATTACAAATAAGGGTGCTTAACCATTGGGATAACCTTGATGGCAGTGTAGAGCGTGGTTATGCCGGCACCTCTATATGGAACTGGGATGCACTGCCTAATACTTTAGCCCCTAAATACACCGATTATGCCCGTGCCAATGCATCAATAGGTATTAATGGTACAGTGCTGAACAATGTAAATTCTAACCCAAAAATATTTACAGCAGAATATTTGCTAAAAGTAAAAGCACTGGCCGGGGTTTTCCGTCCGTATGGACTTAAGGTATACCTGTCGGTTTCGTTTAGCGCGCCTATTAAAATCGGAGGTTTAAAAACTGCCGACCCTTTAGACCCGGCCGTAATAAGCTGGTGGAAAGCAAAGGCCGATGAAATTTATAAATACATCCCTGATTTTGGCGGGTTTCTTGTAAAGGCAAATTCTGAAGGGCAGCCCGGTCCGCAGGATTATGGCCGCACGCATGCCGATGGCGCTAACATGCTTGCCGATGTGCTTAAACCCCATAATGGTATTGTAATGTGGCGGGCATTTGTGTACAACAGCAACCCTGCCGAAGACCGTACGCTACAGGCTTACAACAGTTTTAAACCACTCGACGGCCAGTTTAAAGACAATGTGTTGGTGCAAATTAAAAACGGTGCTATCGATTTTCAGCCACGCGAGCCGTTCTCGCCGCTGTTTGGCGGTATGCCCAATACTTCGTTAATGATGGAGTTCCAAATTACTCAGGAGTACCTTGGCTCGTCTAAGCACCTTGTTTTTTTGGCAAGTTTATTTGAAGAAACATTAAAGTCGGATACCTATGCAAAAGGCCAGGGCAGTACGGTAAGTAACATTTTGCAGGGCAAATACAGCACCGGCAAACTAACCGGTATGGCGGGGGTATCTAATATTGGTAACAGTACAAACTGGACAGGGCATACTTTTGGGCAGGCCAACTGGTACTCTCTGGGCAGGCTGGCATGGGATACTGAACTATCTGCAGAAAGTATTGCCGATGAGTGGATTAAAATGACGTTTCCCAACGCAAAAGAAGTTGTGGAACCGATAAAGAAAATAATGCTGCAATCGCGCGAAGCAGCGGTAAATTACATGACGCCGCTGGGGCTGCACCATATTATGGCATACAATACGCACCAGGGCCCGGGCCCGTGGGTAGATACTGCGGCACAGCCCAACTGGAAATCTACCTACTACCATAATGCCGATGCACAGGGTATAGGCTTTAACCGTACCAGCACCGGATCTGATGCGGTGGGGCAGTACTTTCCGCCGGTTAGGGATATGTTTGAAAAGACAGAAACTTGCCCTGAGAATTTATTGCTGTGGTTTCATCATGTAAAGTGGACATACAAAATGAAATCAGGTAAAAGTCTTTGGGATGAATTGTGCCACCATTATTATGATGGTGTAACTGAAGTACGCGCCATGCAAAAAACATGGGACAGCACTAAGGGGAGTGTTGATGACGAAACATTTGCCAAAGTAAAATCACTGCTGGCAACACAGGAAAAAGAGGCGGTAATATGGCGTAACGGATGTGTGCTGTATTTCCAGACGTTCTCTAAAATGCCAATACCTGCCGGGCTTGAAGCTCCCGATAAGCCATTAAGCTATTATAAAGACCTTAAAGTAGACTAAATTTCAGAACAATAACATCAAAAATAAAAGAGCATGAGTACAACAAAACAAGCCTACTTTAAAACGGTAGACAAGATAAAATTTGAAGGCCGTGACAGCCAAAACCCACTTGCCTTTAAATGGTATGACGAAAACCGCATAGTTGCCGGCAAACCACTTAAGGAGCATTTTAAATTTTCTATGGCCTGGTGGCACACACTTGTAAACACAGGTGGCGACCCTTTTGGACCGGGTACGGAGAAACATTCATGGGACAGCAACGAAGATGCTGTAGCACGCGCTAAAGATAAATTAGATGCCGGTTTTGAATTCATGGAAAAACTGGGCATAGAGTACTACTGTTTTCATGATGTTGATTTAGTTGATGAAGCTCCAACTTTAGAAGAATTTGAGCAGCGCGTTAAGGCGGTGGTTGCTTATGCTAAAGAAAAGCAGGAAGAAACAGGCATAAAACTGCTTTGGGGAACAAGTAACCTGTTCAGCAACCCGAGGTATATGAATGGCGCTTCTACAAACCCTAACTTTGATGTGGTGGCTTATGCAGGTGCACAGGCAAAAATAGCGATTGATGCTACCATTGCCCTTGGTGGTGAAAACTACGTTTTCTGGGGTGGCCGCGAAGGGTACATGAGCTTATTGAATACCGATATTCAGCGTGAGCAGGACCATCTTGCACAGTTCCTTACTATATGCAGGGATTATGCACGCAGCAAAGGCTTTACAGGAACATTCCTTATAGAGCCTAAGCCTATGGAACCAATGAAGCACCAGTATGATTTTGATGCTGCTACGTGTATTGGTTTCCTAAACAAATACAACCTTCAGGATGATTTTAAACTAAACCTCGAAGTGAACCACGCTACCCTTGCAGGCCATACTTTTGAGCATGAAATGCAGCTTGCGGCCAATGCAGGTATGTTAGGCAGCCTTGATGCCAACCGTGGCGATTACCAAAACGGCTGGGATACCGACCAGTTCCCTATCGATATTTACGAAGTTACACAGGCTATGCTTGTTTTCCTTCAGGCTGGTGGATTACAGGGCGGCGGTATTAACTTTGATGCCAAAGTGCGCCGTAACTCAACCGACCTTGAAGATAAATTTATTGCACACATAAGCGGTATGGATCTTTTTGCACGCGGCTTAATCAGTGCAGAGCACATCCTTAAAAACACCAACTATACCCAGTTGCGTACAGAGCGTTACGCTTCTTTTGATGGTGGTAAAGGTTCTGAATTTGAAAAAGGAGGCCTTACCCTTGAAGACCTTAGCGCTTATGCCCGCCAAAACGGAGAGCCTAAACAACTAAGCGGCAGGCAGGAATTGTTTGAGCAGATTATTGCGAATGCATACTAAGAACACAAACAAGCACATTATATTAAACGCCTTTTCCTTAACCGGAAAGGGCGTTTTGTTTTATACCATTTACAGTTACTGTATTTGAATATGCATTAGGATCAGTTGATTAAATCACTTCACAGCAACATCCCAAACATTTGCCAGTCTTGATTTTCCATCCGGGCCTTCAACATATAGTGTAACAATATATTTGCCGGCTTCTTTATAGTGGTGTATGGGGTTTTGCTCGGTTGATGAGGTGTTGTCGCCAAAATCCCATTTCCATCCGGTTATCTTCCCCGTGCTTTCATCTTTAAAGGTTACCTGCCGCTTTGCCATATCGGTTACAATGAACGACCATTTGGCTTCAAGGGTTTTACTGTATTTTTTATCGAGGGGTATCAGGGTAAATATGGTGCCAAGGCTGGTGTTCCCATACATTTTATGGTTTTTGGAAAGGTTCCAGAAGCCTTTCTTCTTTTCGTCATTTACGTCATCATAATCAATAACCGCCCAGGTTAGCCCTATTTTTTTGTTATCGGTTAGTACAGATTCTACCGCTCTCACAGGGCCTTCCGCTCCTGCGTAGTCAAAAGGGGTGATCCAAAATTCGGCAATAAGCTTCCCCGGCTCGCCGGGCTTAAAGTCGTAAAAGTACGAAATATTGGCATAGGGCAGTTGTTTTATCCACGGCTGCGAACCCCAGGCCAACGCCCAGTCTTTACCGGCAGCGGGTGTAAAAATGTGGTAGTTTTGTGCATGCACGCCATGAAAGGCAAAGTAGGTATCCCAGCGTGGCAACGTTTGGTTTGGGTGCAGTTCGGCAGTAAGGGGCCCACCGGAAAGATCGCCGTCTACCACGATCTCAAAGATGTCGTTATGCAGGCCGGTTAATGAGAAATCCCAGTAATCATCATAGGCTTCATATAAAAAATAGAGCCGGTTCATACCTTTTACCCACGCCACCCTAACTTTTACATCAAGGTTTTTAGGGTCTGGCTTTGGGTATTTTCCCGAATCGTCCCAAAGTTCGTTGGTGCCCACAATATATTCCGCAGGGAAATCGTCCCAGTCATCTGTTTTCCCGTCAATACGCGGAATCATATTCGCCGGAAACTGGTACACTTTAAAGCCGCGGTCTTCCTGTGCATTTGCAATTATATAAAAGCAGTACAACAGGCAACATATTATCCGGGTTTTAAACATAAATAATTATTTAAATGATTACTGATTCAATTGGTTGAAATAATTTCAACAATACACTTTAGTATATTTTCTTTGTTTTTTCAGATACGAATTGCACTAATTTACACAAATTGAATTAGAGTAAATAAGTAAAATTCGTGCCTGTTTACTCTGTTGTGTACTATCTACTTTCCTGCCATTTTAATATCGTTGTTGCCGGCCCATTGGCTAAGGTCCTGTTTACTGAGTGCAGCAGCCATAAGATCGGGGAAAAGATCGGGCGTGCAGGCAAATACAGGCACATCCAGGTTTGCTAAAAATTCGGCATTATGGTGGTCGTAGTACGGAGCGCCATCGTCGTTTAACGCCAACAGGGTAATAAGTTGTACACCACTGTCAACAATACTTTTCATGGTGGCGCGCATTTCGTTTTGGTTACCGCCTTCATAAAGGTCGGTAATCAGTATAAGTGTGGTGTCGGCAGGGCGTGTGGTAATTTGTTTGCAGTAGGTTAGGGCTTTATGTATATCGGTGCCCCCACCAAGCTGTACGCCAAACAGTATATCTACAGGGTCCTGCAAATCTTCGGTCAGGTCGGCTACTTCGGTATCAAACACAACCATTTTAGTATTAACCGCAGGCATGGAGGCAATCACAGCCCCAAATATGCCCGAATATACTACCGATGTTCCCATAGAGCCACTTTGGTCTATGCACAATATAATATCTTTAAGGGCCTTGCGCTTGCGCCCAAATCCCACCCTTGTTTCGGGAATAATGGTTTTGTATTCCTGCTGGTAATGCTTCAGGTTTTTACGAATAGTCTCGTTCCAGTCTATTTCATTATGTTTTGGGCGGCGGTTGCGTGCCGCACGGTTAAGGCTGCCGCTAATGGCCTGCTGCGTGGGGCCGCTAAGTTTTTGCGTAAGTTCATCTACCACTTTTTTAACCACCATTCGTGCAGTAGCCTTTGTTTTTTCCGGGATAAGCGAACCCAGCGCCATAAGGTTTGCTACCAGGTGCACATCGGGTACTACGGTTTCCAGCATTTCGGGTTCGGTAAGCATGGCTGTTAGGTTGTGCTTTTTAAGGGCATCCTGCTGCATTACTTTTACAACAGTGCCGGGAAAATAATGCCTTATATCTTTAAGCCATCGTGTTACCGTGCCGGATGATTTTCCTAATCCGCCCTTGCGGTTCTCAGTATCATACAGGTCGCTTAGTGCCTTATCCATTCCCGTAAAATCGGTATCCAGGCTTTGGGATAATGTTTTATCGGCGTCTTTGCCTAATATCATCCGCCATTTTAAAAGGTCGTTCGGGGTACTCATAAGCCTAATAAATATTCAAGGGTTGGTATAATGGGTAGTGCCCTTTCGGTAACCATTAGGGTACTTTGTGCAGTTTGGTTTTCGGCAGTGCCCTCCAGGGGCTTTCCGCGTTTTACTTTTAATGCTATTTTATCTTTTTCGGGCGATGTATATTCGCTGAATGTCCTTCGGAGTATGGGCAGCAGATCTATAAAATTTTCATGCTCCAGCCCCGATACCCAACTATAGATAATGCCCCATATTACCTCGTCCAGCAGCAGTATGGTTGCGGCATCGTCCAGAAAACCTTCCAGCCACTGGGCACTTTCAGCCACATCTGTACCTACAGATAGTGCCTGGCTAAACGCCTGCGCGGTAACCTCCGGCAACACTACCCGGCTTTCATATATAAGCTTATGCACCGTACCGGCTATAAAGGGCGCTATCTGGCGGTTTTGGCCCATAGTTGCCAGTGTTTTAAACCAGTCGGCAGTAAAATCCCCCTCATCTAAAACCAATACTACTTTATGTAATTGCTTAATTTGCGCAGACAGGTGCTGCGCCTGTTCTTCGTTAATACCCAGGCTGCCCATGGGCAGGCCAATTAGCGTGCGGTAAAATACCGATGTAAAAATAGCCAGTATCTTGTTTTTGTCGCTGCCGCGTACATTGCCGTATTTTAGTATTTCGGATAGCGGGAACAGCGAACCAATGAGCGATTCAATGTCGGATGCAGATGCTGCCAGGTTATCCATTTTTACAAGCAGTGCATCGGTGGCAGTAGTAAGTTCGGCAGGTATGGCGAGTTGCAGCCATTGCGATATGGCTTTCAGCTCTGTTTCTACGGCAATAACTTCTTTTAAATGGTAGTTGCCTGCCAGTTCTATAGTGTTGCCCATAGCCGATTTGGCAATAAGTTCTATGAGCATTTCGGGGCTCCAGTACAAATCCCATTGTTCTTTAAAAGTACCCTTAGAGGCAACATCGGTCTTGGTGGCCCATTTAATACCCAGTATCCATAGGCGGTAAAAAAAGATACTTTTCTTTAAATCTAACGGTTTCCGCAGGTCCAGTATAATGCTTTGGTGCCCTTCTGTAATTTTCAGGCGTAGCGATCTAAGCTGTTTATCAAAGTCCAGTTGCAGGGGCGATTGTGGTGCCAGCGCGGGTATTGCGCCAATGCGGTTGCCGGTAACCAGGTCTTTTTTAAGCAGTGCCAGAGGTATGTGGCTGCCCATACACATTACTGTTTGGGTAGCCTCTGTATACTCTTTAAGGCTTGCCTTATTAAGGCCGCGTAGCGCTGTAAGCGAATGCACGAGACGTACAGCCTCTATAACATGCGCCGACGATATATCCATTTTTTGCTTACGGAAAACGCGGGCTGTTTTAGTGAGCCACAGGGTACCGTCGTCATCCGGGTGTTGCCACTGGTGCTCATACCATACCGGCGATATTATACCGGCACCATAACCACTTTCATACATAAGGCGGTCATTGGTCCAGGGTATCCAGGTACATTCTACCTTTGTTTTGGGCAGGTCTTTTAAAAGTTCTTTTTCCTGTTTTTGGGTGAATTTTTGCTCCAGGGCAGGGGCGTGCCATGCGCCGCATACTACAGCTACGGTGCTGTACATTTCGTTTTGTGCCTGCTGTATGGCCCTGCGCATAAATACCTCTCTTTGCAGGTCGGTCTTCAGTTCGGCGTCAGGGTGTGCATCGCGAAGTGCGCCCATGGTGCTTTTTACGGTTTCAAATAGGGCAAGCGGGTCTTCCTGCGAAAGCTCAAAATGCTGTTCCCACCATTGCTCCTCATCTTCGTAACCCGAAATTTCTGCGAGATAGTATATAGGGTTCCGGCGAATTTCTTCCGGTTCGGCCTCGGCTACCGGGGTGTCATCAATTTTAAGGGCCTCACTTTCCGGATCGCCTTTCTCATCGGTTTCCGTATTTTCTTGTTTTGCTTCGTCAATGCCCAGCTTGTGTATAAGTGGCATATCTATAAACCGTATGGGGATGTTATTTTTTAGCCCGTACAAAATAGCCTGCCACTCAGGAGAGTAGTGGGTAAAAGGATAGAACACCGCATTATGCGGATTATCGGGTACGTAGGCCAGTATGGCAATTGGGGGCTGCATTTCTTCATTAGCCGCCCACGATAAGATGCCCTCTGCTTCGGGCGGGCCTTCCAGCAATATAACGTCCGGCTTTGTAGTCTCTAATGCCTGCACCAGGTGCCTTGCCGAGCCGGGCCCGTGATGGCGGATTCCAAAAATATATGTTGACATACTTACTATGCTTTAATTGGGCGCAAACAATACTGTTGCATTTAAATAATTTCCCTGCAGGCACGGTATATATCTTTCCAGCCATCCCTTTGTTTCAGCACGGTTTCCATATATTCCTGCATTACTATCTTGTCCTGTACGGGGTCTTTTACAATAGCGCCAAGGATCCCGCTGGCAAGATCTTGTGAAGATAATTCGCCATCGCCAAAATGGTAGGCTAACGACAGCCCGTTGTTCATTACCGATATAGCCTCGGCAGTACTTAAACTTCCGGAAGGCGATTTTAGCCTGGTTTTCCCATCGGCGGCTACGCCGTTGCGCAACTCCCTGAAGATGGTTACCACACGGTTTATTTCGGCCAAAATTGATTTGTCTGCCGGCATGTTTACCGATTTACTGTACGATTCTACACGTTGTTTTACAATAGCCACCTCTTCCTCTATAGTATTTGGCACCGGAAGGATAACTGTATTAAATCGGCGTTTTAATGCACTGGAAAGTTCGTTAACGCCCTTGTCGCGGTTGTTTGCGGTAGCTATAATATTAAATCCCTGTACAGCATTTACCTGGCTGCTTATTTCGGGTATTGGAATGGTTTTTTCAGATAGTATGGTAATAAGGGCATCCTGTACATCAGACGATACACGCGTAAGCTCTTCTATACGGGCTATTTTGCCCTCTTTCATAGCGCGGATTATAGGGGTTTCTACAATTGCTTCCGGGGTTGGCCCTTTAGATAACAGCAGGGCGTAGTTCCAGCCATAGCGAATAGCGTCTTCGCCTGTGCCCGCTGTTCCCTGTATAATGTATGTAGAATCTCCGGTTATGGCTGCCGCCAAATGTTCTGACACCCATGATTTTGCCGTTCCCGGAAGCCCGTACAGCAACAAAGCCCTATCAGTAGTAAGTGTGGCTACGGCAATTTCCATAAGCCTTTGGTTGCCTATGTATTTAGGCGTAATTTCAAAACCATTATTAAGTTTGCCGCCCATAAGGTATTTTACCACCGATCGTGGCGACATTTGCCAGTTTACAGGTTTCTCGTTTTTATCCTGGCTTATTAACATTTCAAGTTCTTCCTTAAACTGTTCTTCGGCCTGCATTTTTAATTTGCCCATCTGTCTATTGTTGGTTTAAAAGGTTTTTATCTTCTATTGCTTTAAAGGTAAGTTGTATATTTTGCTGAAAATAGTTGTTTTCGTTTTCGCCCGCTACACGGTTTATTTCTTTCTGCAGCCATGTACTGCATTGTGGTGGCAGGTACAAACCCAGCTGGTAATACTGTTTGCCCTGTATATAATAAGGGTTAGATTTTAAATGGGCCAGGATATCTATGCCAAGACCGGCATCGATATCTGTATAGGGCTGGCTAAACAGCCAGTTATGTACAACTGCTGCATTATCATGGCTGATATTAGTTAAGAATGTAGATTTAAATGCCGACTTAAAGAACGCCTGTGCCTCATAAAAAGGTAAATATTCGGCTAAATGAAAATGCTGCCCTGTTTTTAGTATAACATGTATTAGTTCATAGTTTTTAAAAGCCTGTGCATTTTCGGCAAATGCCCTTTGCAGGTAAGGGTTTTTCCAGTTGGTATACAGTTGGTCTGTAACTTCCTGTACAGTAATATTAAAAGTTTTTGCAATGATATGTAACGGTATAAAGGTAATGCATTGATACAGGTGGTAAAGCGCATCGCTAATGCCTTTTTCGCTGCTTATCTCTTCCAGTCCGTACGCTTTTTGCTCCATGGTAAGCTGGTGGTTTTCGGCCAGTGTAAATACATTCGATTTTTTTAGCCCAAAAAATTGTTTCTGGGTTCCATAACTTAAAAGCTCCTGCAACAAACCGGTAAAATCTTTTTGTACCTGCGTTCCTTCTATCCTAACTAAAAGCCGTGTAAGGGCTGCCTTAACAATTCTGCTTTTAGTTTTCATGAGCTTAAGTAATTCTGCCTCATCCTGTTTAGAAAGCCCTGTTTGTAAAAGTTCCAGCAATTCAACCCTTTTTTCGGGCTTTTCCTGGTTTAGCAGTTCTTCAAAAGTGCTTTGCTTTTTTCCTTCTTCCACCTCCCATATCCTTAACGGTGTTGACGCCCTTATTTCTAAGACCCATCTTTTTATTTGAAAGAAGCTTGCCAGCACTACATCTTCCGGCTCATAAGGGATATCTACCGAATTATTTTGTTGCAATTGTACCAACTCGCGCCCCACCTGCCCGCATAGCGCAAGAAGTTGTTTGCGGCGTGTACCCGAATTATATTTTTCGAGCACATCTGGTATCAGCCAAGGTGTTATAATTTTGTTTTGGCCTTCAAATAATCCAAAGCAGTAATCCAGCAGCAGCTCATTATTTTCGGTAAGGGCATACTGCAAAACGGCCTGCGCGCTTTTAGATATATAATTTTCATTTTCGATGGTTGGTAAATGGTAGGCCGGTAGTTCTTCTAACGGCAGTGATGCCGATTGCAGCATGAAATAAACAGCAGCCTGCTTAAGGAAACGGGCTTCTTTATCGTGCTCCTTTGCGGCTATTTTTTCCATTACATCGCTAAAGCCAAGGCCGGATGGGGTAATGTACCTGTCTGTACCCAGCAGTGCGGTTTTAATAATTTCTTCTACCATAATTATAGCGTGTAATAGTGGTTTTGATACAAAAGGCTAAGTATGTTAAATTTACCGTTTACATAAATGCCAAAAGCATTAAAGGGCTGGCTGCGGGTAAGCGCCCATATTTTAAAAAGGGTTTTTTCCTGTTGTATAACCGGCAGGCTTTTTTGTTCGTGATCGGTTAGGTACCACTGCCTGTTATGTAAAGCAAGGGTTGCCGTATGCAGTATAAAAGGGAACTCATCCTGCAAAGGGTTTGCCGCTTTTGCGGTGCTAACGTGTGTTAAAACATTTTCAAACAAAGTGGCATTGCCCGGTAATGTAAAGCTGCCTTTGTGCGGAACAAAATCTTTTATGTGAACCCTGTGTCCGCCAATGGCAGGGTAGGGCACCACTGCAGCCTCTATACTGTTGCCTGTTACCAGCATTGGGGTACTAAATGCCTGCTGCGGTGTATAGAACTGCAACTGGTAGTAAAACTCACCTGTTTTTTGCCCGTAAAGCCAAATTTTCTCGGCTATAAGCTTATCAAAAGCCGTTTTTTCTATGTAAAGAATATTCCATATATCGTTAATGGGGGCCAGTTCGTTAAGTTCTTCTTTAGTTGTGTTCCAGCCTATCTGTGAACGCAGTTCCTGCTGCCATTGCGGCGACAGGCTTGTACTGTTTTGATATGCCTGTAACACAAAATAAATTTTAGAGAACTGCCTCATAAAATTATGTTCCCAGTTCTCTTCAAAAAAGTTTATTTCTTCCAGCCCGCGCAGCATACCGGCCAGCCCCGGTGCCTGTGCATCTACCATTGCCGATGTTATATTTTTAAAAGCACTGTACTGGTTTTGCGGTATGTTTTGTATGCCGGTGCGTATAACATCTTTCATCCA
>Ga0247814_10001851_pt1 | contig 12028 bp, 10 predicted proteins | sample UWRJL179409R1_FD_179947 | JGI IMG/M metagenome (GOLD analysis project Ga0247814, IMG submission 179947) | Plant litter microbial communities from Arlington Agricultural Research Station in Wisconsin, United States - UWRJ-L179-409R-1 | ecosystem: Environmental > Terrestrial > Plant litter >...
GCTGACGGATCCGGCGAAGGCGCTGGCCACGCCCAGGCGACTCAGTGCCCGTGCCACGTTCCAGGGCGCACCGCCCGGATAGCCTTGCCACTGTCCGGGCGCACCCTGGACAAGGTCGGTCAGGGCTTCGCCAAATACGACTGCGCGAGGCAATACCATGGTCATTTCCTCAATTTTTTCCTGGAGTGATGGCTGTGGGCTGATCAGCGTCGAGCACCTGGCATCACTCAATCAATGGGCTGTGGTGAAGGGAAGGGCGGGATGAACAGCATTGCGATTGAACAGCGTCATGGCCATTGCGCGACGATATTCGCTCGGAGTCTGGTCCATTTCGATCCGGAAGTGCCGGTTGAAGTTGGAGAGGTTGGCGTAGCCCACCTCAAAACAGATGTCCGCCACCGACATCTCTGTCTGCAACAACAGCCTGCAGGCGCGTTGCACCCTGAGCTTGCGCATGAGATCGATGAAGCCGTGGCCGGTAATCCTTTTGAAGAAACGCGAAAAACCAGGCTCGCTCATCTCCAGGCGCTGAGCGATAACCGACAGGCGAATGTCGCCTGTGAGCTCCGTCAGTAGATAGTCAAAAGCCTTATTGATGCGCTCGGAACTGCGGGCATCCAGGGTGGGTGCGTAGCACGCGCTGGCGAGCAAATGAACGTCAGGCGAGGGCGCTTTCATCAGCGTGTTGATCAATTGCAGGAATAGAATCAAACGCTCGAGCCCTTGCGCCGGACCTATGTCCTCCAGCAGTCGCGCTGCCTGTGCAGCCGTTGCCCCGGTGAACTCCAGGCCGCGACGGGCTTGTTCGAAAAGGTGTTGAAGCTCGCCCAGCTCAGGCATCGTTGCGCGTAAGGCCAAAATGGCGGCGCCATCAAACTGCAGCACCACATCGCGCCCCGCCAGGTATTCACCTGGCGCCAGATCCCCGATCCAGTCATGGGGAAGGTCGGGGCCGATGAGCGCCACGTGACCTGCACCGAACGCACCGATGTAATCGCCCGCGACGAGCTTGCCGCTGCCTTGGCGGATCAGATGAATTTCGAATTCCGGGTGATGGTTCCAGCGAGCCAGGGAATAGGGGTAATCGTGTTCGTACCAGCGAAAGCAATGATCGGGCTCAGGAAGAATGACCTCCAGCTCGGCGGGTCGCTGCTCAAACAGGGTTGCTCGGGAATCAGGCATCTCATGCCCCTTTTTGTTCTTCGAATGCGACCAACATACGCCTACTCGTCTGGCACCTGCTAGCTCACGTATTGCCTGCCACTGATACTTTTTTGATCCCTGGCTGCCGGGTCGCATTCGGTTAAAAAAGTATCAGATAAGCATCCGCTACGCGTTTGTCCGGGCTTTTTTTAGCTGCTGTAATCGAGTCGTCCACCATTGCGGCTCAGACGTATTTGATCAGCGGTGGTTAACAAACAAAAATAATAGCTCCCGTCGTCCAAGGCGCGGAGCGGAGAGCACTACGATGAACATCCCGAAAGCGCTTTTCCTTTCCGCTGGCCTATCCTTCGCCCTTGTCAGTCAAGCCGCTGAAACAGTGACCATTGCCACCGTCAACAATGGCGACATGATCCGGATGCAGCGACTCTCCAAAGTGTTTGAACAGCAGCATCCTGATGTAAAACTCAATTGGGTGGTGCTGGAAGAAAACGTCCTGCGTCAACGTCTGACCACTGATATCGCCACACAAGGCGGCCAATTCGATGTGCTGACGATTGGTACTTATGAAACGCCACTTTGGGGCGCCAAGAGTTGGCTCGAGCCGATCACGGGGCTGCCACCGGAGTACGATCTGGAAGACATCTTCCCTTCGGTACGCCAAGGCCTGTCGGTCAACAACACGCTCTATGCGTTGCCTTTCTATGGCGAAAGCACGATCACCTATTACCGCACCGATCTGTTCAAGCAAGCAGGCCTGAGCATGCCGGAGCAGCCGACCTGGACGCAGCTCGGCGAATTCGCCTCCAGGCTCCACCAGCCTGACCAAGGGCAGTACGGCATGTGCCTGCGCGGCAAGGCCGGTTGGGGCGAGAACATCGCGCTGATGAGCACCATGGCCAACGCCTTTGGTGCCCGTTGGTTCGATGAAAAGTAGACGGCGAGCACTGGGATGGCGTCGATGCGATGTTCGCTCAATACGAGAATCGGCCATTGGGCGAAAAGAAAAGGCTCGTGGGTCAAGAGGTGCCTTTCGGACGGATGGGGACTGCTGATGACCTGACGGGAATGGCCATATTCCTCGCGTCGTCCGAGAGTGAATATGTGGTGGCTCAGACCTACAACGTGGACGGTGGAAACTGGATGAGTTGATACGTCAAAGCATCACCGGCACTTGCTACGGCCAGGCGCCCCCACAAGATTGAAAAGCGGCCAACTCGACCCACGTCTATGGCCGCTTTTGACGCCAACCAGCGTCAAGCATCTGGTTAGTTACCGTCTGCCACTTTGCGTTCTATCTCGGCTATTTTCCGACTGAGCTCCTCAGCTTCCTGCTCCTTGGTTCGAGTTGAAGAGGGCGTATTGGTCTGATCGACATTGACGGGCCTGCCAGACGGATCGGTGGGCGGGGCGTTTGACGTTGCTTCTGATTCGACGTCGTTAACACTGTCATCGTTGTTCATTTCGCTGACCTCCATTGACCTGAACATTGGATTCGATGCCATGGCTTGAGTTCTAGATTTTTTGTCTGCGTCGATCAGCGTGGGGCAATGAAACGTACCGGCGGTCAGATTGCCTGAATTTTCCCTCCAGGCGGTACTCCACCGTCCGAGGAGCAGTCGCTACTTAATGGCGGTGGAATCCGCCGGGGGAACACGTAATGCCATCGGTCGAAGATTTCAGAATCCAGTCTCACGCTTTCCTGATCGAACTGGACGCCGCAACGATGGGCATGATGACGCTCGTCTCTTCCAAATGTGTTTCAGGGCCAGAATGGGAAGAGGCGACCAAACGGCATCACGATGCCTACGAGATCTGGAATGCCTTTCTTAATGTCTCTGCTTCAGGCACTGACGTCGTCACTCCGTTAAATACTTCAGGCGCTGACTAAGGGCGGCTGGACGAAAACACGACAACGCCCTATTGAGCGCGCTTATATGGGGTCTGGAAGAAAAATTGGCGTCATGAAATAGACGACTGACGCCATCTCATATCGCTTGCAAAGTCGCTACCTTGAACTTTACTAGTCACTAAACGTGAGCGCGTTCTTTATCAAATATGTCTTTTATATCAAGGTTTAAGCACGCCTCTTGAAGTTCCGCCTTGATCTTTTTCTTATCTGCCCAAAAGAAAGCTCAAAGGATGACAAAGAAATGAAAGAGAACGTGGCGGCAGTTATTCGCAAACTCATATCTCCTTCAATGCGGTATGAAATAAGAAACGTATTAAATTGGTTGCGAGACATTCTTGGACGTGCGTGTTTCTGGCGCTGGGAAATTGCCAGGTTCAGAGTGCAGAACGAAAGTCCTTACGAAATCCTTTATATCGGAAGGAAAAAGAAGCGCGAGATGGCCAAGCTTCTCATCAGGGGAAAGACCCAAGGTGATTCCCCTATGGTCGACGTCGAACCGGAGCCTGGCGAGTCGAGTCATGTGGTAGTGGTCAGTGAAATACCGACTACGGGGGCCTTGTTTGTACCCCTGTATCTGAGTGCCGTCGTACCGCTAGGGCGATCCATCGAGGAGATCACCACAAAATACGATAGCGAACTGCGTCGAAATATCCGCAAGAACCGACCGCGCTACCGAATGGTCCAGACGCTGTCGGATGAAGACATTGAAAAGGCCGACAGGGAAATGCTTCGACCTTATGCCACGGCAAGGCAAGGCATCCACGCTGCGCAATTTGCCACGCAGGAGGTTTTCAGGATCGCCAAGACTGTCGGCCGGCTCGACCTGATCATGCTGGAGGACGAGGTTGTTGCCTGTCACCTTGGCTGCGTAATAACCCGGGGCGGAAAGCGCTACTGGAGCACGCTACGTTTCGGATATACCGAGTCGATTTTTTCAGATGCCAAACGACTGCGTGAAGTGAACTCGATTACCACCTTCATGGCGCTTGAATGGGCGATAGACAATGGCTTCGATTATTACGACATCGGTCTTTGCCTGGCGCGGCCAGATGACGGACTTCTGAAATGGAAAAGAAGGCGCGGCGGTGATATTGATTCCATGGGAAACCACGCTTATATGTTTGTCCGGCTGCCCAAGACAGGGGCAGCCAAATTCCTCTGGGACACGCCGCTATTCGCCGTCGAAGGAAAAGAATTGACCCTTCACCTTGGCTTGCCGGACGGGCCAAGCGATGAGGAGGTCGCCAGCCGCTATCATGAAATGGTATTTGGCGGGCTGCACAAGATTTATCTTTATTGCGCCAAGAGCTCGGGCGAACAGTTTCTCGAAACCATGCGTAGTCGCTACGCCAGTTTGCAGACCCCACCCATTATGAAAAGGATTGCGTCCAGCTGAACAATTTCCAGGACTGACATGAATAGAGCGTTTTGCGTCTGACTATTGACCCTGTTCCGCAGGGAGGACTTTTCATGGAAAGCGATGTCTCGCAGATAAGCAGTTCGACCACTGGCAATCGGAAAAAATGGACCCTGGCCGCCTACAGGTATATGGCAAGAAAAAGACTTGCACGAAAAGCGGAGATCAATTTGAAAAGCCTGGCGGCGAAAACCTGGGATGTTGCTCCGGGTGGGACATCGTATTCACCGCCTGCATTCTTCCTGCCCAATCAAATGGACCGCGTCACAGGATGGGAGGCGAAGCGCTTTTATCCTTTCGAGCATCCCGCTCGCACAATGGAAGGGCTGGGCAACGTCGTGCAAGGCCCGACACGTGGCTATCTGATCAAGGATGTCTGGCTGATCGATGGCGCGCTCTACAAAAACAATGCCAGTCACTGGTTGTCTATCAAGCCCGGTATGTTTCCGCGAATTCTCGTGGAAAACGAGATTGAGCGCGGTGCCGCCTACTGCACGCAAAATGGAAACACATGGTTTGGTACATGGTTGATGGAAGACTGCCCGACCTATGCATTGGCATGCGACGAAGGCGTCCCGATAACCACCGCGCCCTCCGCCAGGTTTCCCCTGTTTACCCAGGCTCCCGCCTATGAAGACTGGTTTGATATGAAACCGCTTCGCCTGAGCAGCGCGTTTTTTCGTGAGCTCGTGCTGTTTGACGACGTGAGCAACAATCAAAGCAGGCATTTACGTTTCCGTGCCATGGGTGAAAAGCTACTGTCGCACGTGAGCTATGAGCCTCACCCTGGCGTGTTCATTCTGCGGGGTGGCGACGGTGACTTGCGCTTTTTGCGCAATGAAATGGAGCTCGCTGAACATTTGCGCAAGAGCAGAGGGTTTCGCATAGTCGATCCTTTGAAAACCGATGTGCCGACCATCGTGGCAACGTGTGCCGGGGCGCGGACCGTGATCGGAGTCGAAGGGAGCCAGCTTGTACACGGTGTCAATGTGCTGCCGCAGGGTGGTTCATTGCTGGTTCTGCAGCCACCGAACCGTTTCGTCAGCTACTTCAAGTACCTGACGGATCGCGACCACCAGAATTTTGCCTTTGTGGTCGGAACGCCCGAGGGCGACGGCTTCAAGATCGATATTCAAGAGGTTGAGCGCACACTGGACCTGCTCCCGTCCTGATGGGTGATGGCGCCTCCCTGCGACTCGCCGTATCAGTGCTCTTTGACTTTTTTGATGCGGAAAATAATCAACGCAAGGATCGCGATTGCGAGGGGCGTCATCGCCAGCATCGCCTCTCGCGGAGCCACCTCGGCGCCGAGCAGGTGCAACCCTGAGTAGCCAAGCTTGAGCAGGTTCAGCAGGTAGTAAGTAATGGCGATGATCGACAGGCCTTCCACGGCGCGCTGGATCTTGATCTGGGCGTCGGCGCGAGCGTTCAGGCTTTTGAGAATTTCCGAGTTCTGTTCTTCCATCTCCACCTGAACCCGGGCTTGCAACAAGTCGCCCAGGTTGGCCACGCTTTTCGCCAGGTGCTCCAGGCGTTGTTCGGTGGCGGTGCAGTACCTGACGGTGGGTTTGAAACGGCGCTCGATGAACACCCCGAGGCGCTGGCAATCGCCGACATGACTTTCCCGCAATTCGCTCAGGCGCTCATACACGAGTTGCGCATAGGCCTGGGTGGCACTGAAGCGGTGGCGGGTTTTCGCGGTACTGCTGACCACTTGGGCTGACAGGTTGGAGATGTCCGCCAGCAGGGCTTTCGCGTTGCCGCTGTCGGCGTCGGCGTTACGCTCAGAGAGGGTGACCAAGGTCTTGTCAAAGACATCGAGTTGCGCGCTCAAGGTCTTGGCCATGGTCAACGACAGCGAGGCCATCATGCGATAGGTCTCGATTTCCAGCAGACGACGGATCATCCGCCCTTGGCGGTAAGCGTTGAGGCGCCGGTTGATGAACAGGATGTGGTTGTTGCCATCCTCGCTGAGACGAAAATCGCTCCAGACCACCGCATCGCCACCGCCCACGCAGGAACCGCACGGATCCTTGAAGCCGTAGCCGGCGAGGTCCAGGCCGGCTTCGCCACGCACGACGATCTGCACCGAGTTGATCAGCTGCGGCAAATGCGCCTCGACCTTCTGCGCCAGCACCTCGGGCAGCGATGTCCAGGACAGGTCATCGCAGGATGAAGTGACCACCAGGGTCAGGGTGAAGAACTCGGCGTGGCGTTCCCATTTCAGGGCGTGGCCATCGAGTTGGGTGATGCCCTGGGCGGCATGAGGATCGATCGGAGCAGGGCAGCAGCGCTCCAGCAGCGCATTGCACTCCGGCTCCCCGCCAAGGAAGGCCAGATGAAACACATGGGCCGGTTCGTCAAAATACAGTGACGGACGCGCGTGCAGTTCGTTGTGCAGGGTTTGTCTTTGCGGATGCATGCTGTTCAGGCCATTGATCGACTGCTGTTGTAGGTGGGACAGGTCGATGAACTGATGAGTCACACGCTCAAAAAGAGGCGCCTTGTAAATCGTGAGTCAGGCGCCCAAAACGGAAGAAGCGGGTTACTTCTTGCTTGATTGTTCTCTGATCTGAGTCAGGCTAAGTCGAGGGGTCAATGCTTCAGGGTCGACTCTGACCTCAATCAAGGATGGCCGGGACTTACCGAGGCAGCGTTCAAACGCTGGGGCAAATTCCGACGTGGCGGTGACCACCTCGCCATGCAGTCCATAGGCTTGGGCCAGTGCGGCAAAATCCGGGTTGAGCAATTCAGTGCCTGACACGCGTCCAGGGTAATTGCGTTCCTGGTGCATTCTGATGGTTCCGTACATTCCGTTGTTGATCACAACGAAAATCACATGGGCACCATATTGGGCAGCAGTCGCTATCTCCTGGCCGTTCATCAAGAAGCAGCCATCCCCGGAAAACGAAACCACCACTCGATCCGGGTACGTCAATTTGGCGGCCACCGCCGCAGGAACGCCGTAGCCCATGGAGCCATTGGTCGGGCCTAACTGAGTGCGGTATTGGCGGAACTGATAGAAGCGTTGAAGCCAGACGGCGTAGTTGCCGGCGCCATTGGTCAGGATCGCGTCGTCCGGAAGACTGCGATTCAACCACTCAATGATTTCGGCCATTTGCACATCGCCAGGGGAGGGCGAGTGTTGCAGGTTTTCGCGGTAGTTTTTGTTGAGGGTGTGCGTCCATTCACTCTTGACCGGGCTGGTCACCGCTGGAAGCTTTGCGGCTGATTGGGCAAAGGTCGACATGCTGCTGTTGATCGCTAACGCAGGTTGGTAAACCCGCCCCAGTTCCTCGATGCCTTGGTGAATATGGATCAACGTTTGCTTCGGTACCGGGATGTCCACGGCCGCGTATCCGCCTGTTGAAACCTCACCCATTCTGGAGCCCACGACCAACAGCAGGTCGGCGTTTTTTACCGCTGAGGACAGCTGCGCTGATGCGGCGAAACCAAGATCACCGACATAGTTCGGGTGTCGGTTGTCGAACAGGTCCTGGCAGCGAAAGGAGGCGGCAACCGGGATGTTTTGCTGTTCAGCAAAAAGCTGGATGTCGTGCACTGACTCGGTGTCCCAACCGCTGCCACCCAGCACCATCAATGGCCGTTCTGATCGTTCAAGCAGTTGCTGCATGGCGGCCATTTGCTCGGCTGCCGGGGTCATCAATACGCGTTTGAAAGGCCCGGCATCACTGACTTCCGCCATTTCGGTCAGCATGTCTTCCGGCAGTGCGACCACTACAGGCCCGGGCCTGCCGTTGACCGCGCGGTGGAACGCCTGGCTGATCAGTTCGGGAATTCTGCGGGTGTCGTCTATTTGCACGACCCATTTCGCCAAGGGGCCAAACATCTGGCGAAAATCAACTTCCTGAAAGGCTTCGCGATACTGCTGATCGCGAGCGACCTGGCCAATGAACAGAATCATCGGCGATGAATCCTGGAACGCTGTGTGAACGCCAACTGAGGCGTTTGTAGCCCCCGGACCTCGGGTCACGAAGCAGATGCCCGGCTCTCCAGTGAGCTTGCCATAAGCTTCGGCCATATAGGCCGCCCCACCTTCCTGACGGCACACCACCAGATCGATTTCTTCTTGCACGTCATGCAACGCATCGAGCACCGCGAGGTAGCTTTCTCCCGGAACACAAAAAGCTCTTTTAACGCCATGGATGCGTAAGGCATCCACCAAAATCTGACCTCCGCTACGACGAGAAATGGTTTTATTCATTGTTATCTCCTGAGTCGAATGGTGCGGTGTGAAAGGGTGAATCGCGCTCTTTCTGACAGGTACTGACTCGATCTATTGGAAGAACAACGGCTAACGTCTGCGCCACGAATTCTGAGCATCATCGAGAAGGGGTACAAACGATGATTGCTCAGCACTTCATTCCCTCAGCTATTGAAGTCGGGCTTCAAGTTGCCCAGTGGTTTTCAATGCTGCTGCACGCTTCAGTCATGGCTATAAATAGTGAAATTGCAATTCCACCCCACTACCGACTAATATACGATCCATATACATTTCATATTGGATTTAGCAGTGGGTATCGTAAAAATTTCAGAAGCCATGCACGAGAATCTGCGCGTCGCCAGCGATGCGTTGAGTCGCTCGATCAACGCCCAAGCCGAGCACTGGATGCGCATCGGGATGCTTGCGGAGTTACATCCCAACCTGGACCACAGCGACATCTGCCGCGTGCTGATTCGTGCCGAACTGGCCGGCGGCCTTGATGTAAAACAGCTGTGCGCACTCGCCGATTTTTCGCAAAGCGCCCAGGTTGATGCAGCATCAGGAGCCAAGCCATGAAGGCCAATGTAAAGCTCAATACCCCGGCAGAAATAGCCCTGTCTCGTGCTGCGGGCGCGCTGGCCGCCGAGGTCCTGGCCATGATTGCCCCGCATGTCAAAGCGGGGGTCACCACCGACGAACTCGATCGGCTCTGTCACGACTACATCGTCAACGTGCAGAAAGCCATTCCGGGCAATGTCGGCTATCACGGCTTCCCGAAGACCGTGTGTGCCTCGGTCAACCAAGTGGTCTGCCATGGCATTCCTTCGGCCACGCCGCTAAAGGATGGCGACATCGTCAACATCGACATTGCCGTTATCAAGGACGGTTGGTACGGCGACACCAGCCGCATGTACTTCGTGGGTGAGCCCGGCCCGGATGCCCGACGTCTGGCAGAGACGACCTATGAAGCGATGTGTGCCGGTATTCGCGTCGTCCGCCCCGGCGCTACGCTGGGTGACATTGGCCATGCCATTCAGAGGGTGGCCGAAAGAGACGGATTCAGCGTCGTGCGCGAATACTGCGGTCATGGTATCGGCAAGATTTATCACGATGAGCCGCAGGTCCTTCACTACGGCTTCCCAGGCCAGGGCCTGAAACTGAAAGCCGGCATGATCTTCACCATTGAACCGATGTTGAACGCTGGCAAACGTCATGTGAAAACCCTGGCGGATGGCTGGACCGTGGTCACCAAGGACCACTCACTCTCGGCTCAGTGGGAACACATGGTCGCGGTCACTGACGACGGCTTCGAGGTGCTGACCCGTTGGCCCGACAGTGTCGATGGGTATCCCGCCATCGTTTAGGCGAAAAATGGCGCTAGTGGTTTTGAAACCTCTACAGTTAGCATTGAGGTTTATCAACGCACCCAACGACCTGTTGGGTAACGTAACCGAGCAGGCCGAACATTGATCGAGCGACGCCAATTTAGCGGGGGCATGAAGGGGAAAAATCTCCGCTATCTGAATGAGAACCCCAACGAGAAGACTCAGGTGGTCCGGGCAGGATTTCTGCTGCTTGAGCATTTCTCGCTGCCCGCATTCACGCAAGCACTGGATACGATTGTCACCGCGAATCTTCTGCGACCCGGGTTGTTCTCTTCCCGAACGTTCGGCTTGACCGATGAGGAAGTCATCAGTGACCTGGGCCTGGTCATCCGCCCGGATGGCCATTTCGTTGGCTCAACGATCCAGGACCTGGACCTGCTGGTCATTTGCGGCGGCTACAGGACAGAACTCAAAGCGACGGATGAACTCATCTCCCTGTTGAGGGCCGCATCAGACCAGGGCGTCATTCTGGCCGGGTTGTGGAATGGCGCATGGTTCCTGGGAAGGGCAGGCTTGCTTGACGGATATCGTTGCGCGATTCACCCCGAACATCGCCCCGCACTCGCGGAAATCTCCAAGGCGACGCATGTCACCAGTGAGCCCTACGTCATCGATCGAGACCGGCTCACGGCCTCCAGTCCCTCAGGGGCGTTCCACATGGCGCTGGACTGGATCAAAAGCTTGCACGACAAAGCCCTTGTCGAGGGGATTGAAGACATCCTGGCTTTCGAGGAGTCGCGTTATCGGCGGATAAAACCGACTGAAAATATCTGTGTGAGCGCGCCATTACGCGAGGTGGTGAAGCTGATGGATGCCAACCTCGAAGAACCTCTGGAACTGGAGCAGCTGGCGGTTTACGCCGGCCGTTCGCGTCGTCAACTCGAGCGCTTGTTCAAGGAGCAACTGGGCACGACACCGCAACGGTATTACATGGAATTGCGGATTACCGAGGCGCGTCGGCTGCTCCAGCACACCGAACTGTCCCAGGTGGACGTATTGGTGGCTTGTGGCTTTGTATCGCCCAGCCATTTCAGCAAGTGTTACAGCTCTTACTTCGGCTACAGACCTTCCAAGGAAAAGCGCCTGGTCAAGTAGCAATGGGGGGCCGGCAAGTAGCCCCCAAGCCTCTCATCCAGCCGAGGGGCGAATCGTTCAGCGCTCGTTGACCCTTGCGGTGCTATTGCGCAACGTCAACTCAAACGGCAATACCACATGACGTTGTGCAATCGGTTTCTTCTCAATCAAGGCAATCAGCATCTCGACGGCCTTCTGGCCAAAGACTTCGGCGGGTTGCGCGATGGTCGTCAGGGGGGGATCGCAATACGCCGCGAAGGGAATGTCGTCGAAGCCTACCAGTGAAATATCCTCGGGTACCCGCAGGCCCTGCTGCTTGATTCGTTTCAACGCGCCGATGGCCATTTCATCGTTTTCGCAAAAGAGTGCAGTGGGACGGTCGGCCAGCGCCAGCATCGCTGCCGCACCGTCATCACCGGCCTTCAAACTGAAATCACCGTGGCAGATGAGAGCGGGATCGGACGTGATGCCGGCCTGGCGCAATGCGTCCTGATAACCGGCCACACGATCGCGGGTCAGCGGACTGCTTTTCGGGCCTTTGATCAGGCCAATCCGGCGGTGGCCCAGTTCGATCAAATGCTCGGTCATGGCCTTGGCTGCTGCGCGGTTGTCGAGGCTGATCGTGGGATGGCGGCCGCCTTGAATCACCTCGCAGGCATTGACGATGGGCGGTAACTCGGCGCTGGGGAAGGGCGCTTCGAAAGGGTCGTAGGCGCGCAGCTGAATCACGCCATCGGCCTGATGGGCGTACACCAGCTCGGCGAATTCCCGTTCGATTTCCTCTCGGCCCTGGGTGTCGCACAGCAGCAGTCGGTACCCGGCGGCCTGGGCAGCCTGTTGGGCACCGCTGATCA
>Ga0247814_10001852_pt1 | contig 12027 bp, 11 predicted proteins | sample UWRJL179409R1_FD_179947 | JGI IMG/M metagenome (GOLD analysis project Ga0247814, IMG submission 179947) | Plant litter microbial communities from Arlington Agricultural Research Station in Wisconsin, United States - UWRJ-L179-409R-1 | ecosystem: Environmental > Terrestrial > Plant litter >...
CCTCTGGCTAACACTTCCCCTTGCCGGGTGTGTAGAGGACTTTCACCTCCAAGTCACCAGCGAGGCCACCACAGCCAAACTGGTTGCGCTTGCGCGCAACGCGCCATGCCTGGCGCACCGTAAAAAAGGCGTCCGAGGACGCCTTTGGAAGTGAAACATTGCCGAACATGCTTGAGGACACGGCCCGAAATAGAGGACTGCGGGCCAAGAAAATTAAGGGTTTTTAAAAGAGGCCTGAATTTGCCTAAGATAGGAAAATCAAACTTTCAGGACAAAGTTGATCAGTTTTCCGGGAACATAAATAGTCTTTTCTATAGATGCAGTCGATATCCACTTAAATGCATCAGCATGAGCAGTCGCCAGCGCCCTCAAGCCCGCCTCCCCTCCACTATAATCCGACCCCACATCAACAGTGAATCTCGGCTTACCATTGACGGCTACTACCAGCGTATACCCACTTCCTGATATACCGATATCAAAAACCTCAGGATATGAACAATTCAATATAGAGGTGGTACGTCCAAGCGCCCGACTCCAAAGTTCAGATGTAATAAAAGGGGCGTAAGGGTGAAGAATGATAAGCAGCTTTTCAAGAACACAATAGTGTTTTATTTTAAGCTTGGTTAATTCACCCACACAGCTCATTATCGATGCAATGGCCGAATTGAAAGCAAAAGACGAGGTTTTCTCTTTCACACGTTCGATAGCTTGATTGATTATGACCAGCGACTGCCTATCAGGAAGCTCTCGACTAACGATCAAATTATCCATATCATCATAAAACAGCCTCCAAACTCGGCCTAGAAATTTGTACGGGCCCTGAATCGTTTTGGTTGACCATAATGTAGCTTGGTCAATTGGCCCTAAAAACATTACATGGAGGCGAAAGCAATCCGCGCCATATTGACCGATAATGTCATCAGGATTGATAACATTGTGTTTAGACTTCGACATTTTTTCGGTCACGCGAACACAAAACAACTTACCATCTTCCAGCTCCATTTCCACAGTCGAAAAATCACTGCGCCACACTCGCAACCCTTCAATATCGACACTGTTGTCGTCAGAAACCAGCTTTATATCAATATGAACACTTTGAATGTCCCGGCCATGCACAAAAGCAGCCGAGACAAGCTTTCCAGACAATACCTCGCGATAAATAATTGCCGACACACCGAGGATCATGCCTTGACAAACAAGCCGAGTAAACGGTTCACAAAAACTAATGAGCCCACAATCATATAAGAAATTACTATAAAATCGAGAGTAAATTAAATGGCCGGTTGCATGCTCTGCCCCCCCCATATACAGATCCACAGCCCCCCAATAGTTTACATCTTCAGCTCGAGCGAAATACAAGTCATTCTTTGGATCTGTATAACGCAAGAAATACCAGCTGGAGGCAGCCCACCCAGGCATCGTTGTAGTCTCGATTGGCCTGCCGCCATGGAGCCAATTATCCAGTCTAGCTAACGGTGCGCTACCTTGTGTGGTAGGAACGAAAGTCGTTACTTTCGGCAGCTTCAGAGGCAACTCTGCCTCCTCAAGTCCAACAGCAACACCATCTTCGTCGTAATATATTGGAATAGGTTCACCCCAATATCTTTGACGGCCAAATACTGCATCACGCAACTTAAATTTCGGCATTGCTAATTTAGAAAGACCTATTTCTAGCGGCTCTATTTCAGGCGGTTGATCGGCCTTTCCGTCAATGGCAAAAAAACCTACCTTTCCAATCCAATTTCTTTGTATTGCTTTGACTGAGTCCGGCCAATCTAAATTTTCCAAATTCGCGAGTAAACGATCAGCGTATGCGGTCACTCTTAACATCCACTGATCCATCTTTTTCCCAGTTACGGGATGCCCACCACGCTCAGACACACCGTTAACAACTTCATCATTTGCCAGCACGGTGCCTAATTGATCACACCAATTAACCTCGACTTCAGCTTTATAAGCCAGTCTAAAATTCATCAAAAACGCTTCTTTTTGTACTCTATCAAAATCACACCATGTACTTGGTGTCAACAATTCAAAGTCGACTGTGCAAGCAGCGTTCAACCCTATAGCGCCATTTATTTCTAAGAATGAAACAAGTTCAGAAATTGGACGCGCCTTGTCCTCATTACGGTCGTACCAAGAATTAAACAGTCTCAAAAATATCCACTGCGTCCACTGGTAGTACTGCGCGTCCGAGGTAATGATTTCTCGTTCGGCATCGTGAGAAAGTCCTAATTTTTCCAACTGAGATTTGAACGTCTTAATGTTCTGTTCGGTCGTTAGTGCAGGATGCTGGCCAGTTTCAACTGCGAACTGCTCTGCTGGAAGGCCAAATGAGTCAAACCCCAGTGGATGTAGGACGTTAAAACCTTGCATACGCATAAATCTACTATGTATATCAGTCGCAATATAGCCTCGCGGATGCCCTACATGCAAGCCTGCGCCCGAAGGGTATGGAAACATATCCAGACAGTAATACTTAGGCTTTAAAAGATCGGTGCGCACATTGAAGAGACCCATATCCCTCCAGGATTTAGACCATTTCGCCTCAATAGCTTTGAATTCATTCTCAAACATAGACAACTCCCTTATTATGTCAATTGCAGTACACGGACAGCTCAGGAAAACGAACAATAATAACTACAGCCTTCGACATCAATTACACTGACTATCAAAATAGTCCGCAGGCGAACGTCGCTCTTTAATAGCGACGGAGAAGACGTCAAGCAGGGATATTTCATTTTTTTCGCATTCTAAATTCAGCAGCCCATAGCGCGAAACTTCCACAAGCTCTTTGAGGATATCTACAAATTGATAATGATCAGACGTCACCGCTGCTAAACCATATTTGGCGGCGTCTAAGTAAAGTTGGTCTACCGTAGAGGCGTCGACGAAGCGTACTAGTTTACTAGCGTGATCCGAAGCCACATCTGAATAAAACAAGCCTTTCCAGAATACTCCCAAGGCAGCAGCGTAATCGGTAGAACATGTATCAGCCGATCTTAGTTCGACTACATTCTTGAGTCTTGCTTCCGGATAAACACTACTCAGATGCAAAATCCAGTCATCTACGTTAGCTCTCATCCCATCATATCCCGAGCGTAGATAATCAGAGAATCTAACGCCAGGCATCTTGATCACTACGCCGTTTCGCACAACATATAGAATTTCTTTTTCAAGCGCCCATCGTGTATATGCACCAAACGTATCCTCACTGAATTGCTGACCGAGCATGAAGTGCGGAATACCACTCCGCGAGCTAGAAAAGTTTCGCCACATAGCGCTTCTTGAGCTTTTCCAGCCTGTAAGCATACCTCGCACCATCGGAGAGTTAGCGCAGAGCGCAACCACAAACGGTTGAACCCTTATACCGAGAGCCAGACAATTACCTGCATGAACCTCAGAAAAATAGTCTAATGAAATCTGCATTGAAGCCGTAATAGTCTGATTCACGCTCAGAGCAGACTCCTCCACTAACAACGGCATAATCACCTCATATCTCAGGCGAGGTATAATTTCAATCTGCTCCGCAGCCTCCGAGGGATTACAGCCGACGCACAAAATAGATATATTAAACCGACTACAAATTGATTGTAGAAGCGATAAAAAGTCGCTCAATTCTTCAAATATATCGATACCTCTAAACACAGGAGCCCCAGAGAACTCTAGCTGGCCTCCCGGCTCGAGAGAAACCTTAACGTCTCCCCTGGCTAGCCCTATAATAAGTCCATTCTCCACAACGGCCTGATAACCCGCCTTCATTAATTCTAAAAATACTTCACGCAACCCGTTGAGTCCCCAGTAAGATATCTGCTTATTGAGAAGAGTATCCATCAGTATAATTTCATACTCCAACCCAATCCTCCCAGATCCGGCAGGCTTTATGCACTGTGCAAAATAGTCACAGCACTGTTTAACGCCAGTCAATTCAAGCCTGTTTACTTCATGTTTTTCATTCGCCATACACCCCCCTTCTAGCAAGCCGAATCAATACAAAATATCACTTAAGGCACTTATCAAACTATCGATCTCCCCTATTGTGTTATACATATGCAAAGAAACTCTCAAGCCTCCTTTTAGACTATACTGATTATATAGCAACTGATTACACTGATAACCTGAATTAACAGCTATGTCATAAGAATCAGACAAAACAGTGGAGACCCAATTAATATCGACATCGCCCTGAAATACCATCGATACTATGGGGATACGACACGGGGCGAAACCAAAGGGAAGTTTAATCATATCTAGTCCAGCAATAGCACTGCGCAAATAGGTATCAAGGTATCTATTGTGCTGCTCAATTCTCTCTTGGCCTACTGAGTTGATAAACTCAAATGCTGCAGCGGCTCCAATAACTCCTTCGATGTTAGGAGTTCCCGCTTCAAACTTTGCAGGACCCGACCTGTAGCTGGCACCTACGGCCGTAACCCTATCAACCATTCCGCCGCCCACTCGGAAGTTTATAATTTGTTTTTGAACCGTTTCCCGGATAAACAACCCACCTACACCAGATGGTCCAAACGCCTTGTGAATAGAAAAAGCGAGAACGTCACACCCTATTTTTCTCACATCCACGCTGATATGGCCCATCGCTTGCGCTGCATCAACTAGTGATATTACCCCATGTTTTCTAGCTATTTCACAAATCTTTTCCACTGGCTGTATGTTTCCAGTGACGTTAGACACATAGCAGATCGATACTAGTTTAGCCGGCGTCATCAATAATTTATCTAGGTGTTCGAGATCAATTATCCCGTCAGCATTAACATCAACAAATTCAACGCGCGCTACTTTTAGCCACGGAAGCAAATTTGAATGATGCTCTAATGAAGAAACTATAATCCTATCTTTTTTAGATAGCTGCAAACCATTACAAATTAAATTAATGCTGTCTGTACAATTCAAACTAAATATCAACTCGCTCGACGAGCAGTTCATAAAACTAGCAATTATTTCTCTACTCTGCTCGAACTCCGATGTTACACGCTCCGCATTTCTATGCCCCGAGCGTCCAACGTTCGAAATACCATGATAAGTCCTATGGACCGACCGAATCACGTTGTTTGGTTTGAGCGCCGTTGAAGCGCTGTCAAAATATATTACAGCGTCTCTGTTAAGCTGCGGAAACTCAGACCTTTCCAAACCTGATAAATGACTATCAGGGACAACTGAAAAAAGCTCCATCGCTTATTTCCTTTTGAATATTGAAAACTTTCCTGACGGGTCCGGCTGTAGAGTATCGACTTTATGTATCGTCAACCGTTCAAAGCGCAGTAACTCGATTAAAAATTTAAAATTCTCGCTATCTCTTTTGCGGTTTTGTTGACCAGACGAAACGTAATAGAAATCGACACAAGCCCCACGTTTTTCTAGCCTGTAAAATTCGGGCTGCCAACTGCACTGTTCGATCAAGCGATCAAATATTCTAAGCGTTAGGAACCGATTTTCATCAGAGAAAATCTCCGCATCCGTGATGCGACCGTGGGGTTGAATTATAGAAAATGTTTCACCGTCCATAATTTTCAATTTCGACCATTTAGGATCTTTCAACTCCACAAGGTCTCCAGTCCGATATCGTAGAAATGGCATAAACTTATTTTTCCATGACGTGACCACCAACTCATAAATTCGTTCCAGCGAGTTAACCGGTTTTAGCTCCAGAATATTTTCATGCGAGCACCGATGATAATTTCCGTCGGCGCTCTGGATAAACAGCACTCCCAACTCCGTAGAACCATACATATCTAAAACATGAGTACCAAAAAATGATTCAATTTTTCGCCTGCAATACGCGGTCAAGAATTCGTAAGACGTCACCACATACCGAGGCATAAAAACCGGAGTATTGATACCATAACTTTTTATTTTGGAAATGAAGATACTTAAATAGCTTGGATTAACCTCCAGTATTTTAGGCTTTAGTCGATCCAATTCACTAAGCATTGTCTCGATATCAGTTCGCGTCCAATCATGAGGATTAGGGACTTTGTTCAGATGTAAAACTCCCCCTACACTACATTGGACATCAGCGTCAGGAGTCAAATAACAGCTAGTGCCGGAGCATACAACGCTTGCAAGAACTGCCTTGCGATCATGCACGGGATTAAACTCTGACAGCTCATAGCTTGATGCGTACGCCTTATTAAACTCTGTTACCCACCATTCACGCTCCCTTACTAGTGACAGCCTGGCGCCAGATGATCCCGAAGTCGAGGCATATTCGACCTGTTCTTCACTCAATGCAGTGCTCAAGTAAGTAGCCTTGAATCCCGCTGGGAAATTTTTTATTATTGTCGCCTTTGTTAAATACGGTATACTTGACGCCTCACATCCATTCAAATACTCGGGCACCAGATGCCCGAACCTACGATACAGCGGAATTTGAAATACTGAATCATTCAACTCGGTATCCCCCAGTCATTGCTGACTTTACAAATGCCCTCCAGATATTATTAAGGGCAGGTTGATTCTTGAGACCTTTTTCGAAATGACCTTGAAGCCCTAATACAAATCCTTCTCCAGTTCCTTCTACAGCTTCAATCAACCCATCATCCGAATACGCACTAACCTTCAACCCTGCGCCTAACTCTGCTATCCCCTGATGATGAATGCTAGAGATGAATACAGACTTAGTGTTGAGCAAACTGCTCAACAGTGAATTATCACAGATATTTATAGAGTGATAATTTATCCATCCGTCCGTCTCAATTTCGTGTATCACTATCCCATCTGTAGGTAACTGTTGATACAACGTCCCTCCTTCCGCGACATTCATTATCTGCATCCCTCGACACACACCTAAAATCGGTCGATTATTCATAACTGCAGACTTGTACACCGCTATTTCTAAAAAATCCCGCCCGCGGTCCAAAGGAGCAGCAACTTTGCTATTCTGAAAGGAGCCATTAACGTTTGATTCCTTACCATTTTCGAGCATACCGGCATCAATTTTTGGGCAAATATCCTGGCCAGATGTGAGCACAACACCGTCAACACTCCGTATTATATCGTCTACCCTATCCGGATGAACTGCGTTAGGTAGTAGTACGGGTATACATCCTAAATTTACTAAAATATCAATTACTGGACTGGTTACATACGTTATGCACTGCTGACTCGAGTGATGCAGAGGAACATAACCTCTAGTCGTGGTGACTAGAATCTGAGGAAAATTCGTCATTTTTCGTACTCACACAGGATATAATATAATGAGCAATTTTTTCAATTTTCTTGTCATCATAGGCGTAGGACGGATGCGCTTTTTTTGGAATCATTTTTGTACCTGCCATCATTGCAGACTCGACAAATATTCCAAGTAGCGGATTGACTTCCAGAATATATGTCCGCCCATCAATCGTTCCATCTACCATATCGATAACCGTACCAGTCACACCAAGAACCTTCGCAGCAGACACTGCCAAGTCAGCATATGGACGTATATTCGCGGGTGTCATTTCGCCACCGGAAGAAATATTAGTTTTATAAGAGTGTTTTCTTCTTCGACTGTACCCTCCGAGTACTTCCCCATTAAAAACTTCAACCCGGAAATCTTTGTCCGCAAACTCTACAAAGCGTTCTATATATACACTTGAGGTATCACCACAAGCGCCCTCTAACCAATCGTAAAACTGCTCAGGGTCCGTAAATTTTATAATACCTTTAGCTCCATGCCCGGTTCGTGGTTTTACCAGCAGTGCGCGCCATCGCTTGAAGACCCTATCAATTAAAGGTCTGCCTACCCCTTTAGCCAGTAACATAGCATCAGGGACGCAAAACCCGCTCCGCCGTAAAAGATTATTGGTGCGAAATTTATCCTGGCAATAAAAATAACTCCGGCAATCATTGATGACCGATACGTTACTGTCTGAAATTGCCCGCAGAATATCTGCTTGATGGTCTGTTTGCTCGTCCGCATTCATATGGTAGAGACAGTCAAAGCCTGATAGATTAACGCCACAACTTGTGAACACCTCTCCGTTTAGCACATGACAGGCCCCCATATCAAAATCACAAAAAACCTGCATCCCGTGCGCTTTCAGCAATGCCGTAAGCTTCAGCAATGGCTGATCGCCGTTATCATTACGATACATCCAAACTATTATTTTTTTCATAGTATCTTCGCCATACCAATAATTGAATAAGCACTACCTTTATAAAAAAATCGGGCGCTTAAATACAACCTCTTTAGAGTTACAACCCACACACACCTTCATACACCCTAAGAGCTCTGTCCTTATTTTTATGGCATCTTTTAATTTCATACCACTCATACTACCGATATTTGATACATGACCAAAATCCTGAAAACAGCCTAGTATCTCTCCTCTATAACCAATACTTAAACTGCTATCACCCACAATACAAAACTGCTTATTAACAATCCAACCTTTTACTAAATGCAAAAAATACTGAAGCCTACCGGTATGTTTTGCGTATTCACTTTCCGAAGCGTTCAGCTTTAGAAGTTTTATTAATCTCGATCTTTCTTGCGCATCTTGTCGCGCCTCAATACTGCCTCCCCTATTCCACAAAGGAAAAACGTTCAATTTTACCAGGCCAATCGACCTTAAGTGGTTAACGGTATCGGGCATTGATTCATAGATTGCCGGACCTCCTGTCAGGTGGACTATTACCTTTTCAGGCGCTGCTTCGGCCAAGACGGCTATGTTCTTCCATATTTTCTTATAATCCAACCCTATGTGCACCTTCCGGAATGCATTTTCATTTATCGAACTAACCGAAAGTCTGATCAGATCTATATTATTTACAAGCGCGTCGACATTTCGCTGATTCAATGTCACTCCTGTCGTAACGACAGCCGTAGGGACCGGCGCTTTGCTCATGATTTTTAGCAAATCATCAAACTGTGGATGAATCGTAGGTTCTCCTCGTCTGGCTAAATCCAGTTCCCAAACAAAAGACGGGTCTACTTGACTGATGACACTCTCCATAACATCCAGAGTCATAAATCCCTCATCCCGAATAAGTGATCGTGGACACATGCTACATGCGGCAGGACATGAAGGTGTGGGCTCAACATTTATTAGAATTTTTCGCATAGATATTCACCACTACTGGCTGTTTCCTAGACGCTAGACGAACTGAACTCATCCGTCAACCAACTCAGAACCAAACATTTACCTTGAATATCTCGCGAAACAATTTTACTTAAAGATCAAATGCTTATGATAAATTTTTTTTGTTTTTGCTCGAACCGTAAACTTAAAAAACAATTCTGCTGTGGACTTTATTTTGTGCCAAACATCTATAAAGCCTACAATTCAGGAACCCTCCTTCAATACATTAGGATTTTTCTTACATAAACAAATCAAAGCATTATTCGATGCTTGCAAGGCAAGGCAAGGCAAGGCAAGGCAAGGCACTTTAAATAAGAGTTTTAGATAACCACCAAAAGGCGACACGACTCAAACCGTTACAGGCTAGGCTCTTATATCCACCATTGCACCTCTAACCCGTGTCGAAAACACAAGCCTCTACCCCCCATAGTATTTATGTTCGGAACTAAAAAACAGTAGTGACTTCCATCGCGTGAAAAGCAACTTAATAACTTAAGAATCTTCTATTTATTAATAAAACACTGAAATGTGATGACAGAAAATCTGGCGTCATTCATGGAACGACGCACAGACGCTCTCCGAAACTCATACGTCCGCAGGCACGCCGCTATGGAAGCGAAACTCTTCATCCGGACTTTCGATCAGCTCACGCTCGGCGAGCAGGATTTCCTGGATCTTGGCCTCGACATCGGCCTTGTCGCCGTAGGTATGAGCCAGTTTCAGATAATCCTGAAAATGCCGCGCCTCGGACTTCAGCAAGCTGGAATAGAACTTGGCCAGATCCTCATCCAGATGCGGGACCAGCGCGGCAAAGCGCTCGCAGGAACGCGCTTCGACGATCGCGCCGACAATCAGCGCATCCGTCAGGCGATACGGATTGTGATTGCGCACCAGCTTGCGCAATGCGCCGGCGTAACGGGCGGAGCTGATATTGACCAGCGGGATCGCGCGCTTCCTGATGATGGCGATGACTTGCTCGAAATGACGCAGTTCTTCGCGCGCCAGCCGAGACATCTTGCTCAGCAGGTCGAACTTGTCGTTGTACTGGAACATGAACTGAAACGCCGCCCCGGCAGCCTTCTTTTCATTGTTCGCATGATCGATCAACAGGATGTCCAGATTGCGCAAAGCGGCCTGGACCCAGCTGTCGGGGGTGCGGCAAAGCAGGAAGGCTTCTATTTCAGGGATCGGGTACATGAATTCACGGATGGCTGGATGGACAAAGCCCGGCATTATACGAGGCCGCTCGAACTCCCGCGATATAAATGAAATTGACTTGAATCAACGTCCGATTCCGGGCAGCACAACTATAGTTACCGGGTGCTTATGCAGCCGGGAGATCCAATTCATGCAAGCCATCCGCAGCATCCTCGTGGTCATCGAACCCGATCACCCTGACAGCCTGGCGCTTAGGCGAGCGCGGTTGATCGCGGGCGTCACCCAGGCGCATCTGCATCTGCTGATCTGCGACCGCAAAAACCATCCCCACAACGCCCTGCTGGTCGAACTCAAACGACGCTTGCATGACGAGGGCTTTAGCGCCACGGCCGAGCAGGCGTGGAATGAAACCCAGCACAAAACCATCATCCAGGTGCAGCAGGCTGAAGGCTGCGGGCTGGTGATCAAACAGCACTTACCCGACAACCCGTTGAAGAAAGCGCTGCTCACGCCTGAGGACTGGAAGCTGCTGCGTCGATGCCCAAGCCCGGTGTTGATGGTCAAGACCGACAGGTCATGGGTGAACGGCGTGATCCTGGCGGCGGTTGATGTGGGTAACGCCGACGGCGAGCACCGTGCGCTGCACTTCGACATCATTGATCGCGGTTACGACATCGCCGCCTTGGCCAAGGCTCAACTGCACGTGATTGCAGCGCATCCGTCGCCGATGCTGTCGGCGGCCGATCCGGTGTTTCAGCTCAAGGAAACCATCGAAGCGCGCTATCGCGAGCAATGTCAGGCATTCCAGACCGAGTTCGACATTGACGACAGTCATCTGCACATTGCCGAAGGGCCGGCCGACGTGCTGATCCCGTTCACCGCCCGTCAGTTGGGTGCAGTGGTGACCATCATCGGCACCGTGGCGCGCAGCGGGATATCCGGCGCACTGATCGGCAACACCGCCGAAGTGGTACTGGATTCGCTGGAAAGCGACGTACTGGTGCTCAAGACCGAAGAAATCGTCAGGCATCTGGAAGAGGTCTGGGTGAAGGGTTGAAGCACCGGTTTTTCGCAGGCGCCGCTCACCCGCCAAACGCATCCTTGAGAAACCCCGGCGCGATGTAGCGCTCGTAATGCGCCTCGGACAGCAGAAAAAACTCCCGATCAATGGCATCGCGCAGATCCGGCAGCGGCCAATCGCGAAATTCCGGCAATAGCGCCAGACCATAGGCTTCTATGTTGGAGATCACCCGCGCGCCCCGGGCGATCAGCTGATAGGCCCAACAATATTCGGATTGGTTGGGCACGAAACGGATTTTGCGCTGCACCAGTTGCAGGCGCAGTTTTTCAGCGTCGAACACTTCGAGTTTGGCGGTCATGACCTGCACCAGCAACTGCTCAAGACGCAGCCACACTGCACGTTTTTCAGCTTCGTTATAGCCGTTCCAATTGATCACTTCATGATGAAAACGCTTGCAGCCACGACAGACCAAGTCCCCGTAAACAGTGGAACACAGGCCGACGCAGGGCGTTTTGATGATTTGATTGGGCATGGCGGACAGGGCAACGAAAGGCGTGACAAGCCCACATGTTAGCCCTTTGTCTAACAGTGTTCACCCCCGAAGGTGTAGGGCTTAACTTACCTTTGGCGGAGTTTTGCCGTAGAATCAGCGAGCCTTTTAAGGCGCCAATGTCCGTTGGAAGCTGTTTTCAAAGCGTCACGAGCACAGTCAAGTTAACCCCGCAGTCGGTGTTGACGCAGGTTTCGCGCCTTCGTCAACACTCA
>Ga0247814_10001853_pt1 | contig 12024 bp, 8 predicted proteins | sample UWRJL179409R1_FD_179947 | JGI IMG/M metagenome (GOLD analysis project Ga0247814, IMG submission 179947) | Plant litter microbial communities from Arlington Agricultural Research Station in Wisconsin, United States - UWRJ-L179-409R-1 | ecosystem: Environmental > Terrestrial > Plant litter >...
GACTTATACGAGCTCCAGTCATTACCTAGCTTTGACTAAAGTCTGTCGTCTCTTAGGACTAACGTATCCTAAGATAGGTGGCATACTTGGAGCGAAGCGACTTATTGAAGCTCACATCAATGATAACAAGCTCTCGGAATCTCCCGTGGCTACCCAGTATGGAACTGTCGAGCCACAGATTATTAGTGAACAATTAAATGAAGCTACACTAGAAACCCTACCTATTAAAAGAAGGCAGAGGTCTATCAACAAGCCTTTCAATGAAAAAAGAGAAATGCCAACGGAGGGAAAGCGCAAACGTAAGTATGCTGAGGAAAGCACACAAAAGAAACGGAAACGACAGGAAGAGGAAAGGTTCGAAAACAACTCCGCCAAGCCTATAGAAGGACCTTCAGCCAGAATTACTATCTACGATTCTTTTGCATCCCAAGATGATCCACCAGGTTCTGAACCACCGTCAGCCCACCAAAACTCAGATATGTCTCTTGTGGCTGCCATTACGAAGAATTCGCAACCACCCGGGTCCATCCCCTCCACAACTTCTAGCAAGAAGCCCCGAGACCTAAATGGCGGTCTATCATCATTGCGCGGAAGACCTAAGAGAGAATCAACTCGACACAAACAGTCACTAGAACTTCTCATGTCCCCAAAACCATCCAACTCAAAGAATAAATCCCCAACTATATGTCGAAATTCAACTAGCTCCGCTGCATTTCCAGCTCGTCCTGCAACTGTAGGCCTCCTATTCTCTGTGACGCATCCTAAAACGAGCAGCCGCTAACAAACTTAATTTACAGGCAGAAAAATCTTCCCATATCAGCATTATAATCCCCAAAATCCGCGCCCCCGACCCATCAACTCTAAGCCTACCCGTAGAAAGGGCGCATATTCCATTCCACTGTGGAGTCTGCAAGAAAAGCTTCATGTCTATTATTAACTTTAGGCGTGTAAGTTTCCCACTTTACACTTGTTACGTTGGTTTAGAAAGGTAAGTAAAGATGCATGTTGACGGTGAATAGCATAAAAAATCTCCATCTTGCAATGATACGGAGTACGACGAGGAACGGAGCAACGAAGAATTAGAAGTCAGGAAACGGAAGTTGGCGGAGAGGGAGAAAATGGTTGTGCAAGAACTCGGGGTTGACTAATGAATTGTGAAGACATAGAGAAGTGGATTATGTTTCGCAGAAGGTGTGGTTTTGCCTTGTTATGGTACAGTGTTGTATTGATGTATGTTGCATGAGCTAATGAGCTATGAGGAGTGCCTGGCAGTAAGTGTAACCACGATTCAAGGAGTTTTGTCAGAATTATGGCAGATTTAGCTGAGAGCCTAGGATCTTCAAACTAACGAAGTTACCTCAATACTCTCTCTGTATACAGTTGTGCCAAAGCATTCGACTTATCGTTGTTCTCTGCTGATGCTAGACACTTCACCTACAAAGATCTTCTTTCTTCACAACTCCCAGTCATAACTGATCTGAGATCTTCATTGCTAGTTATCCAGATGTCTAGCCAAATCAGGCGATCTCTCAATTCGTCTTTTCCGCAATTTTGTTCATAATTGAAAAGCAAAAGAATCTTGGATGGATACATTTATTGCCCATACTAAGACAAAATAACCTCAAAGCCGGTCTCAGTGCACCTTTCACATTCACAGTGGAAGAAATAGGATGCTTGAAGCTGGGCTCGCCCTACAGTATGGTGTGATCAGTACTGTCACTGTTCGGATGGAATATTACATACGTTCGTCTCGTGAGCAGGTGGTGTCAATATAGGATATAAATATCTGGTCACCCGCTCTGATGGGAACCAGGGCACTCAAGAATAATTTGCGTCCATCGAACATCACAATAGCATTCTGTTGATATTCAGTAATTTCACCCTTATAGGGACCTTGCATGTAGCCGTGTGACAACTTCTACTTACTGGGCTGCACGAATGATTCGCTAGCGATACAAGAGGCTCAAAGCAGAGCCCTATCTCTTTAGAGCAGGGGAGCGTTACTCGAAAAGCGTTGGCAGCCATCTATGATCTGCATGAGCCGGCCGTCGTGAATGGGGGTCAGTATAACCTCGCTCGTGGTACTTACACGACATAGAAGCTCAACGACAGGTTCCATGCATGTGTCCGGACTTCCACTATACTCAACAGCGGCTTTGGCCTGTAGGACAATGTCGCCCCATTTCTTTTGCTCCCGTAATGACGAGGCGTGTCCTTCAAGGCTGGACCATCTTGGATCAGGTTTGGTACCTATCAGTTTTCGGAGGAGAAGGTTCACAATGCCTCGAACCTAGCAGGCGTACTTAGCATAGCTCAATTCGTGGAACGGAGCATCATATCTAAGACACACTTCTGTTGGTAATACTCCTGGCAACCGTTGGTAAAGTGGACACTCCAATTTATGTCCTGATTTCCACGCAGTTCGCTGGCATTTAGTTGAACAATACGAGACCACTTTACAACCTGAACATCTGGCAAGATTTGGGAGCTCGTACATACACCTAACATATATATTAGAACTAGGTTACATGCGTACTGTATGATTTTGCTCTCTAAAATTCTCATTCGGTCAAATTTTGTGGTACAATAACTTCAACTGCAGAAAATCCTAATTGTCAAACGAAATCTTCAAGATGGTTGAAAGTTTAGTCTCGAGTCCATCCATTGAGAAATCTAATTCTAGAACCTCAAACAGTTTAACACATTGGGTGTGCTTGAGAGGCCACTTACTGAGAGCATACCTAAATCAAATTAGTCCTGTCTGCATTTAAGAACCTTACGATGGCCTACTTCTTGCAAAGCCTTTTTCTCGACAATGATAAGGTACGGTTCATTGACTCGCACAATCGCGTCTCCTTCCTCAAAATCGCGTGAAGCTGCAAGGCCACTGCCTAAACCAGGATATTTGACGATTTCTGAGTAGTTGAAATCCATCCTTTCCGTTTAGATAGCATGAAAGACTAGCAGTAGAATGAAAATGATGTTTTAGGAGCGAAGATAAAGACAAATTGCGAGGCCAAGGCGAACGACTTTATAGTGGGGCTGAATTGCTGGGTTTCTACCACTTATTTATAATCATTATATCAGACATTTTGAAATATTCAAATATTCAAACTCATAGTTTGTGCATTGCTCCAAGTTCAGATATCAGGTCATATTTATAGAACAAAAGAAATTACTGTAACATGGCAAGTATTCCAAATGGGATTAATTCCACACTGTTTAACAAATGGAGAAGGCTTGTCCCACTTCCAGTCTAACCCAAACTTTAAACACAGTCTGTTAAAGACATACAGAGACTTTATCCAAGGCCCAAGTTAAGTTTTCTCATATGATTGACATATTCGAAGGGAGGTCATCTCTTCTACCTAGTTCCTGCGTGTTAAATACAATATAATAAGTCACGTAGTCCCAGGTCATCTATGAATCCATGATAACGTGCACGGATTTCAGACGGGTAGTTTCTGCAATTTTGACTCTTATCATGGTGCCTAGCAGGTTTTTTCTTTCTTTTTTGCTACTGACATGGTTTATCTACCTATAACCCGAAGTCTAGGATCTGAGATTTCATTTTAGAAGTCAAAATCACCTCGGAAACTCTGCACATCCATACCCACCACCACCCTCTCACTCAAATCTCTCCGGCCCATCTGACTAAATACCCTTCTCAATGTATCATACAGATTTGTGCTCTGGTTTGCGCTAATCATACCATCTAATTCCGCATCACTCGCTTCACCACCCAAGATATCTCGTGCTTTTTGTCGTCCTTCGACTTCATCGATTTTGTGCATTTCCAGTGCTCGTAACAAGTGCGATGCAGCCTCTTCATAGCAACCGATATTTATGCACGAGACACCAAGATTGTATCGTGCGCGTACAAAATTTGGCCGCAACGTCAATGCTTCGGAGTATGCTGTAATAGCTTCCTCAGATCGTCCTGAGTTTGCAAGTGTAGCTCCAAGACGATTCTGAAGGAGATGGAGTTGATCGCGTTGGTTGAAGGTGCCTTGTTCTGTAGATGCTAAAGCAGATGTGAAGCAATCTACCGCTTTATCATATTCTTCTGCACCGTAGAACAAGACTCCAAGACCAACTTGTACATCGGGATCCATATGCTCTCCATCTGGCGATAATTGGGCCGCTCGTATGAAGAGATCAGTTATCTTCTCGTGTAGTGCATGACGGTCTGTAAAACCAACATCGGCAGCTGACGATAGATCTGTAGGTGCGATGATGGAAGGGTATTTGACGGAGAGCCAACGTTCTAGGGTACGGTAGGCGGTGCTGTCGTAGCCCTCATTCGTGTATGATACTGCGAGTCCCATCAAAGCTGTAAGGTTGCTCGGGTCGAGTTTAAGAGCTTGTTCTAAAGCTCGAATCGCAGGTGACTCCTTTTCGTTTTGTGCTTGGGCGGATCCAAGAAGAACCCATGCCTCAATATGCTGAGGATCTTTCTGGGCTGCTGCTTCGAACGCGAGTGCTGCGAGAGACAGGTTACCACCTTCCTGCATTATTTTGACACCTTCTTCAAACGGATTAGCAACATCTTTAAACTTGTTATCCGTCTCGAACATATAATCCCCAAGCTGCGGATCTCGAAACAGGGATTGGTGAGTTCCTAGTCCATCAAACCCATCCCACTGATCGTAATCTCCTTTCGCATATATATCACCCATTCCCATATCATCTAGCATATTTTCTTCAGCGGCCATTTCCCTAGCAGCAGCAGTCTCAGCTTGTATTCCTCTCCATATAGATTCAAAGTCTCCAAATTCATTGGTTTCGGATTCAAGGACTGACCTGTCCATTTGATCGAGCTCTGCCTCTGCAGCCATACTCTCCTCCTGTTCCTTTTGCTGAATATCCATTTGTTTGAATTGCTCTTCCCAGTGTTCATCATCGAGCTCAACCATCTTCCCTTTCCCCTTTACGTCCTGCTGCATGTTTTCTGCTCCCTGGAAAGCAGGTCGATTCATCATACCTGCGCCCATGCCCATACCGCCCATTCCCATTCCCATACCCATACCCATCCCCATCCTGTTCATACCCATTTGAGGCGGCTGGTATCCCATATTCTGTGTCATAGGACTTCCCGTCCTTGCTGCCTGTTGATTCATTTGTTGGAATCGCGCGAAATCTGCAGGGCTAAAAGCTGCACCTTTGGGAGCTTGAAATGCCGCTTCCATTCGTGCCTGATCTTCTACTCCCGGGTGAAACTCATTTGCCCATCCATTCAGTCCTGGCGATGTCGAGCCGGCTCTCATCAAGGGATCTTGGTGTAAGCCATGTTGCATGGCGAACGCTTCTGGCATTTGACCATTTTGTTGCATGAAATCGTTCATCATCTACAATCAGGTTAGATAAAGGCACTTATTTGAATAAACTATTATTTGTATGTCGCCTTACATTATCCTGACTTCCATTCATATTCGAGCTCCGCATGCCCTGCATAGCGCCAGGAGCCCTGCCCACCAATCTATCTCTCTGCAGGCTCTTGTCATCTTGAACATGCTTTGTAAATTGGCTGAGAGGATTACCAGCGGTCGAACACTCTGCACCACCCATAAAAGACATCTTGGATGGTATATAGAGCGATTATAGCAGTGGTATGGAGGTCGGCCAAAGGGGGGGTGCTGTACGCTTTTCACTTCCTGTGAAAACGCCTGAAGCAGAAAAACTCTTAATATATATTCAGTGCTGCAGAAGAACGCTTTGCAATGAAGAAATGACAAAATTATTATGAGGTACTCGGAAATATAGACTGTAGGTGTAGAGACAAGGTGTAGGTAGGTCATGAAAGACATGTGGGGGAACTACTCCAGATTTCCAATCATCCACCTCGGCTCCAAATGGGTGGCGACAAGCCGAACCGAAAGCCAGCCATCAGCCTTGCATAAGCTCATCTCAATACAGGACAGGGCCGTTAGGTATCTACTGTATTATTATAATGCCCATATTTTTTGATGGAGTTCTTTATTCTTTCTATTAGTTGACTGCTATAAACCCCAAACAAAAGAAAATAGAGAATCCCATCATGAGAGGAGTTTTTGATCTCATATCATCATGTATGCATACATGCTCCCACCCCAAAACCCTTAATTTACAATAACCTAGGTAAGAGCTTTAAGACAGATATAGAAGGATGAGACCCAAAGACTGCCTGTGACACAAATCACCGCTTTTTATACACATCCCCACGCCTTCTAAACCTGTACACCGCAAGCTCTTTCATCATACAAATCCACCTAGTTTTATCCCCGTCATGACATCTCTCAGAGTGTTAATTATTTATAGACCTTCCTCTCTTGGTGCACGTGCCTCTCTGCTTCCAGCACTGAAGTCAACTCTCAATTGTCGTCCGTAAACATCCTTGCCAGCAAGCTGGGCCATGGCCTTCTGCGCACTCTCAATGTCGACAAAGTCAGCGTGTGCGAAACCTCTTGGCTGTCCAGTACGTCTGTCAATGGCAACACGGACATCGATAACGTTGCGGATATCACGGAAAAGCTTGTTGAGATCGGCATCGGACATCTCGAAGGCGAGGTTACCGATGAAGAGAGTCTTAGAAGGAGGGCTGACTTTATTCTCACGTTGGGTCTTGGCCATGTAGTTGACAATGAGACGGCGACCCTCCATAACAGTCTGATGACGAGCCTCGATGGCGGCGGTGGCCTCGGCAATCTCAGAGAACTCGACATATCCGAATCTGTCAATTATTTGTTAATATTCATTATCAAATCTGTTTTGAGGTTATATGCATACCCTTTACTTAATCCTCTAGCATCTTGTGCAATAATGGCTGACTTAATCGTTCCATATGCCTCGAATTCCTTCTGGAGATCCGCCGCAGTGACATCGAAGAGCAAGTTTCCAACATAGACACCGGTTGTGGGAGCAAGAACACGATCTTGGAGAGGTGATCTAGGGGTGAAACCCTGACTCTCCTGTCTTGGGCGATAACTAGAGTCTCGGGACGAAGACTCAGGGAGACCCATCGTATCAGATGCAGCTCCAGTAGACTCTACATTTTGCTCCCTAGATTGTTCCGCATCCTCATGGGCGAAACGTCTGAAAACAGATGGCGCGATAGATTGCTGAACCTTCGAACGAAGAGCGAATGGTGATGATGTGTTGATGGAACGGGACTTGGAGATAAATGAGGTAGATGGAGAGGAGGAAGCAGCACGGAGGGCAGCACGGCGGACGAAATGCCTTCAGGGTTATTAGCTTTGCAACCAATGACCTCCCGAAGTGGAAGGATTTAACTAGCATAGAAGACTTACATGATTGCGGTTGATATGTATAGGGATGGGATGAAGAGGGTCGTTGAAGTGTTCGTATAAGAAGGTGATGATGATGTTCTTAGGAATTCTAGTAAAATTTCCACTCCACGACAACAATAATTTTAGCGGGTGCGCTAGTCCCAACACAGACGTCCCCGAAATGTCAAATGGCCTGCTTGCCTCTTCTAAAGACTTCTGGAAGTTGGCATCTATCACTTGTATACAGCATAGCATTAATTCCCGATACATTAATTGTAGAACTCAGAATAACTCTTCCACCTTGATTCGCTTTCTTTAGATTATAGTTTCTCATTGACTTTTTGTTTTGTAATGGCTTTGGAAGAAGATCAATTACAATTATAGGGGTAATCGGTTCTGCCCCACTTAAAAGAATATATTTTGTAAAACTACTTGTTATATACTAATTTTTTTGGTTTGTCTCTGCAGCTCTCCGAGAGCTTTATCATATATACTTATTAGTGCTTGAAAGATGTGCTGGTAAGGTCTACGGTTAAGTAACATGGCACTGCTTAAAATGTAGACCTCAGTTGAGTTTATTCATTCCAAGGTATCAAGTTCAAGTAGTCTATGAAAGGCCACTGTTATGTACCAATCCATATAATAAGACGGTCTGTTCACTGCGTAGTCTTCCCATGTTGACAGTACATACGAAATTCCTCACAGACTCGTCCCAATAAAAACCACAAGCACTGCAGCATATGCTGCCGTTGCCCCCAACAAATCCTTTCCACTTGTCTCCTCCGCCCCAATAGCTAGGACCAGCGCAAACATAAACGTCGCAGCACAGGTTGTAACATGGCTTGTCATCAACCCCGGATGAAGAGTCATAATCAGGAGTGGGCCTATCAGCGACGCGCCACCGAAGAGCGCCATTATGAGACGGTTTGCGAAGGCGGAGTGCCGCTCTATCTGTATTTGTGTTTTTGGGTCATTGGTAGGTTTGGGGCCACGGCCTCTTATCTTAGACTGGTAGACTGTCTGTTAAGTCCTTCATATTAGGGCGAGGATAGGTATGGAAGATACTTACGAGACGAGCGGAGAGATAGTGAGAAACCCAGCCATGTAGCAGTATCAAACCTCTGAGGAGCTTATTAGTTGTCACCCTCTCACACGTCACACACGTTAAGTCGTATCTGTTCTCTTCGCTCCATACGTTTGCAAACTCTCTCTTTAACCTCACATCATACACCTTCGTTCCATCCGGTAGTTTCCAATCCGGTAACTCATATGTGAAGAAGCGGGTTGCAAGACGGAGCAGGAATGGCTGTGGACGGGGGTAACTTTTGAGCTGATGGTATATTTGGAGTGCAGCGTCTATTCTCATCAGCTTATCATCTCAAATTCAGTGGCAAGAAATGAGAGGACATAACAGACTATATTCCACAATTTTCCTCCTAATTTTCTTAAGCAGTTCAAACTCAGGGGTTTGATCGCCATCGACCTCTAAGAAAGGCTTGAGATCGATGCCACCATCATCACTATTTTGCTTTAGCTCCCTACCCGCTATGGATTCTCTGGTATGTAAAACGAGTTTCGATTGCAAGTGCAACAGCTCTGCTTGGAGACATAGGATACTCAGGATATTCAAATCGCCAAATCTTCGAAAAACAGCAAGGTGGTCAAATCGATCTATACTAGTAGTAAGACGCAAGATTGCTGGAGGTTCTAATTCGTCGTTGTGGTGAGGGTATGGCTCCTCGTATGGAACCTGGGCTTCAAGCTCAATAGAGTCAGGACTGGCTGAAGATTCTCGGCCAGCCATGATCCCAACAAGTTTATAGAAAGAAAATACCTGCGAAAGGACATAATGATGATAGCTAATAGATCGTCACGCAATCAATGATAATCTTTCACACGACTAATAGTACCAATGCTGGCAGTATTGCGCTGTGATGCTCGCAAGTCCAATCACTGGATGCTGTTGTTCTCGCCATCATCAATTTTTCCGAGCTGCGCATATGTCGTTCCACGGCACAGCTGACCGATACTTTCTTTTGAAGAGGGGCGATATCCAATTATATTAGGTTCTGATTCTAGAGATTCTCGGGCGTGGAGCAGCCACAAAGATATTAGTAGTCAACTGATGTTGGGGAACACTAAAGGAACCCTGATGAGCCTTGCCTAGTCGTTTAATAAAAAGTAGCAGCTAGGTTAGCTCCCAGGCATAACTAGTGTAAAAGCTGAACAAAAAAAATGGCTTTCAAAGTCACAAACTTTGTATTATTTCACTACTCTGTCATTGCCCAGAGCGAGTCTGTCTGATAATAGTTTCAGACCAGTCCCGCATGTGGACCCGATTCTTGTTGTATATTGCTCTAGCCAAGAGTCTTTGTTTTAGCAACCCAGTTTCCAGATCCTGCCAATGCCCCTTCCGAGGTGCATGCTCATCCTCTCCCTTTCTCCAGTCCATCTGGCTAGCAATGAAGTATCTAGCGCCAATCGGAACCAAGCGCGCCTTGTCAAAGATGCGTGGAGAAGGGCGGAGAGGCGGGTATATGTATGTATAAAGTAACGCCAAATCCTCCATGCAAATCGCACTAAGATCCCCCATTTGAGTATTCCTATTCCTACTAGAACCAAGTCCGACAACCCAACAAACCAAACCCGTACTTTTATTGAAACAAAGGAAAATAAAGATGACCACCAGGTGATAAGCGAGGTGAAAAATGAGGAAAATAAGTCCACCAGAAAAATGAGGTGAGCTTTGGTGGGTATCGAAAGTAAAAATTACCGGCCCGTAACGAAGACTATTCCAGACAGATGTAAAGGATTGAAACGAAATTTGAAAAGCGATTTAGTCATACAACAGCCCTACGATTCGTACCGAGGGAGAAGATATGTTGCGGCAGGAATGGCGTAGCAATGCCGGGGAGCATCGACTTGACCAAAGTTGATTGGCTGTGTCATTTTGGCAAGTCATTGAGACGATAATGGTGTGGTGTATAGCCACACCACACCGCTATAGTTCAGGTCAGGTAGTTGCATCTTAGTTTAGAATTGGCGGTAACCAGTGCCGTTGCCACGGGGAGCATTTTGATACTGGATGCCATTCATAGAGTCCGCGGGAGGTCCGGGTGGCATTCGCAATGGCGGTAGTTGCTCTGATCGTACAGAAGCCCCTTGATAGTGAGGATGAGCGGTATCCATAAGATGTTCATGCTCTCGGCTAACATGGTCTCCTCGATATCCGGAAGGACCAGCGAAGCGGTTAAGATCACTGCGAAGCTGGGCATTTTCAACTCTGAAGCTGGCGCTTTCACGGAGGATTGTCTCGCGTTCTTTGGAAAGACTAGCATTTTTACTACGTTCCTTTTCCAGAGCTTCCTTTAGTCGGCCATATTCAGCAATGGCTGTAATCTGTTAGTTCTTCAATTCAAACATATATTCAAGTAACGTACCCTTTGTCAATATCTCCCACTTGCTTGCTTTAGAACCACGTTCCTGCGGCATAAGATCACGCAATTGGTCGAACAAATCTTTCATCTCCGTTCGTCGCTTACGCTCAGCAAGTTTGTGGGAAACTCTGAGCTCAGGTGTGCGGGAATACGGCTGGCTGCTGTTAGGGGAACCGGCGTCACTTTGCAAATCGCTCACTTGCTTATGCTGCAAGCTGTGATGATGGGTAGACACGTTCTGGAACTCCGAGGATGCACGGGACAGTCGCTGGTAATCTTGGCCGTGTGCATTATCATCTAGTCTCCGCTGACCTTGTGGGTATTTTGACTCTGTCGTAAACTGGCTGCTTGCTACCGAATCGGCAAGGCTGCTTCTCCTCGATCCTAGATCCAGAAATGATGTACCTTGACGGTTAAGAGATTCGGCGCTTGGCCTCGCCCTCGAGTTCAGCTGTTGAATCGGCTCTTCGGGAAAAGCCCATGCCTGACCTGGAATAGCTTCAGGAGCGCGAGCAATATTTCCTTGGGCTGGCCCAGTGATGGCAGGAGCAATTATTGGAGCTCTGGGTCCCCTTGGTGAGATTGGATCTGGCAAACTAATTGGGGCACTAGTACGCTGGGATGTTGTTGGTCCATTGGTATAAAACCGGCCGAGAGAATTACGCTCAGCACCCCCGGGGTTACGCTGTTGTTGTAGAGTCGATTGGATTGAGGTGGTTGACTGATTATTGCTGGCATATGGTGAACTCCCGAGTTTCAAATCTCCTAATCCTTGCCCCAGTTGAGAGTTGACGCTCTGTCTACGAGACTCTATATCGAAGTTGCTGAATCCGGCACTCATGTTTCCCGAGTCATAAGACTGTCGGTCTAATCTGCGAAGCATGGATTGGTCTGTAGTGGGAGAAACCATTGATGCGACGCTCATTGACCCAGATCCAGGCGAAGGGAGGGGTTGGTTCAGCATGGAAGTATTGATGGGAGACGGCGTATGATCTGCCATGGAAGATTGATAGTTAGAGGGAGGAGGGGTCAAGATGCTATGACCATTCGCGGATTGGACCGAAGTATCTAATTCAAATCAGTCAGTTACTGCTGAGAAGGTTTCCAGAGTAGTAGGTCGGCCAGGAATGCTCACGCTTGGACGAGGCGTCCATATTGGAGTAATAAGCCGAATCACGCTGTTCTTCCGGTTTATTCAGAACACCAGCAAGCCCCTGGGGCAAGGTAGACTGGTGGTCGACGTTCATTCTGGTGATGCTTGTGGTGGATGAAAGGGAGCGCAAACTTTGGTGGTTGAGTTTCGCGGGAGACGTCAGGTTGGA